>Ga0067045_1029924_pt1 | contig 17562 bp, 15 predicted proteins | sample TerdegcTABiofilm_FD_59184 | JGI IMG/M metagenome (GOLD analysis project Ga0067045, IMG submission 59184) | Combined Assembly of (Gp0054472, Gp0054536) Wastewater bioreactor microbial communities from Singapore -Terephthalate degrading... | reverse complement strand
TACCAGCAAAACGGTGGCGCCGACGAGTTTGGCCTAACGATCGCTCCTGGCCCTACGCCAACATCGTTTTTCGAACACGGCCAGTTGCTTCAAATCGGTGCGAACACCTTCGAAGTTCGTCACACCCCTGGCCATACCCCCGGCCATGTAGTTTTCTACTCGGCATCAGAGCGCCTTGTTTTTTGCGGCGATCTGATTTTCCAAAATGGGATCGGCCGAACCGACTTGCCGGGCGGCAGTTTTGCCGAACTGGTTAACAGCATCCAAACACAAATCTTTACGTTGCCTCCAGAGACCAGGTTGCTCCCTGGACATGGTTCAGATACCACCGTCGAAGAAGAAAGGGAAGGTTTATCAGCCTACTAACGCGAAACACCCAGCTTCCTACAAAAAGCTGGGTGTCCATATAAATTCGCTGAAGCTTATTTAGCGAATTCGGTCGCTCTTGTTTCTCGAATCACAGTAACTTTAATTTGCCCTGGATACTGCATGGTATCTTCGATCTTTCGCGCCACGTCTCGCGCCAGCCGGGTAGCGGCCAGGTCATCAATTTCTTCAGGGCGTACAATGATGCGGACTTCTCGCCCAGCCTGAATTGCGTAACTCTGCAATACACCTTTATGGGAATTGGCCACCTCTTCCAAAGCGCGCAAACGCTTGATATATTGCTCAAGATCTTCCCGCCTTGCCCCTGGCCTGGCGCCGGAAATCGCATCTGCAGCCTCAACAATCACGGCCTCAACGCTCTCTTGCTCAACTTCGTGATGGTGAGACGCGATGATATTGACAACCCTCGGGTTAACGCCATATCGGGCAGCAAATTCGGCGCCAATCATGGCATGGGTTCCTTCTATGTTATGGTCTAATGCCTTCCCGATATCGTGCAGTAAGGCCCCTGCTCGCGCGATATCTACATCTGCGTTGAGTTCCGCCGCGATGATCGCTGCCAGCTTGGCTACCTCAACCGCATGAGCCAATTGATTCTGTCCATAAGAAGTCCTGAACCTTAACCGTCCAAGAACTTTGGTAATTTCTGGGTGAAGCCCTACCACGCCTGCGTCAAAAGCCGCCTGTTCTCCTGCTTCGATAATCACCTTTTCTACTTCTGCCTGTTCCTCTGAAAGGATTTTTTCGATATGAGCAGGGTGAATACGGCCATCCAGGATCAAGCGTTCCAGACCGCGTCGCGCCACCTCACGGCGGACCGGATCGAAACAAGAAATGGTCACCGATTCAGGGGTGTCGTCAACGATCACATCGACGCCAGCAGCCTGTTCAAATGCCCGGATATTGCGGCCATTTCGCCCTACAATCCGGCCTTTCATCTCTTCATTAGGCAGCGGCACTACGGAAGTGGATACCTCTGCAACGTGATCCGAGGCAACCCTTTGAATGGCGTCTGCGATAATTTCTCGCGCCCGCTTTTCACCGTCCAACCTGGCTTCTGCCTCGATCTGCCGGATGATCCGCGCCATGTCGTTGCGCGCCTCTTTTTCGGCCATCTGGAGCAGCTCCGCACGAGCTTCTTCAACGGTCATCTGTGCAATTCGCTGCAACTCTTCCATTTGCTGGAGCGCCATTTTTTCCACTTCATTCGCCCTGCGATCCAAGGCGCTCTGTCGTTTATTAAGATTCCCTTCGCGTTGCTCCAATCGTTCGACCCGGTGATCAAGTTCCATCCGCCTCTTTTGAAGGCGATCCTCCTCCCTTGAAATTTCATTCCTTTTTCTTACAACTTCATTCTCGGCTTCTCGCAATATTTTGATTGCATTATCTTTTGCCTCAAGCTCAATTACCCTGGCTTTTTCTTTGCTTTCCAACAAAATCGTGTCTGCCTTCGATTTTAGCTCTTGGTCTTGCCGCCGCAACAGGTAGCGGCTGATTAAGAAGATCGCGAGCGCCAGGATTAGCACATCACCTAATATCAGCAGTCCAATCATCAACCCTTCTCTTGGCATATTTCGACCTCACTCGTGCAAATTTGCCGCCTTTTCGGTCTGAAATTCCGACCAAACCTGGCGTACAACATTGGATATCGTTTCATAAGTAAAACCGCGTCGTCCCAAATAATCTGACATTTTTTTTCTAAACTCTTCCCAGCTCAGATTTCCCAGTCGATACACACGTTTTCGGGCAGCGTCATACGCCAGTTTTTCGTCCTCCTCGCCCTCCTCGACAGTTTTCTGAATCACCTCTTCGGGTATTCCCTTATACCGCAGCTCTGTTGCCATCATCCACCTTGATCTAGGGCGAAAAACACTGCGATTCTCAATCCACTCGCGTGCGAACCTCTCATCATTCAAGATTTCCGCCTGGCGTAGCCGTGCCAGAACCCGTTCAATTAACTCGCCAGAATACCCAAGCCCCTCAAGTTTCTTACGAACTTCCTGCTCGCTTCTTGGGCGATGCCCCGTCATTAACAACGCCCTCTGGAAGGCTTTCTCCTCCCCATCTTGCTTTTTGAGCGCTTCGATTTTTTGGTCAGAGATAACTTGTCCAACTTGCAACCAGGCAGCCACGATGCGCGCCAGACTAAATGCATATTCGCCATCCAGGTAAACATTCACCCGGTTCGGATTCTTTTTTTGTGCCTTGATAGCGGTTATCTTTTGTTCCATTCCAAAACACCAAAAAGCCGTGGCTATATTGCTGATAGCCACGGCTTCCAGTCATTTATTGGATAAGATAGCTGGGAAATGTTCCTAGATTCTACAAAAAGGTAAAAGAATAGGAACACCTGTGTAAATCATTCTTCAATAAGTTTGTCGTTTTTTAGCCAACCAGTCTATGCGATAAGCCACTCCGCTGGCAAAACCATTTTCATCATCCAGCACGGATTTTGAAGATGGTCCTTTTAAAGAACGATTTCGACATTTCGGCTAATGAACAACCGTTGTCAACCATTGAACACCCCAAAATGGGGATGAAACCTTCCCAGCTTATTTTCCCAAAATTCTCGTTTTCGTTTCCGTGGCCGCCACAAACACCGTGACGCATATAATAATTTGATATGCCAGAGCGTTATTATACAATACTTTTTCTAAAAGTAGCAATTATTAACGGCTGGGATTCAGCACGAACACAAGTCGTCGAGATCTCCCTTCCTGGCGAAGCACCGCCGCTTCTCCCTCTGATCGAGCCGTCAAGATTGCTGCTGAATCATCCGATAAACCCGCTGCCTGGATCAAGACGAATACGCATGGCGATGCCAAGGAATGCTCAGCTTGAAACAGTGTTACATTTTTGACTACAGGTAGCCCGTTGTTCAACTTCTCGGGATGTTTTCCCTTTCAATCTAAATTGTTTGAGATGATCTACGACTGCACCTATTGTAAACTGCAAATAGCTTTCTCATTCCATGCTAAAATAATATTATGAAAAAGAAGGGATCTAGCACCGAAATCTTTTCTACTTACCAGCAACACAAACGCCAGGCAACCTGGCAAATCATCCTTCCTCTAATCCTGGCAGCAGCAATTCTACTGGCCATAGGAGTACTGGCAAGCATTGGCACATTCAACGAGCCAGCGCTCGGAACTCGTTGGGCGGGCATCTCGATGATTATTCTCATCATCCCGATCTTGCTGGGTGGGGGGATATTTGCGGTATTAATAACAGTCTTGATTTATGGCCTGGCAAAATTGTATCAGGTTGTACCTATCTATTCGTTGATAGCGCGCTCCTATGCTCTCAAATCCGCATTTTTCGTGCGCCAGTGGTCGGACCGAATGGTCAGGCCTTTTTTCTTGCCCAAAATTATCCAGGCAAGTCTACACAGCTTCTTTTCGTCCCTAAAAAACCCAAGGGATCATTACTCATAAGGATCTATTTATGAATAATACAGGCAACTGGAAAACTAGAACTTACATTGCTGGAGCTTTGATCGGAATTACGGCCGGTGTTTTAGGAGCATATATTCTGATCCAGCGCGCCGAACAACGAGAACAACAACCTAAACTATCAGCCGGTGATGGCGTCAAACTTGGCTTAGGTCTTCTAGGGGTTCTTAAACTAGTCTCCGAGTTTTCTGAGAGAAAATAACATTCTTTTCGAACCGATTTCGGAAAAATTGATCGAATCGAGAAATTCACATGGAGGGGGTAAAGGTGGTTAACCCTATCCTGAGAAATATCATCATTGGAAAACTTCAGCGAGAATTTGTAATTCCACTGTCGGGGAAACCAGTCGTTGATGGCCCTGGGGGAAATCTCCTCTATGCAGCCAGCGGCTTGGCTATTTGGGATAACCAGGGGGGAGGGCTGGTATCAAAGGTAGGAGAAGAGTATCCACGCGATTGGATCGAACTGGCCAGGAAAACTGGCTTTGATACCAGAGGAATAAAAATCTTACCCGAAAGCATTGATTTGCGTTTTTTCTGCGCTTTCCAAGAAGATGACAACCCGTCCCTGGATTCCCCCATCTCGCATTTTGCTCGCCTTGACATTCCTTTTCCCCACGCCCTTTTAGGATATACTCCTCCAGTTGCGAAACTGGACAGCCGCACAACACCGGATGTTTTGACTATACGACCACAAGATATTCCTGACGATTATTTTGACGCCAGCGCCGTACACCTTTGTCCTATTGACTACCTGACCCATGCATTATTGCCAGGCGCTCTCCGGCAAGGTAACATCACCACGATCACCATTGACCCTTCTGAAAACTACATGTCGCCATCCTTCTGGGATGATGTTCCATCTGTGGTCAAAGGCATAACCGCATTTCTGACATCCGAGACCAAATTAAGGTCCCTCTTTAAAGGTCGCAGCGCCGATCCATGGGAAATGGCTGAAGCAATCGCAGGATATGGCTGCGAAATTGTCGTCATCAAGCGCCGCTCCAAAGGCCAATGGGTGTATGAACACGCCTCACGAAAGCGTTGGACAATCCCAGCTTATATTGCAAGGGTGGTAAACCCTCTTGGCGCTGGCGACGCTTTCTGTGGGGGCTTTTTATACGGCTACACAAATACATACGACGCGGTTGAAGCAACTCTCCATGGCAATATTTCAGCTTCTTTGAGCATCGAGGGCACAGGACCCTTTTACGCCCTTGATTCGCTGCCTGGTTTAGCGCAAGCCAGGCTCGACTCGCTTCGTGACCTTGTGGCAAAAGCACCCTAAATAATCATCGCAGCCCGTAAACCTCATACACCTGAACCGGGTGGCGTTTTCCCTTTGCGAGAATCGGCTCTACAAGCTCCGCAACAATCCAATCTTTCACTTCGCGATAGACCTGGGCGCTGATCAAAATTTGACCTGGCAGCGCATTCTCCTGGATGCGTTTTGCTGTGTTGACGCAATCGCCAATAGCCGTGTATTCCATCCGTTTGTCAGTCCCAACCAAACCCAAAACGGCCTCACCAACGTGAATCCCCACCGCAAACGACATCCTCCACGCTGGTGGAATATCGCGGTGCAGATCCTCAACAGCCGACCTAAGCAAAAGCGCAGAGCGCACCGCTCTAAAAGCATGGTCGGGTTGTGAGACAGGTGCATTGAACCAGGACATCACTGCGTCCCCCAGAAATTTATCAATCGTCCCACCCTCATTCAACACTGCTTCCGCAGCCGCCGCCAGATACTTATTCAAAACAGCCACCAGTTCTTCAGGCTCTACCAGTTCACAAAAGCTTGTAAATCCCCTCAGATCGGCAAATAAGGTGGTGATCTCTTTTTTACCGCCCCCCAGGTGAAGCCTATCTGGATCAAGATGTTCGATGACAGCAGGCGATACCATTTTTTCGAACATGCGCCGTTGCGCTTCCAGGCGTTTTTTCTCTGTCAGGTCTTCCAAGACAATGGCCACCCCTTGCGTTTTTTTATGGGCATCTTTCAAGGGCGCTAGGCTTAGCCGTAAATCGACCTGGCCTTTATTTTGTAATTCAGGGCTAGCTTCAAGCCCTACGACAGGTTCATCACTGTGCAGCAACTGATCGAAGAATGGCTGGATGACCGGAGTTAATGGTGGAAAAACCTGGCTGATGTCTTTTCCTACTACGTCTTTCGATACCATCCCAAGGATTCGTTCAGCAGCCTGGTTACATAACAGGATCCTCTCTTGAATATCGGCCGTCAAGACGCCGCTCGCCATTGACGAGAAAACGTTGTCCATCAAATTTTTTAATTCGGTCACCTCGGCCAATGTGTGCAGTACAGAATCGTAAAGACGAGCGTTTTCAATAGCAACCGCCGCCTGATTAGAAAAACCAGTCAACAGGTCAAGTTCTTTATGGGTAAATAACCCGCTCCGGATTCGATTATCTGTATAAATTACGCCAGTAACCTGGTCGCGCACCTTTAGGGGCACGCATAGAATCGACCGGAGGTTATGGGCAGCAATGCTCTCCTGACCGGTAAAACGAGGGTCTTCTTGCGCGTTTGTGGTGAGCACAGGTTGCCCTTCATCGGCAACCCGGTAAATCACCGTCCGGCTGATAGCCAGTTCAGCCGAATCGAGCGTTTCCTGCTCCCAGTTCCGTCCAACGCGGATGGCAAGTTCACCCTGTTCATTCCGCAGCATAAGAAAGGCACGTTCAGCGCCTGTTAATCGGATGATAGTATCCATCACAATCTGAAGCACCACATCCAGATTGAGAGAGGAATTAACCACCCCACCCATATACGCTAGCGCCCTCAGGCTGCGCGTCTCATCTTCCAGCGCGACAAGGTTCCTTCCAAGCTGATCCACCCCATTCACGATCTGCGTTATCCCTTCATAGACCATTGGAGGGAGCACCGCTGGTCGTTTACTTTGTAAAAATGACTGGATTTGCCCTACAATTCCACCCAGGTGAACCAGTTGTTGGTGAATAGCGGAAAAAGCAACGGAGTCAGAGGCGCCGGTTTCCATAATAAAGTCCATTCATCCTGGTTTTTTAATGATTATAATGCTATCCTGTTAATTCAAGGCTCGCACCAAAGCGGAAACGGCTTGCATTAAGGTAAAATAGCTAAAATATATTGAAAAGAGAACAGAGAGCATGGATTTCCTTTGGCAATTCGAAATTGGCGTCAATCTATTTCTGCAAAGTTTGGGAGAGTGGTTGATCCTCCCGATGAAACTGCTCTCATTTTTGGGGAAAGAAGAGTTTTTCACCATAATTATGCCTTTCCTCTATTGGTGTGTTGATGCAAGACTGGGATTGCGTGTCTCTGTGATGCTGCTCCTGAGCAATGGATTTAATAATATACTGAAGCAGACCTTTCGGACGCCACGGCCATTTTGGTACGACCACCGGGTGCTTCCTCTTGCCGTTGAAACCTCTTTCGGGTTGCCGTCAGGACACGCCCAAATCTCCTCCAGCGTTTGGGGGCTTTTGGCATTCAAAATAAAGAAAAGGGCTGTTTCAATTATCGTCTGGACAATAGTGTTTTTAATCGGTTTTTCCAGAGTCTATCTGGGGGTTCACTTCACCAGCGATGTGATCATCGGCTGGCTGTCGGGAATTACCCTGATGATCCTCTTCATCCGTTGGGAAAAAGGGGTGATTGCATGGTTTGCAGTTCAGCCCTTCTCCAAACAGCTAGGGCTTAGTGTTTTATGCTCTTTTGTTTTACTCAGCCTGATGGTACTGCCAGTATTGTTTGAACCGACCTGGAATATCCCCGCCGATTGGATTGTAAACGCATCCAGGGCAATACCGCCTGCAGATTTTACTCCCCTCGATGTTTCTGGAGCCTTTACAACCGCAGGAACATTCCTGGGTATGACAACGGGGGTTATCCTGTTAAGGCGACGATATCAGATTTTCGACACCTCTGGATCATTAAAAATCAAGAGCCTTCGATATCTGGTAGGGATAATCGGCATGTTAGCTTTCTGGTACGGATTAGGCCAGCTCTTTCCTAGGACAGATGATTTTCTTGGTTTTGGCCTCCGCTTTTTAAGATATGCTCTCGTTGGTCTCTGGATTGCTTACCTCGCCCCTGTGTTATTCTTTAAGATGGGATTACTGAGCAGGGCTATTAAACCGAGTGAAAGGTAGGGAAAAATGCGACGTTTCGGATTTCTGGTGCTTGGTGCAGCCGTCGGTGGATTATTAGGAGCTGTGTTAGCCATGTTATTGGCCCCCTCTTCAGGACCACAACTCAGGACAAACCTGAGAAACAGAGGAATTGCTCTCGTTGATGAGGTTAAAAAGGCTGCCGCCGAAAAACGCTTGATGCTCGAACAGGAAATTAACGAGCTAAGATACCGTCATTAGCCGCAGGGCTGAAAGGCTTGCTCGCGCCTCCCTTCTACTGTAACGGACGGCTTTACCTTAGTTCATTTCAACGCGAACATGTACTCGGCTGGTTGGTGCGTAAAACGGGTTGTCCCGCTGACGACAAAGACCAGGTCGTCCTCTTTCGCTTCCGATGAAATTGGAATATTTACAGGCTGACCAGGCATTACCTCATACATTTCCACCTTTTTGTTTTGTCCGTCATGGATGACGGCGATTCGAAACATCTGGGGCAGCAAGTTTTGAATTCGCACAAATCCTGCCGCCTCCCATCCCCCATCGTCAGTTTCAAAGTCGCTTTCATATTGAATTTCCGGGATAGAAATATCGTCGAGCAGCAGGCCCTCTCCATTCACAGCTGCATCGGTTACATACTCAAACCGCAATTGGACCTTTTTGCCCGCAAATTTCGTTAAATCAACATCCTCGCGAATCCATACCTTCGAGCTGCCGTTATAGCCGCAACCATAACTGTTGCCGGAAGGGTCTTCCACCGTGCAAGATGGCGTCTTGAGAATTTCCCATTGTTCGCCATCCAGGGATGCAGTCAGATAAAGATAATCATAATCTTTTTCAAGATCGTACCACACCCAATAACTCAGGTTAATCGATCCTGTGGTTTCAGTAAAATCAAACATCTTTGTAAGGGTCATATGAGACTCATCGCCCTTATTAGACCAAAAGAAGTATTCACCAGAATGAGCATTCTTTGGCGTTACCTTGACCTCCGGTAGTCCCATAAACTCCAGGGTAAAATCACCTCTGCAGTTCTTAACTCGAATGTAATCAACGCCAAACTGATTGACGCTCCTGTTCTCCCAGTTCGTGGAGCATTCAGACAAAATTTCCGTATCCATAACCTGTGGAACATCTCGATACATGTGATACGAAAAACGGCCACCTGCAAGCGCTGGTAAATTGAGATAGTTGGCTACCGCCCAATCGGCAAAAAGGTCATCCGCTGTAAGCTGCAAACCAGTCTCGGGATCCTTGGCGCCAATCTCGGCGAGCACAGCGTCAACACTGTCCATCCCATTGTCCGGGTTTGCCACCAGCGCCTTGGTCGCATCTTCCCCAAAGCGGTCCAGAAAATATGTTACAAAAAGAAACGCCGCCCCGTAGTGTGGATAGGACTCTTCTCCTCCAGGCCAATAGGTCAACTGGATGTCTGGTTGCAACAGATAATCATCATCAACCCAGCCCGGATCATAGCCATTCAAAAATTCTGCCAGCACCGAAAATCCCTCATTCAACCACGACTCTTCATTGCGATCGCGGTACCAGTGAATCATGTGCTGAAATTCATGCGCCAGGGTACCACTCGCTTCCGGGTCTCCCAAATACACATAATCGGCGCTGATAAAGAAAGACTCGTGTGCATTGGAATATTCGTGCGCTAACGGGTGAATCGAATCGGCCGCCGAGAAATACCCCCCCACGCTCCCGCCGCCTCGCGCATACAGTATGTAAAGATGGGGGTCATTATCGATCCCCGGCGTCCATTCGCTCCCAAAGAATTCCCTATTCTTAGGATAGGTTTCGTTTTCAAAAGTCTCAACCAGATTCTTAACGTCAGCGGGATCAAAAACAACCCCTTTTTCGATCCAGAAATAGACATGTTCGGTGGCGTATCGTAAAATTGCTGTTACCTGGAAATTTTGATTTGTATCGGTATTGGTCACCCAAAACTTTTCCTGATCGCCAATTTTATAAACTTTTGGTTGTTCGGTCATTGTTTCAGGGATCATAGGCTTACCTTCAAGCCGCATCGCCAGATCTCGCAGATCGTTGATCGGCACCAGGGAATTCTTTAATGTCTCCAGCGTTTCTACAGCCCCAGGAGATAACGGTTCTATCCATGCAGGAGGCGGCGACTCGAAAACCGACGGGGCATCTGGTTGGACGAGCTCCGGCAGGTTCGTTGCAGGTTCAGGGGTGTTCCCACCGGGAGGATTGTTCTGTGGCTTCCCTTGAAAATTCAGCCAGGTAAGACTTGATAAAATACCGGCAAAAATTAAAACACCGCAGCAACATAATGACAAAACTACCAGAATAACGATAACAGGTCCTCTTTCTTTCATTCAATCAATACTCCTCGTACCGTTATAGATCAAGATACTCACCGCAGTTGCCAGGCCAAACAAAATCCAGATATAAGGCAGCGCAAAAGTATCGACACTGAAGCCCTCCACAATCAGCGCGATACAGGCAAACAGGCACGCCAGGCCAACCGTTGATAGGTCTTTCATCGAATTTTTTTCTATCGATCGCCCCATTTGCCAGAGGTTAAAAAACCAGCTAAGGAAAAAGGAAAAACCAACAATCCCGGTCTCTGCAAGAATTCGCACCCACAAACACTTAATGTTGAGCAAAACATCCGACCGGTAAAGAAGTCTGCGCACTTCCATTAAACCCATCGCATAGTTCGATAACCGCTCAGGAAGATAAAAACCAGCGTTCCCCAATCCGACACCCAACCAGGGATACTCGGCAAAAATATTCCATCCTGCCTGCCAGTAAACCAGACGGGCAGCAATATTGATCTGTTTTGCATAGTGCAAAATCGGATCCTCTTGCCCAATATCAAACTGAAATAACTTGGCAGTCCGAATGTCCAATTGGCTTAAAACCCATCCCACACCCAAGGCTACCCCCAGGTAAAATACGCCAAAGCCCAAAAAGACGCCAACCGTCAGCATTCTTTGCCTGCGCATCACCGCTCTCTCCAATGGAGCGCCCCGCTGCATCATCTTCGTGCTGATTTTCTGGCTTACCCATTGGGTAACCCGCAGCAATAAAAAAGCTAAAACCGTCAGAAAAGCCAGCAGCCCGATTCGGGAGAGCGTTAGCAACAAAATGATTACCCCTCCGGCAAGCAAGAAATTTTCGAATGTGAGCCCGAAGATCCTAAACTTGTGCCAGGAAAACCTCTTAAGGCTCGCAGCCAGCCAGAGGGGCAAGAAGAGCATATTGAGCTCGTGCGCAAGCCATGAAGGTTCCAGCGCGAAGCCCAACACCCGTTGCCGGTTGAGCGGGCCGGCGGAAAAAATTTCCTGGAAATCCCGCATCCATTGTGGGTAACCGAAATTGGTATACCATGCCAGCGCCTGAGCTGCCGCCCATACCAGCGTTGCCATTCCAGTCCAGTTAATCAGTTGGATCGTTAAAGCCAGCCGTTCTCGCTTCACAGGCCATAAAGAAAAAGCAAGGTAAAAGGATGCGCCAATTGCCAAAGTAAGCAAAGCAGAAAACTGAGAAAAAATCGGGCGATGTTCTTTCTGTCCAGGAATAGGAAAGAAATTTGAAAAGATCGTAGTAAAGAGGACAAACACAAGAAACCCCAGGAACGGCGCCATTGCCCCCGGCAGTTTGCCCCCCTGTTGCACAAAAACCGGAAACCAAAGAAGGATAAAAAGCAGCAATAAAATAGCAGAAGGCGCGGCCACCGAATCAGACTTGACAAGGTTTATGATCAGTGGCATGCTGGTAACAGGCAGTAAAAGCACCAGAGCTGACCACACCCATTTTTGCGCGAGGGAAAACCAACCTTTCATGACAACCTGTGAGAATAAAACCGGTCTGTCCACCCTGTTGCTAAAACAAGTACCCCCAACAGAAATCCCGCCAGGCTTCCTACAAGCATCAACTCTCCGCGCCGAAAGACTATCGGTTGATCAGGCATCTCCGGCAAACTTGCTAACAGCACCGTAGTGCCCGGCAGAATTCCCTGGCTGGATATTTTTTCCTCTGCCGCTTTTTTCCCGGTATCGCTCAACTCTTCCAGAAGGCCTTCCAGATTTTCAAGGTCACAATAACCAGAGACAGGGCCAAAAACGGTTGCTCGTTGAAGACAGCTTTCGAGAGAATCAAGATACCGCTGAAGGTGGCTTGCATTTTCAGCATGAGCAATAGCCGTCATCAATTGGGCATAACCCTCACGCGTCCATAGCTCTGCAAGGACGGCAGCGGTACGAGCGTCTGTATGCCGGATCGTTAACACCCACTGATTCTGCCTTCGATCCGTGGATGCAAACTTCCAGAAAGTCTCTTCGTCAAGAGGAATTTGTTCTACCTCAGCCTTTTGCAAGACCGACGAAATCACCGCTGGAGAGGCGAGAACATCACCGGCGATCCCCAAAACCTGGTCCTCCTCAATATCAGTCAGTGAACCAGTCCGTGTAAAATCAATCCCAACCGAAAGAACCCCCACTGCCTGGTAAACTGGCGTTCGATAATGAAAAATTATCCATCCAACTCCAGCTCCAATTAAGGCAGCCAGAACGAGAATCCACCAATCTCGGATTGAGCGTTTAAAGCTCACATCTATGAGATATCCTTGCTCCATCTAGCCCTGGTTCTCCGCTAATATCAGACTGATCAAGATTATACCGTAACCCAAACCGTATTAAAAAGCTGTTCCCCGGCGGAATGCCGGGGAGCAGGCGCCCGCTTTCAACAAGGCAAAATTTACCTCTGGTTGAAGTTAATTAAAATCAGGTTTTTAGAGCAATCCGCAAAAGTTGAAAAAGCAAACGGATAGGTCATAGCAGAACCGGCCAGGTCATAGAGTGTGATGGCCAATGTGTTCGAAGAATTAATCACAGCATTAGCTAGTTGGATCTCAAACCCTCCAGGGCCATAAGCGCTGTTAAGTCCAGTCAGCCCGATCAGGTCAACGGTTGTGTTATTAATGACGCCATCAACCACCACAACCATATTGAGTATAGGTTTTCCACTGCGGTCAAAAACCTGGCCTGCCACCCCCATCCAGTTGCAGCCCGCCTCTGGGTGGGCAAAATTTTGTAAGTATGCCGGAGTGCTCGGCTGAATAGTATAAGGCAGGATTGGTTGGGTCGGCGTCTTGGTTAATGTTGGCGTTAATGTAATCGTTGGAGGGATCGTCTTTGTTGATGTACTGGTGTTGGTTGGGGTAAATGTAAAAGTAGCTGTTCTTGTAAAAGTCCCTGTTAAAGTTGGAGAAGGAGTCCAGGTTGCCGTTGGCTGGATGGCAGTTTTTGAGGGTGTTACAGAGATCGTGGCGGTTGAAGTCGGCCCCTCAACCGTCGACGGGCTTCCAGGCCACGTTGGGCACACCGGCTGAGGACATACAGGCTGAGGGCATATAGGCTGTGGGCAGGCAGGACAGGGGTTAGGGCAGGTCGCGATTGTCAGAGGTTCAACCTGTACGGGCTCCGCTACGTCGCTGACGCGAACGATTCGGTAAGGGAAGCCGGAGCAAGACACCATAAAAACGACCATGAACAACCAGGAGAATTTCCGCAGCATCGCAACCTCCCTTAAAAGCTATTAATCTAAAAGATTATATCATCGCTTTGCGCAGGATAGATACTGCTAATAGGCGCCTTTTCCCCGCAATACGGCGATCAAAGTCATCAAAAGGATTTGAAAATCCAACCAGATCGAGTAATTCTGAACATAATACAGATCTTCTTCGGTATGCAAATGCATGGGTTTATCGCTTCTTTCGTGCACCTGCCACCATCCCGTAATCCCCTGAGGAACAGTAAAGCGTTTCCGCTGCCAGGGAGCATATTTTTCGACCAGGGCTGGCTGTTCGGGACGCGGGCCCACCAGGCTCATTTCCCCCTTCAGCACGTTCCAAATCTGTGGTAGCTCATCCAGGCTGGTCTTTCGAAGGAAATGCCCCAATCGCGTAATGCGTGGATCATCCGGCGTTTTGTAAATCGCTCTCCCTAATTCATCGTAGCGGACCACCTTATCGAGCATCTGGTCAGCATTTGCGACCATCGTCCGAAATTTATACATCATAAACAGCCTTCCATTTTCTCCGACCCGTTTCGCCCGATAAATAACAGGACCGGGTGAATCGAGACGGATAAGTACGCCAATCACCACCATAATCGGCAGCAAAAACGGAAACATCAAAAGAGAAACAACTAAATCGAAGGCCCGTTTTCCAATCCTTTGGTACTCTGTCAAAGTCGGGGCACGCAGATCTAGCATTGGGATGCCAGCAAATTCCTCCACGGATGCTTTATGCAGCGTCAGAGAGAAATAATCCGGGATGACCCACACCCGTACCGGCAAATCATGCAAATTGCTAACAACCTGGTTCATTTTCGCATCTGCCGATCTAGGAAGGGCAATGACCACATCATCCACGGCATGCTGCAACACAATTTTATGAACCTGGGATAATCTTCCCAGAATTTCACTCGAATCATGCTGTTTTCCAGGATCATCATCCAGAAAGCCCACTAAGGTCAGCCTCGCATCGGTCTGTTCTCGGATCTGCTCCGCAAGTTTCCGTCCAATACTGCCGGCTCCCAGGATGAGGACCTTTCTCGACCGTAAATGATTCAAGGGTTTGATGCGAATAACAAACCGGTAGCCAAGCCGCCATATCATCATAAGGAAAACAGCCAGAACAACAAAAGAAAAAAATAAGAAACGGGATACTTCACGGTAGGAAAGGTATAAAACCCCGGCCATGGATACTGTTGCCAGGCCAGATCCCAACACCAGACTGCTCAATTCGTGAATTACACGCAGGTTTTTACGTCCGTCATAAAGAGAGAACATCATCAACACAGCAATCCACAGAGCCGGAAAAATCAGATAAAAGAACCACGGTAACGTGGTTTTTTCCAAAATCGGTTTGACGAATGGGAGGTTGTTCAACAGCGGCCGCACCTCAACGGCGATCGTCAAAGACGCCCAGATCAATAAAAAATCCAGGTACATCGAAAAAACAGCAAAGTTAGCAGAAAATCTTCTAAACATACCTGCTATCCCTTTTTAAACCCCAGCGCGCTGAGAAAAACTAAAAATACGAAACGTGGGTAATTGAGCAAATATCGTTTCCACAATCGTCCAGGTTCAATTAAAAGGCGAAAGAACCATTCCAGACCCATTCTTTGGATCCAGGGAAGCGCCTGGGGTTTACGCCCAGCCAGAAAATCAAAAGCGGCTCCAACCCCGATCATCACAGGTACATCTAGAATATTTACCCATCCAGACATCCACCGCTCTTGTTTGGGAGATCCCAGTGCGACCCATAGGATATCTGGCCTGGATTGCCGCACCCGTTCGATAAACGCTATTTTTTCGTCTTCATTTAAATCCCTGTACGGAGGCGACTCCACACCGGCAATAATCAAATCAGGAAAATCAGCCTTCAACCTCAATACCAGTTTTTCACAAGTCTCCGGAGAAGCTCCATAGAAATAATGCCTCCACCCCAAAGCCTGTCCAGCACGACAGGCAGCCCTTAAAAGATCAGGTCCGTACACCCGCTCAACCCGAGAAAATCCCTGCGCACGCAGAAGCCAGACAATTGCCATCCCGTCTGGAGTGGACAACCCGCTGTTGTTAAAAACAGCTTGCAATTCAGGATGGTCAACGCATTCCATGACTGAATGAGCTGGAACACAACAGACATAATGAGGTTTGCGGTCACGAATCCATTCCTCAAGAACAGAAAGCGTCAATTCCATCGTCACGGCATGTACGTTTACGCCCAGGATAACCCCTTTCGAGATTATCGCCCGCTTTCCAAAAGCATCAGCTCTGCTCGGATCATGTTCGTCCATTGCTCTTTTTTTCTTGCAGCACATCCTCGAATATTTGTATCATCTTCTGATAAGCCAGGCCGCTCGAGTAATGAGTTTCGTATGCCTGCCTGGCTTTCAGTCGCATTCGTGCATAGAGATCAGGATCACTGTACATTGCTAAAGCCATTTCTGCAAGTCTGATGCCATCTCCGGCAGGAAATAAAAATCCATTCGAGCCATGCTCCACCATATCGGCCATTGCGCCAAGGTTGCTGGCGATCACTGGCGTTCCTGTCGCAAAAGCTTCAATAATTGTGCGAGGCATCCCCTCGTAAAGAATGGACGGGAAGATTAGAAATTTTGCTCCCCGAATCATCCCCAACGTGGTTTCCAGCGGCAAAGCTCCAACCACTTCCAGGTTTGGTTGAAATCTGGCTTTTTGGATCAATCTTTCCAGTAACGGGCCATTTCCAACGAGTATTAATTTCTTGTCCACTGGCATTTTGCCCCAGCCGTCCAGAAGGGGTTCTATTCCCTTTTCAGGAGATAACCTGCCCACAAAAAGAGCATACTCGTCTTTCTCCTGTTCGATTCCGGGATCCGGATGGATAAAATTAGAGCGAACCACAATTTTCTCCGCCCTGATCCCGCCGGCAATCAATTTCTCTTTACCTAATTCTGTCAACGTCACAAAACGATTAACTTTTTTGTTCCAGGTGCCCAAAAGCCGGTGAACTACCAACATGGCAGCAACAACCAAACTGGCAGCCCGGGATCCCCGGTAACAACCATGGAGAACTCCAGGCCAGGGAGCAGCTCTGCCAACACAATCCTCGCAAATTTTGCCATTGCGAAGAAGATAAGCATTCAGGCAAATCAGCCGGTAATTTCGGATAAACTGAATCACCGGCGTACCCTCTCTAGAAGCGGCATAATAAATCGAGGGGGAAATCAATGGGAAAAAATTCTGTACCAGAATGATATCATATCGACTTTTTCGCAGTCTTTCGGCAATCTGTCGGAATGCTTCAGTAGACCAGATTGTGCGGAGAGCTGCTCTCAAATTACCCAACCTGGCAATACGGCGGTTGTCATCGATCATCTCATCCACTTCATGGCCATGAGACCGCAGCAATGCAACCTCAGTTGAGTGGCTGAGATCTTCGCCGCCTCCTAAAAGGTATCGGTTATGAACAGCAAGAATCCTCATTCTTTAATGACTACGGCATCCTCCTTCCGGATTGGAAGATCGTTTCAAAATCAGGGATTCGCGCCACAAGTTCCTGTGTACATTGGTTTGAACGCTCCAGGTCGCCAAGGGCTGCATACCAGCTTGCCAGCTGGTTTAACCGCAATCCCCATGCATCAGTAAACCCGATCATTCGTACTTGAGGGACCCAATCCGCTGCCATTGAGACTCGCCGGAACATCAACGCCGGGTACATGGTTTTTCCATAAGAGCCAGGCCCATACATCCCCTGGTATCGTATACCATTCAGCGCATCCTCGCCAATTTTTACGGCTTCGGCGTATTCATGCCGCTGTGCCAGCGAGGCCGCCTGCAGCCACTTCAACTCCAAATATTCCTCATCAGACTGGATATACGTGAGCTGCGCTTTTTCTAACAGACTATTTGCCTCCTCTGCTCTCCCCTCTTCGAGATATCGTTCCGCCAGGCTAATATAGGAAGATGCAACATCAGGGTTGGCAGTTAACTGCTGCTCCAACGCCAGTGTCGACGGTTGATCGACCTCCGGTTGTTTCGATTTCCACGCCTTTACCACTTCCTGTCGAATT
>Ga0067045_1003999_pt1 | contig 17567 bp, 10 predicted proteins | sample TerdegcTABiofilm_FD_59184 | JGI IMG/M metagenome (GOLD analysis project Ga0067045, IMG submission 59184) | Combined Assembly of (Gp0054472, Gp0054536) Wastewater bioreactor microbial communities from Singapore -Terephthalate degrading... | reverse complement strand
CCTCGACCGCGGCCACCGCGTCCACGCCCTTGAACGCCGGCAGCATCATCGAGTGCTTGAACGGCAGTTCATGCTGCTTGACCACGTTGCCGTGCATGTCCAGTTCGTCGACGAACATCTTGCCGTCTTCGACCTTGGTCGTCTTGGCATTGGTGATCCAGCGGATGTCATGGTCGCGGAAAGCGTGCTCCATGATGCCCTTGGAGTCGCCCACGCCATCGAGCCCGAGGTGGCCGATGTAGGGTTCGGCGGTGACGAAGGTGATGGGCACTTTGTAGCGCAGCTTTTTCTTGCGCAGCGCCGTGTCGAGCACCATGGTGTATTCATAGGCCGGGCCGAAGCAGCTCGCCCCGGGCATGGCGCCGATGATCACCGGCCCCGGATCGGCCAGCAGCTTCTCGTAATCGGCATAGCACTTTTCGGCGTGATCGATGGTGCAGATCGACTGGGTGTAGCCGCCGTGCGGGCCTGCACCCGGAACTTCCTCGAACGCCAGCTTCGGCCCGGTGGTGATCACCAGAAAGTCGTAATTGACTTTCGAGCCGTCCTGCAGCGTCAGGGTATTGCTCTCCGGCTCGATCTTGGTCACCGCCTTGGGGATGAAATCGATGCCCTTGCGCTCCAGGTAGGGCTTGATCGAAAAAATCACCTCGTCGCGGCTGCGCCAGCCTACGGCCACCCACGGGTTGGATGGGACGAACTGAAAATAATCCACGGTGTTGATCACCGTGACCTTGTGCGCCTTGCCGAGCGCTTCCCGCAGCTCATAGGCGGCTGGCATGCCACCAATGCCCGCGCCCAACACAACGATGTGTGCCATACCCTGGTCTCCTGATGTGCAAACAATGCCCGAAACGGGTCGGGCGGCCTTTGGACGGCGTCTGCGCTGGGTGTTTCAACCGGCGCCGGCGCAATCTCCTGCAGCCGGTCACCTCTGTCCTTCCCCGGCCGCCGCCCGGAAGGCTGGCGGCAACGGCACCTGCTGCAGACGCGGATTCAAGCATATCTACACCGCCCCATGTTTCCCGCGGATTCCTGACAAGCGCCAAAAAATGGCTTGATAAAACGCAAAATTAACCCGGCAGCATCAGTGTTAGTCCTAGTCTGGAAAAACCCTAATACTCCCGGAAGCATGGAGAAATCTTTCCTATACTTGATTTCAGACAAGTTGATCAGTTGATCAACCAGCGGTCGCACTCGTTGTTGCCGCACCACCCTGGAGGAAGACTACACATGAGCAACACCCCTCGTCCACTGTGGAACCCCTACGTTGCCGGGGTTCTGCTGGGTTTAGGACTGCTGGCAACCTTTCTCGTCACCGGCAACGGTTACGGCGTGACCGGCGCCACCACCCTGGCCACGGCTGCAGTGGCCGGCAAGATCGACCCGAACACCGTCGCGCCGCATACCTATCTGCACAACCTGTATGAAGCCGGGCTCAACCGCTGGATCGTCTGGGAGGTGGTCGGTCTGGCCATCGGCGGGCTGATCGGCAGCGTCCTGGCCGGGCGGTTCAAATTCCAGATCGACGGCCCGACGCAGGCCGGCCGCACCCTGCGGCTGATTCTGGCCGTGATCGGCGGCATCGCCGCTGGCTTTGGCGCACGCTTCGCCCTGGGCTGCACCAGCGGCATGGGGCTGTCGGGTTCGGCGACGTTCGCCGCTGCCGGCTTTTTGTTTCTCATCGGCTTTTTCATTGCCGGCGCCGTGTTCGGCCAACTGATGAAAGGACTCTGGAAATGAGCTTCCCTCTCGGATACACCGGCCCGGTATCGGGCGTCATTCTCGGGCTGATTTTCGGCTACGTGCTGGAAAATGCCGGCTTTGGCAGCAGCTGCAAACTGACCGCGCAACTGCGGTTTCGTGATTGGGCGGTGTTCAAAGTCATGTTCACCGCCATCCTGGTGGCCGCAGGCGGACTCTACCTGCTGCAGGGTCTGGGCATCATCCAGGTCAGCGACATGTTCGTCCCCTCGGTGATGATCTGGGGCAGCTCGCTGGGCGGCGTGCTCATCGGTGTGGGCATGGCCGTTGGCGGCTACTGCCCGGGCACGTCGATCGTCGCGCTGTTTTCCGGCAAGCTCGACGGGCTGCTGTTCCTGCTGGGCATCGGTCTGGGAACGCTGGGCTTCAACTCGGTGTTCCATTCGATCGAAGGCTGGGTGTGGCAACAGGTCGGCCCGGATGGCCTGACCCTGCCGCAGCTGCTGCATCTGCCCGCCTGGGTGGTGTGGGCGGCCTTGTTCGCCGTGCTCGTCATCGTCGGCTACCTCACCCGCGGCAACAACCGAAGCACCTCACGCCAGTCCAGCCCGAAAGCGAGCAGCGCCGGTCTGGCCGCGCAAAATAGTTGAACGCATACCGTTTATGCTGTCAGCGCGGCCTGCGGGTCGCGCGTTAGACAGGCGGCAGGTTTTTTTTGCCTCCCTTTTCACCCTTTTTTTCACCTTCATTTCTCAATTCCACATCAGGAGTTCATATGGCTAAAGCCCGTATCAAACTGTCGCAAGCTCTGCCCGCGCTGGCCCTGGCCGCTGCCGTGGTTGCCCCGATGCCGCAGGCGCTGTCCGCGCTGTCGGCCACCAGCGTCGCCCAGGCTGCCGGCAACCCCTGCGCGCCGAGCAACCCCTGCGCCCCGGCGAAAAAGTCCGAGAAAAAAATGGAGAAAAAAGGCGCCAATCCTTGCGCCCCATCCAAAGGCAGCAACCCCTGCGCTCCGTCCAAGTAAGCTGACCTGAACGCATGACGCGGCCGTCGTGCCGCGTCATGTTGTCCTATGTTCCAGTCCTCTTCCCTGTTGTCTGGTCATGCCCCCGGCGGTCGGCGTCATACCGTCGAGCTGCTGCGGCGATTGACCCCGCAAGAGCGAAGCGAACTGTACGCCTGCGGCCAGCAGGCCATCGCCGCAACACAGGCCATGCTGCAGCGCGGCAAAACAGTCATCGCCGAACTCATCGGCCCTGCTGCCTTCATCGAATGGGAGCATTACCCGCCGCGCGACGCCAAGACGCGCTCTGGCGCCCTGTTCTACTACCACGCGCACGCTGCCCGGCAGCGCATGCCGGCTGAGCACGGTCATTTTCACGTTTTCGCTCCCAACCCGCGTGGCGATTGCGCGCCGGATCGGCGTTATACCCACATCGCCGGCCTGTCCATCGACCAGCACGGTATGCCGCTGCGGGTGTTCACCACCAATTTGTGGGTCACCGCCGAATGCTGGGAAGACGCCGAGCGTGTCTGCACCCTGGCCCGGCAGACCACGCTCAAAGACGCCAGGCCGCACAAGATCGGCCAGTGGCTCGACGCCGTGCTCGGCTTTTTCCGTCCGCAGATCGAACTGGTCACCCACCTGCGCGACGCGCGCATCAAGGCGCTGCAGGATCGGGGAAGGAACCGCTTGTTCGAAGACCGGCGCACGCATATCCTGAGCCAATGCAGAATCGATTTTTCAACGCAAGTCCTTGCGTTGGAGGAGTTGGGCGCGTGAGCGCCTTTCAATTAGTCAGGCGCGTGAGCGCCTGTCAACCCGCCGGGCGTGCAAGCGCCCGTCGTCCAGCCGGGCGGGTACACGCCCTGAAATCGCAGTGCAACCTGCAGTTCCACCATCTTGTACGAGGAGCCAACATGAAGCTGAAACATCTCATCGGCATGAGCATCATCGCCCTTGCCGCATCACAAGCCGCAGGCGCCGCCACCCTGCCCGGGCCGCTGGTCACCCCGCAATGGCTGAACGAGCACAAAAACGAGGTCGTGCTCGTCGACATCCGTGACGATCTGAAAACCCTGACCGAAGAGCCGAAATTCGAGGTCGACAAAAAAACCAACAAAAAAGACCTGGTCAAAGTCGGCGGTTACATCCCCGGAACCACGGTGTTCGTCGATTTCGGCAAAATCCGTGAAGACCGCACGGTCAACGGCGTGAAAATCAAGGCGCAGTTGCCCACTGCCGACTTTTTCACCAAGGCGATGGACGCTGCCGGCCTGAACAAGACCGACAAACCGCTGGTCATCGTGCCCGAGGGCAACAGCGTCGATTCGATGGACATGGCCACGCGGCTGTATTTCCAGCTGCGCTACTTCGGTGAACCGCGCGACAAGCTGGCCATCCTCAACGGCGGTGTCGCCGCCTGGCTGCAAGCCGGTTATCCGACTACGAGCGACAAGCCTGCTCCGGCCAAGGGTGACTGGGTTGCCGGCGCCGAAGACAAGGAAATCCTCGCCAGCATGGAACAGGTCAAGTCCGGACTGCAGGGTGGCAAGGATCAGTTCATCGACGCCCGGCCGACGGCGCAATTCCTCGGCATCGTGAAAAAACCGGTCAACAAGACCGCCGGCCACCTGCCTGGTGCGCGCTCGTTCCCGACCGACGCCATCGTCAAGCCGGTGGGCCTGGCGCATGAATTCATGAGCGCGGACGACTACAAGAAGATCTACGCCGAGTTCAACATCCAGCCCGATGCGCCGACCATCACCTACTGCAACACCGGCCACCTGGCTTCCGGCGCCTGGTTCGTCACCCACGAAATCCTCGGCAACAAGAACTCCAAGCTGTACGCCGGCTCGATGATCGAGTGGACCAACCTGGGCAACCCGACCGTCGGTCTGCCGCAATAAACGCTTTTCCAACCGTTGGATCGGCGCCCCCGTTCGGGCGCCCATTGACGACACGCCCGGCACCTGCCGGGCTTTTTTTTCACCCCCGCGTTTCGGTGGGGACGGAAGACGGGTCGCGGCGATTTGCGATTTGCTCCGCGCGATTTGTACGGAGATGTGAGAAATTTCACAGTCATCGGGGAAGGAAAACCAATCAAATGAGGGCTTGTGCCACCCCCTGGCGTCTTCCACAATGGGGCTGTCGTTTTCCTTTCTTCCAGACAGAGGTCGAGCATGTCGAACCGCAATTTCCAACCCCGTGTGTCGCGTCTGGTTCTCGTGGCAGCAGCGGCGCTGTCGCTCGGTGCCTGTGCCGCCAACAATTACCCGCCGGCACCGGACAAAATCAGCCTGCAAACCTACCACTACAAAGTGGGCGCGGGAGACACGCTGAACGTCAGCGTCTGGCACAACCCCGATCTGTCGATGACCATCCAGGTGCGGCCCGACGGCAGGATTTCCACGCCGCTGGCGCCGGATGTACAGGCCGCCGGCAAGACGCCGGGAGAAATTGCCAAGGAAATCGAGGCCCGGCTGTCCAAGTATGTGCGCGATCCGGTCGTCTCGGTGGTGGTCACCGGGTTCCAGGGGCCGTACAGCCAGCAGATCCGTATCGTCGGTCAGGCGGTGCGGCCATCGGCGATTCCTTACCGGGAAAACATGACCCTGCTCGACGTGATGATCGCCGCCGGCGGTCTGACCGAATTTGCCGACGGCAACGCGGCCGTGCTCGAACGTCACGGCAAGACGTACAGCATCAAGCTCGGCGATCTGCTCAAACGCGGGCAGATGTCGGCCAATGTGCCGGTCGAGCCCGGCGACGTCATCATCATCCCGCAAAGCATGTTCTGACACTGTCGTCTCCTGCTCCTACCCGAGGCCCGCCATGCAGCCCCCCCGCCGTCCTGCAGTTTTTGCCCTGACCCCGCTGGCTTTGTGCCTGCTGCTGGCCAACGCGGCATCCGCGCAAACCGTTCCCGGCATGAACAGCGCGCTGCCTGGCGGCGTCGGGCTGCCTGCCTTGCCCGGGGCCGAAGCCGCTGCAGGCCCGCTGGCCGGGCCTGCAGCGACGGCCAGCGCCGCTGCGGCACCCGCGCGGGGCAATTTCGTCCAGCCGTCCGTTGGGCTGTCGGTGCTGCAGACCAGTAATGTGTATTTCGGCACATCCACCCCGGCGCGCAGCGACACCGTGGTGAGCATCACTCCCGGTATCGCCTTCCAGACCGAAGGGCCGAACCTGCGCACCTACGGCAACTTTGCCCTGACCGGGCAGTATTACGCCCGCGGTTCGTACAGCAACACCGTGCTGCCGTCGGGCACGCTGGGCCTGAGCGCGCGGCTGGTCGATCAGTGGCTTTACCTCGATTCGAGCATCACCGCACAGCAAAACGCCCTGCTGACCATTCCGACACAGGGCATCAGCACGGCCACCTACACCACGACCCAGTACCGCATCAGCCCGTACATCGACCATCGTTTCGACGACGACCTGCGCCTGCGCGCGCGCAGCGACAACACCTGGACGCACATCAGCGGCAACCAGACCGGCGTGGGCCTGAGCAACGGGCGGTACGGACTGCAGACCATCCGCCTGGATCGGCGCCCGACTCCGTTCGGCTGGGAACTCGACGGCCGGCAGGAACAGACGGTGTACACCGATGGTCCGGCGCTGTCGGTACGCGATGAAATCGTCCGCGCCCGCGGGCTGTACGCCGTCACCCCGCACGTCGAGGCCGGGATCATCGGCGGTTACGAACATTACGCCACCTCGTTCACCAGCCTCAGCCACAGCATCTACGGCGTGCAGGCGAAGTGGCGGCCCAATCCGTTCACCCGCTTCGACGGCGTGGTCGAGCGGCGGTTTTTCGGCACCGGCTGGGACCTCAGCGCCTCGCAGCAGATCCAGCGCCTGAGCCTGCGTCTGAACTGGACACGCGCGCCATCGTCTTACCTCGCCACGCTGCAAACCCTGCCTGCCGGGGTGAGCGTGTCCAGCCTGCTCGACGGCATGCTTGCGGCGCAGTATCCCGACCCCGCCGCGCGCGCGCGCGCCATCCAGAACATTCTCGCCGTCACCGGCCTGCCGTCGACGCTGCCCAACGCCATCAATTTCTACACCCAGTCGGCCACGCTGCAAAACGCGCTGACCTTCACCGCCGTGCTGCTCGACGAACGCAACAGTTACACCGCCAGCGCGTTTCACATCAAGACGCAGGATCTGATCCTGCCGGGCGCGCCGGTGCTGAACAATCTGCTGCTTGCTTCAGCCGACTACGTGCAAAACGGCATCGGTCTGGGATATTCGCGGCGGCTGACGCCGGTGATGAACCTGAACATCGGCGTGCTGCGTGCCCTGAGCACCGGTTTTGGCATCAACACCGGAGTGAGTTCGCGGCAGACGACGTTCATCGTGCAGCTCAACCGCCGGCTCGCGCCGCGCACCCTGCTGATCATCGGTCTGCGCCGTCAACTGCTCGACACCGCCAACACCGGCATTCTCAGCGCCACCGAGTCGGCGGTTTACGCCGGGCTGACCCACCAATTCTGACTTCAGGGCCATGTACGCTGCGCATTTCGGTCTGAGCGCCCCGCCGTTCCAGCTCAACCCCGACCCGAGCTTTCTGTACGAAAGCAAAGGGCACAACTATGCCCACCAGTACCTGCGCTTCGGCGCGATGCAGGGCGAAGGCTTCATCATCGTCACCGGGGAAATCGGCGCGGGCAAAACCACCCTGGTGCGCGCCCTGCTGGCCGAACTCGACCCGGCCAAAGTCGCCGCGGCGCAGATCGTCAGCACCCAGCTCGAAGCCGACGACCTGCTGCGCGCCGTGGCCAGCGCGTTTGGCATTCCAGCCAAAACCGCGTCGAAGGCCGAGCTGCTCGCCACCCTCGAAGCGCATTTCACCACCCTGATGCTGCAAAACCGGCGGGCGCTGCTGGTGATCGACGAAGCACAAAACCTCAACCCCGCAGCCATCGAGGAGCTGCGCATGCTGTCGAACTTCCAGTACGGCAACCGCGCCCTGCTGCAGAGCTACCTGGTCGGACAGCCCGAACTGCGCGAGGTGTTGCGCGCGCCCAATCTGGAGCAGTTGCGCCAGCGCATCATCGCCAGCTGCCACATCGGCCCGATGGATGCGGACGAGACCCGAGCCTACATCCTGCATCGCCTCAAACGGGTTGGCTGGAGCGGGCGGCCCCAGCTGGATGACGCCGCGTTCGCCGCCGTGCACAGCTGGACCGGCGGCGTGCCGCGGCGCATCAACATGCTGTGCAACCGCCTGATGCTGTCGGCTTTCCTCGACAACACCGACCAGATCGACGCCGACCGGGTCGAGACCGTGGCGCGCGAAATCCGCGAGGAAATCGGCGGCCTGCTGCAGGCGCCGGCTGCCGACGCCGCCGCACCGACCATCACCGCCCCGGTGGTGCGCCGCGCCAGCACAGTGCCGCAGCCGGTGAACGCCGCGCCTGCGGCGCAGGCTGCCATGCACGGCAGCGATGCCGACGACGCCATCGTCCGCGCCCCGGCACCGCCCAGGCCGGGCGAGCCCGGGCCGCTGCTGTGCATCGCCCAAAACGCGCAGGACCGCATCGCCCTGCAGCCCCTGATGCAGACCATGAAGGCGCACGCCGGTTTGCCGCAACCCGTGCTGCTCGGCCTGGAGCGGCTGGCCAGCACCACGGCGAGCACCGATGCGGCGCTGGCGGCCATCGACCTGGCCTTGCTGCCCGATGCACAGCAGACGCAGCCGAGCCTGGCGCAGTGGGTGCGCTGGCTGGAGCAGATCGTCGCCACCTACCGCCCCGCGGCGGTCGTCACCATCGGGCAGAGCGACGCCGCGCTGGCGGCAGCGCTCACCGCCAAACGGCAGGGCTGCTCGCTGGCGCACATCGAATCCGGTCTGCGCCACGGCAACCGCGCCGACCGGCGCGAAATCGACCGCATCGTCATCGACCAGTTCGCCGACCTGCACCTGGCCATCGACGCCGGCAGCGCCGAGCCCCTCACCCGCGAGGGCATTGCCGCCGAATCGATCCGCGTGGTCGGCAGCCTGCGCACCGACGCCGTCATCCGCCTGCTGTCCACGCTGCCGGCCACGCTGGACTTCGCCGCCGAGGCCGGCGTGCCCAAAAGCCATCTCCACAACCCCCAGGGTTACGCCCTGCTCTGCCTGGAACCGGAAGGCTGGGCCGACTCGCGCGCCGCGCTGGTCGAACTGCTGGCCAACGCCAGGCGTCTGAGCCGCATCCTGCCCGTCGTCTGGCCGATGCCCGCAGCGACACACCGCCGCATTCTGGACTACGGTCTGAACACCGCGTTGCGCGGCGCGCGGGTGGCGTGCGTGCCCGAATTCGACTTTGCTCACACCGTGGCGCTGCTGCAGCGCGCCGCGTGCGTGCTCACCGACCAGGCCAATCTGCAGGACGCCAGCAGCCATCTGGGCGTGCCCTGTCTGACGCTGGACGACGACTGCCCGCGGCAGCACACGCTGCGTGCCGGCGGCAACCGCGTGGTCGGCCGCGATTTCCGCCGCATGTTCCAGGCGCTGGGTGACATTCTCGAAGGCGACAAACCGTTGCGCCCCAGCCCGCAGGGCGGCGACGGCCACACCGCCACGCGCATCGCCCAGGCGCTGGAAAACTGGCTGCTGACCCAGTGGGAGAACCATGTCCTCGAAACCCTGGAGACGCAGACCTGATGCCCGCCGTCTGCCCCGCACCATCCCCCTGACCTGCCAGCCATTGCTGAGTCCGCTGCCATGAACGACCTTCTCCGCCCCCTGTTCAACCTGCTGCCCGGCATGTGGGACCGGCGCTGGATCGGCCTGATCACCGCCTGGGTCGTGCTGCTGCTCGGCGGCGTCGGCGTCGCCCTGTACCACGAGCGTTACATGGCCTCGGCGCGGGTGTACGTCGACACCCAAACCCTGCTCAAGCCGCTGATGCAGGGCCTGACGGTGCAGCCGAACATCGACGACCAGGTGGCGATGGTGGCGCGCACCCTGCTGTCGCGCCCCAACCTCGAACGCCTGGTGCGCGAAAACCATCTGGTAGTCGACGACGGCCGGCCCGACGCCACCAACCGCGCCGTCGATCAACTGCTCAAAAACATCAAACTCAACATCAACGCGCGGGAAAACCTGTATAGCGTCAGCTACGTCAACCCCAACCCGCAAGTCGCGCTGCACGTGGTGCAGGACCTGGTCAATATGTTCCTCACCTCGGGAATCGGCGGCAAACAGCAGGACACGCAGCAGGCGTTGAACTTTCTCGACGCCCAGATCGCCGACTACGGCCGCCAGCTCAGCAGCGCGGAACAAAAGCTCAAGGACTTCAAAACCGCGCACCCGGGCTATTCCGGCCAGGCCAATGTCGACTATTACACCCGGGTCAACCAGGCGTCGGACCAACTCTCGCAGATGCAGGGTCAGCTCAGCGCCGCCATCGCCGCGCGCAACGCCATTGCCGCGCAGATGCGCGGCGAGTCCCCCACCATCACCGTCACCTCACCCTACGTCGCCGCACCCGCCGCGGGTGGCGGCCACGCTGCCGCCGTCATCCCGCCCGACGTGCTGGACATCGAACAACGCATCCAGACGCAGCGCAACCGCCTGGACGACCTGCTGCAGCGCTACACCAACGACTACCCCGACGTCATCACCGCGCGCCAGACGCTGGCACGCCTGGAGGCAGAGAAAAAGGCCCGGCTGAAAGCCGCCGCCGAACAGCCGGCGCAGGCAGCGGCGTCGCCGGCGGCGCCATCTCCCGCCACGGCGATGCTCAGCGCGGCCAATCCCGCCTACCAGCAGCTGCGCGTGCAGCTGGCGCAGGCCGACGCCAACGTCGCCTCTCTGCAGGCGCAGGTGGCGCAGGCGCAATCGCGGCTGGATCAGCTGCGCAGCCAGGCCGGGCAAATGCCCGAACTCGACCAGCAGTACGCCAGCCTGATGCGCGGCTACGACGTCATCCGCAAAAGCTACGACGACCTGGTGGCGCGGCGGCAATCGGCCGGGCTGACGCAAAGCGTGGATGCCTCCTCGCAACTCGCCGTGTTCCGCATCGTCGATCCGCCACGAGTCGAACAACACCCGCTGTTTCCGAGCAAGCCCATGCTCATCGCCCTGCTGGTGCTGTTCGCGCTGGTCTGCGGCGTCGTCGCCAGCTTCGTCGTCTCGCAGCTCATGCCGACCTACCACAGCCCGCGGCAACTGCGCGAAGCCATCGACCGCCCGGTGCTGGGCAGCATTTCCCTGCTGAACTCGGCGCAAACCGCCGCGCGGCAGCGGCGTGATCACTTGAATCTGGCGTTCAGCGTAGCCGCTCTGGTGTTGATCGGCATCGTCTGGGCCATCTGGGCGCATCTGCAGCGCGCCTTCGGCGCTTGAAGGACAGACCGACCATGAGCACCATCGAACAAGCCGTCAAACGCCTGGAAGAACTCCGTGCCGCCGGGGTCGACGTCCCCTGGGCCGCCGCGCCCAGAGCCGACGACGCCGCCACCGCGCCGACGTCACCCGCGCCAGCGCCGTCGAGCGTGCGGCCGCTGCCCACTGCAGTCAAGGCGCACGACGCCGTGCAGGACGCCAGGCCGCAGGACATGGGCGCACGCTCGCGCCAGGTGCAGATCGACCTCGACCGTCTGGCAGCGCAAGGCTACATCGTGCCGCACGCCACGCGCTCGCTGCTGGTCGATGAATTCCGCGTCATCAAGCGTCCGCTGCTGGGCAATATCTCCGGTGCCGCCGCCAACAAACTCGACCGCCCCAACCTCATCATGGTGACGAGCTCGCTGCCCGGTGAGGGCAAGACCTTCGTCGCCCTCAATCTGGCGATGAGCATCGCCGCCGAACTCAACCACACCGTGCTGCTCGTCGATGCCGACCCGTCGCGCAGCTCGCTGCTCACCCGCCTGGGGTTGCCCGCCGGGCAGGGCCTGATCGACAAACTGCTGCACCCCGAGATCGACCTGTCCGACCTCATCCTCGCCACCAACGTGCCCAAGCTCGCGCTGCTGCCCGTGGGCACGCCCAGCGCCCAGGCCACCGAGCTGTTCGCCAGCGCGTCGATGGACCTGCTGCTCGAAGAGATGGCGCACCGCTACCGCGACCGCGTCATCCTCCTCGACGCCCCGCCGCTGCTGCCTTCGGCCGAAGCCCGTGCGCTGTCGCTGCACGCCGGGCAGATCCTGTTCGTCGTCCAGGCAGGACGCACACACCAGGGGACGGTGCAGCAGTCGCTGGCCATGCTGCAAGACCACCCGATGGTCTACACCCTGCTCAACCAAAGCCGCGGGCCCAAGGCCGGCTCGCCCTACGGCTACTACGCCTACTAGCGCCAGCGCTGCGCGCCGGCTGGCGCCCTGACACCGGCTGCGCCCCAGCGGCCGCTGTCAGCACGTGTCGAACTTTTCACAAAAACGGCCTTGGCATGGCCGTCCTCCCCGAGTTGGGGACTAGGCAGCGGCAGACCGCAGGATTGCAATGGGTGCGAATGCCGCGTCACAAGCCGATGCGGCGCACCGTCCTCCGTTTCAGGCCGCCACCATGCAAACCGCGCACAACCCGGCAACGCCGTCTCAGTGGCGTTTACACGATCTGTCGCCCCGCCGGGGCGCGGCTTTGCCGCCGCAGACAATGCCCGGCTGCGCCGCAGCCGACCTGCCCGCAGCGGTGTGGATGGCCGCGGCGGCGATCGTGTTGCAGCGGCTGTGTGGCGGCACCGCGGTGATGGCGGCATGGCACACGCCTGCGGCAGTGACGCGGCTGCACTGCGACCTGGCGGAGACGGCGGGCGCCGTCGTGGAGCGTGCACGCAGCCTGCCGCAGCCCGGTGCCGCGCCGTCGGATGCCGACACCGTCGATCTGCTGTGGCTGGACGACGCCACACAAGCCGCTGCCGCGCACGCGCGATGCCCCGCAGCACCGTGCCTGGCCGCCGACGCGGCGCACGGCACCGTGCGCTGGGTGGAATCCGCCGGATACGGCGCAGCGTTCTTGCACGCGCTGCTGCGCAGCATCGAGCAGGTCGCGCACGCCGTGCACCGCGACCCGGAGCAAAGCGTGAAGGCCATCGACCTGCTGGGCAGCGCAGAGCGCGCCGCGCTGGCCGCGCTCAATCCGCCGCCGCGCCCGGCGCCGGACGCGCCGACCCTTGCGGCGCGTTTTGCCCAGGTCTGCGCCCGCCACCCCGATGCCACCGCGGTGCGTCACGCCAGCGGGGCATGGAGTTATGCGCAACTCGATACCCTGGCACGGGGTGTTGCCGCCGGGCTGCACGCACGCGGCATCGGGCACGGGGACGTCGTCGCCGTGGCGCTGGAACGCAGCCCGGCAGCCATCGCCTGCATCCTCGGCATCGTGATGACCGGCGCGGCGTATTGCCCGATCGACCCGACCTTCCCTGCCGAACGCGTCGCTTTCATGCTGCGCGACGCCGGAGCGCGGCTGGCGCTGACCCAGCCGTCGACCGCCGCGCTGTTCGCCGCGCCGCTGCAGACCTGCGACGCGCAGACGCTGCTCGACGGCTGCGGCGCGCAGCCGGCGCAGACCGGCGACGGTGCCACGGCAGAATCCGTGGCCTACGTGATGTACACCTCCGGTTCGACCGGGACGCCCAAAGGCATCGCCATCCCGCAGCGCGCGGTGCTGCGTCTGGTGGACAAACCCCGTTTCATGCCGCTGGACGAGCACACGGTCATGCTGCACGCCGCACCGCTGGGTTTCGACGCCTCGACCCTCGANCTCTGGGGGCCGCTGCTCAACGGCGGCTGCGTCGTCGTGCACGANGANCACATCCCCACCGGCCCGGGCANCGCCCGCAGCATCGCCACGCAGGGCGTCAACTGTGNCTGGCTGACTGCGGCGCTGTTCAACGCCATCGTCGATGACGACCCGCGCTGGCTCGCCGGCCTGCAGTATGTGCTCACCGGCGGCGAGGCGCTGTCGGTCGCGCACGTGCGCCGTGCCCTGGCGGCGCTGCCCGACACCACGCTGATCAACGGCTACGGCCCGACCGAATGCACCACCTTCACCGCCACCTACCCCATCCCGCACACCCTGCCGGCCGAGACGGTGTCGATCCCCATCGGCACCCCGATCCAGGACACGCACGTGCTCGTCTGCACGCCGCACGGCGAGGTGCTGCCGCGTGGCATGGTGGGTGAGCTGTGCGTCGGCGGGCGCGGCGTCGCCAGCGGCTACCTGCACCAGGCGGAACTGACTGCGCAGCGCTTCGTCGCCGACCCGCTTTCCTCGGGTGACAGGATGTACCGCACCGGCGATCTGGTGTTCTGGCGCGACGACGGCGTGCTCGACTTCGTCGGCCGCGCCGACGGGCAAATCAAAATCCGCGGCTACCGGATCGAACCCGGCGAAATCGACGCCGCACTGAGCGCACAGCCCGGTGTGCTCGCCTGCGCCACCACGGTGCAGCACGACGCGGCCACCGGCGCGCAGCTCGTCGCCTACGTCGTGCCGCAACCCGGCGCGCAGCCCGATGTGCAGGCGCTGCGCGCCGCACTGGCCGCGCGGCTGCCGGCGTATATGTTGCCCACACACATCCTGCTGCTGCCGCGGTTGCCCGTGACCCTCAACGGCAAACTCGACCGCAAGGCCCTGCCAGCGCCGCCGCGGGGCGCGGCGCAAACCGCCGCAGTCACGGCGCCAGCCGCGCCAGACGACCGTGTGCGCGACGTCGCTGCGGTGTTCGCCGCAGTGCTCGGCCTCGACGCAGTGCAGCCCGACGACAATTTTTTCGCCCTCGGCGGCAATTCGCTGCTGGTGCTGCGCGCGCTGACCGCGCTGCGCCAGCGCGGGTTTGACGAGCTCGGTGTCGCCGCGTTTTTCGGCAACCCGACGCCGCGCGGCCTCGCCGCGCAGCTGGCAGGCGGCAAGGCCATCGCCGCCTGCCGCCGTCCGTCGCTGCATCACGGCAACGGCCAGGCAGACGAGGCGCGCAACGCGCCCATTGCCATCATCGGCATGGCCGGCAGGTTCCCCGGCGCACCCACCATCGAGGCGTTCTGGACGCTGCTCGAACAAGGGCAGGAGGGCATTCGGTTTTTCCGCCCCGACGAACTCGACCCCTCCATCCCCGCGGGCGTGCGCGCCGACCCGGCGTATGTCGCCGCGCGCGGCGTGCTCGACGACGTGGCCGGGTTCGACGCCGCGTTCTTCGGCATCTCCCCGCTGGAAGCCGAGCTGATGGACCCGCAACAGCGCGTGTTCCTCGAACTGTGCTGGGAGTGCATGGAGCGCGCCGGCCATGTGCCGGGGCAGACCGCCACGCCGGTGGGCGTGTTCGCCGGCATGTACAACGCCACGTACTTTCAGCGCCACGTCAGCGCCCATCCCGACAAGGTACAGCGCCTGGGCGAGTTCCAGGTCATGCTGGCCAACGAAAAAGACTACATCGCCACCCGCACCGCCAACCGGCTGGACCTCACCGGCCCGGCGGTGAGCGTGCACACCGCCTGCTCCACGTCGCTGGTGGCCATCGCCATGGCCGTGGACAGCCTGCGCAGCGGGCAGTGCGGCATGGCGCTGGCCGGCGGTTGCTCGATCACCTGCCCGCCAGCCAGTGGCTACCTCTACCAGGAGGGGGCGATGCTCTCGCCCGACGGCCACACCCGCACGTTCGACGTCAACGCCCAGGGCACGGTGTTTTCCGACGGCGCCGCGGTGGTGCTGCTCAAGCCGCTGGCCGCCGCGCTCGCCGACGGTGACACCATCCACGCCGTGATCCGCAGCGTGGCGGTGAACAACGACGGCGGCGGCAAGGCCAGCTTCACCGCCCCCAGCCTCGACGGCCAGGCCGCGGTGGCCGCCGCGGCGCTGGACGCCGCCGGGGTGCGCGCCGAAGACATCGGCTACGTCGAAGCGCACGGCACCGCCACCCCGCTGGGCGACCCGGTGGAAGTCCAGGCGCTGAGCCGGGCGTTTCGCCAGTCCACCACCCGGAGCGGGTTTTGCCGCATCGGTTCGGTCAAGAGCAACGTCGGCCACACCGTCATCGCCGCCGGCGCCACCGGGGTGATCAAGGTCGCACTGGCGCTGCAACACGAGCTTCTGCCGGCGACACTGCATTTCACCGCCCCCAACCCCAAACTCGGCCTGAATGACTCCCCCTTCCTCGTCAACGACCGTCCCACCCCCTGGCCGCGCGGCGCCAGACCGCGGCTGGCCGGGGTGAACAGCGCCGGGGTCGGCGGCACCAATGCGCACGCCATCGTGCAGGAGGCCCCGCTGCGCCCGCCAACCGCCGCGGCGCAGGGCCCGTTCATCCTGCGGCTGTCCGCGCGCAGCCCGCAGGCGCTGGGCGCCGCCGCCATGCAACTCGCCGACTTCCTCGCCGCCCACCCCGACACGCCGCTGGGCGACGCCGCGTACACCCTGCGCGTCGGCCGCAAGGCGTTCGCCCATCGCTTGAGCGTGGTCGCCGACGACACTGCCGCTGCCGTGCACGCGTTACGCCAGACGGCGGCGGCGCAGCGGCAGGCGCCGGTCTCGCCGCCTGCCGTGGCCCTGCTGTTTCCGGGGCAGGGCGCGCAGTATGCCGGCATGGGCAGCAGCCTGTACGCGGCGCTGCCCGAGTTCCGCGACGCGCTCGACGCCGCGCTCGCTGCGTTCGCGCCGCACACCGGCCTCGATCTCAAGGCACGGTTGTTTGGCGACGACGCCGCTGCGCTGCAGGCCACCGCCGTCACCCAGCCGGCATTGTTTTGCGTGGAATACGCGCTGGCGCAGTGGTGGCTGCAGCGCGGACTGCGGCCTGCCGTGCTCATCGGCCACTCGGTGGGCGAGTTCGTTGCCGCAGTGCTCGCCGGGGTGTTCAGCCTGGAGGATGCCGCAGCGCTGGTGGCGCTGCGCGGCCAGCTCATGCAGGCGCAGCCCGCCGGCGCCATGCTGTCGGTGCGGCTGCCGGCCAGCGCGCTGCAGCCCTACCTCGGCGCCGGTCTGGATCTGGCGGCGGAAAACGGCCCGCAGGCCAGCGTGGCTGCCGGGCCGGTCGACGCCATTTCCCGGCTGCAGGCCGCGCTCGACGCCGCGGGCGTCGTCAGCCGTCTGCTGCATACCTCGCACGCCTTCCATTCGGCGATGATGGACGCCGCGGTGGCGCCGTTCGAGGCCGCCGTGCGCCACGTGCCGTTGGCCGCGCCGCAGCGCCCCATCGTCTCCACCCGCACCGGGCAGATGCTCAGCGCTGCTGAAGCCACCGACCCGGCGTATTGGGCCGGCCATCTGCGCGACACGGTGCGCTTTTCCTCCGCGGTGCGCACCGCGTTACGGGCGCACGCCGGCCTGGTCAGCGTCGAATGCGGCCCACGCGGCATGCTCAGCACGCTGACCCGCCAGTACGCCGAGCGCGCAGCCAGCGCACCCGTTGCCGTGCCCAGCCTGAACGACACCGCGGGCAGCGAGCTGCCGTCACTCGCTGCCGCCGTCGGTCAGTTGTGGACCCTCGGGCTGGACATCCCCTGGTTCGACGCCGGCGAGCCGCGCCGGCGCATCGTGCTGCCCACCTACCCGTTCGAGCGCAAACGCTATTGGCTCGACGCCGCCCCGCTGCCCGCCGTCGCTGCGCCAGCGCCCACCTCGTTTCCCGCCCCTGCACCTGCCATGACCCAACCCGCCTCCCGCCTGCCCGCGCTGATCGCGCGGCTGAACGCGCTGCTCGAAGACAGCTCGGGCATCGAGCTCGCCCAGAGTGACCCGACAGCGACCTTTGTCGAGCTCGGCCTGGACTCGCTCACCCTGACGCAGGCCGCGCTGCAGATCAAAAAGGAGTTTGCCCTGCCCATCACCTTCCGCGATCTGATGGAGCGCTACCGCAGCGTGGACGCGCTGGCGCGACATCTGGACAGCCAGCTCGCGCCGCAAACCGCTGCCGCCGACACCACGGCCGTCCCGCCG
>Ga0067045_1003699_pt1 | contig 17570 bp, 15 predicted proteins | sample TerdegcTABiofilm_FD_59184 | JGI IMG/M metagenome (GOLD analysis project Ga0067045, IMG submission 59184) | Combined Assembly of (Gp0054472, Gp0054536) Wastewater bioreactor microbial communities from Singapore -Terephthalate degrading... | reverse complement strand
GGTATATTTACCTCAACCCGACACTCAGCAGCAAATTGTGGTTTTAAATACTTAATAAACTAGCGATCACTAAAGAGGGTTTTAGTTATTATCTGGAATAAAATTCAAATTAGACAAAAAATATTTAGATTTAATGTGTTTTAAAAGAGATAATAATTATTACTTTAGAATAATGTATAACAATAAACTAACGAAAAACTCTACTAATTATGAGAATATTTTAATCACCATTTTATCCATATTGTTGATCATTTAATCGTAAATACTACTTTCTAATGGATAGTTATTTGAATTTTTAGCATTAGTAGATGATCATCATTTATTTCATATTCTTGGATAAATCAAATATATTCAATTTTAATATAATTTATTTGTTATAAATTGCTAAATTATAAAAAATTGCATAATTAAAATTTGATTAAAATATTTAAATTATATTAAAAATAATTTTAACATGAATTAATATTATTATGTTATAAAAATTAAAACGATAAATTTAAGACGCAATCTAGCATTTTTTATTTTATGTTAAAAGAGGGAGGAGGAAAGGATATTCATATTATCCCTCTGGGTTACGAATTTGATAGAGCGATTCGTCCTTTTGATGAAAGGCATATTGACCGTGTTCATCTGATTACGATGGATGAAATGGAAAAATATTCATCTCCAAATGAGCGGGCCTTAACGAACAAACAACGATATTACGACAATCTGGTTATTAAGTTTATTGAAAATCGGGGCATTGAGATTGTAGTTCATCGTATAGACATGTTCGAAATTTTGTCCGTTATGGCTCTCGTTTCTCGGATAATTAAGGAAGAAATACTTCAAAATAATCGTGTTTCGGTAAATATGTCAGCATGTGGGCGTTTGACTTCTTTTGCAGTTACTCAGGCAGCTATGGCTCATCAGGTCAAACTCTATTATGTCAGAGCCGATGCATATTCTCAAAATCAAGAGGAAACCGAATTGCATGGTTTGTCAATATGTAATTCTTGTAGAATTTGGGATTTAGAAAATTTCAGATTTGATTTACCCAGGGATCTGGATCGTATTATTTTACTGAAATTATCCCAAAATCCAGATGGTTTGTCAGGTGAAGATTTGCTGTATTCTGTTATTAATGAGGGGACAAATGGGTATGAAATAAAATTTTGGGAATTACCTATGAGGGAGAGGAGAAAATGTCAGTCAAATTATCTTACCAAACTAAGAAAAGGTCCAATTGAAAGGCTTATAAAAGCTGGATATATCACCAAAACCCGGATTGGAAGACAGATGGTACTCCATATTACGTCCTCTGGAAAATATGTGGCTTGTGTTTGTTCCGAGTAAGTGCATCATCGAATGCTAAACCCAAACACCTTATGGTTTTTGTTGAGTAATGATTCCAATAGACAAGATGTGGTAAATCAATATAAGGTAGTGATATTTACGTATTATGCCCACACAACAGACAATTCTGATAAATCAGACTGGCAACCACTTATTGATCATCTAAGACAAGTTGCCGAACTTTCATCATCTTTTGCATCAGATTTCCATGCTGGTGAATTAGCATATATTGCAGGTATTCTCCATGACATCGGAAAATACTCCGATAAATTTCAGAAGAGGCTTGAAGGTTCATCAGTACGGGTAGATCATTCAACTGCAGGGGCTGTTGAAGTTGCAAAAAAATATCCAAAAGCACAGAGTTTAATATTACAATACATCATTGCCGGTCATCACACCGGACTTTTAAATTATGGTAGTGATCAGAGCGGACTTGGTGACCGATTAAGAGATCCCATTATTGAGGATTATTCTCACTTTAATGATGAAGTAACAATCCCTAATTTAAGTAATTCGGGGATACCAATTCGTCCATTATCTCAAAATGTAGGTTTTTCAATTTCATTTTTCATTCGGATGTTATTTTCCTGTCTTGTGGATGCAGATTCTCTTGATACAGAGCGGTTCATGAGCCCTCATCTATACGCTATCAGAGGAGGATATGAATCCAATGAGCATCTTTCTTCTCTTTTATCAAATCATATCGAGAGAGTGAATTCAGAGGCCTCTGACTCGATTATTAATAGATATCGGAAGAAAATCCTTCATCAATGCCTTAATAAGGCCGAACTTCCTACGGGCTTTTTTTCTCTTACGGTTCCAACAGGAGGAGGAAAAACACTTTCTTCAATGGCTTTTGCTCTGAAACACCTTTCCCTGAATAATCTTAACCGAATTTTTTATGTTATTCCCTATACCAGCATTATCGAGCAGAATGCAAAAATATTTAGGGATATTTTCGGAGAAAAAAATGTACTTGAGCATCATAGTAATTTTGATCCGGTTCGGGAAGATAATGATGATTTTGAGATGAAAAAGGATTGGTACAAAGTTACTTCAGAAAACTGGGATATTCCAATTACAATAACAACAAATGTTCAATTTTTTGAATCACTCTTCGCCCATAAACGGTCACGGTGCAGAAAGTTACATAATCTCTCAAAAAGTGTCATCATTCTTGATGAAGCTCAAATGCTTCCAACAGAATATCTGAAACCATCACTACAGGCATTGTCTGAACTTGTAGTTAATTATGGTTCAACCGTTGTGTTATGTACAGCCACACAACCAAAAATTGGTAATTTTATTGATAAAAGTCTTTCTATCACAGAGATAATGGATTCTCCCCAGGAATTATATGAACAATTCAAACGAGTCCAGATCACACACCTGGGGCAGCTTTCGGATGAAGATTTGGTTGATCGTCTTACGGAGCACAATCAGTTGCTTTGTATTGTGAATACCCGGAAACATGCCCAGATATTATATGATGAATTGTCCAGGTCCGGAAAAGTGTATCATTTAAGTGCAAAGATGTGTCCGGTTCATAGAAGGAAGATTTTGGATGAGATCAGAGAGAATTTAGCCAAGGGATTGGATTGTCGTGTAATTTCCACGCAGCTAATTGAAGCCGGTGTTGATGTGGACTTCCCTGTTGTGTATCGGGCTATGACGGGAATTGATTCTATTGCACAAGCTGCCGGGAGATGCAACCGTGAAGGAAAACGCCCAATTGGGGAGGTATTCTTATTTTCTTCAACAGAAAAACATGGGAAATCAACAAGTTGGCAACGAAAATTAGCGGAAATTGGTGAGATGGTTATGAAATCTCATAAAGATCCTCTCTCTCTTCCGGCTATCGAAGAATTTTTCACCAGGTTGTATTTCTATGAGGGTGATGACGGTCTTGATCAGAAAAAAATCCTTGAATCTCTTGAGAAACAGAAAAAAGACCTTGTATTTCCATTTGAAGATATCAGTCATGCATATAAATTAATCGAGGAAAATACTCGTGATGTGATTGTTCCGTATGATAGTGTTGCAGCAAAGGTGATTGAAAGTATCAGAAAGAATGGGTTCCCTGGTAATTTTGCACGGAAACTTCAGGGGTACACGATTAATATTTATTTACATGAGTTCCGGGAATTAGAGAGATCCGGTGCACTTGAAACCATTGGTGAACGGTATCACATCCTTGTGAATCCGGGATTGTATAGTGAGCATACCGGCCTTATCCGTGCTTTTGGAGAGGATAATTCTGGAGGACTTTTAATTGCGTAGGTGTATACATGGGATTTGGGATAAAACTTAAGGTCTGGGGAGATTATGCCTGTTTTACCAGACCCGAAATGAAGGTTGAACGGGTGAGTTATGATGTTATGACTCCATCGGCAGCCAGGGGAATTCTTGAAGCAATTTACTGGAAACCGGCTATCCGTTGGGTGATAGATAGGATTCATGTAATTAATCCAATTAAGTTTGATAACATCCGAAGGAACGAAGTTGAAGGTAAGATTTCTTCGAATAAAATCAAGAGTGCCTTAAAAGGATCTGATGCTCTTCTGTATCAGGATACTAATGCAGAACGGCAGCAACGTGCTTCCTATGTTCTTCGTGATGTCTGTTATTGTATTGATGCTCATTTTGATATGACTGAAAAAGCAGGACCGGATGATACGGTTGAAAAACATTATAACATTGCATTGCGGCGAATGAGAAAAGGGCAGTATTATCACCAGCCATATTTCGGATGCAGAGAATTTCCAGTAAATTTTGAGTTTATTGAAGAAAACGTGCCACATTCCTTTTATTCATCTAAAACTCATGACTTAGGTTTTATGCTTTATGATATTGATTTTAAAGATGAGATGAAAGCGATCTTCTTCAGAGCAGTGATGCAAAATGGTGTGATTGATATCAGTAAGTGTCTGGAAAAAGGGGGTGTTTCATGATTATTCAGGCTCTTAACCAGTATTATGATATTCTTTCGAATGATGAAAATAGCACTATTCCGAGAAATGGATATAGCACTGCAAAAGTTACCTTTGTCTTAAATCTATCTCACGAAGGCCAATTAAACCATATTATTGACATTCGAACGAAAGAAAAAAATCCTCGACCTAAAGAATTGATAGTTCCTAAACAGGATAGTAGATCAGGAGCAGGATGTTCTCCGTATTTTTTGTGTGATAATGAAAAAAATGTATTTGGTATAGAATATGTAAAGAAGAAAGATCGGGAAAAATTCTTAAATGACTCTTCAAAAATTATCAGGGTCCTTGAGGATACGGGAGAAGATGCTGTTGTTGTCACAAAAAGATCAAAAAAATGTTTTGAAGCTTTTCGGGAACTCCATCAGAATATCCTTGAAAATATTAATACTATTGAATCGAAAGCACTCTTATCATTTTTAGATAATTGGAACCCTGAAGATTTTCTTAAACATCCCAAAATAATCGAATATAAAAATGATATTCTTAAGGGAGTTTTTTTTGTTTTTGAAGTGGATGGAACATATCTCCACAAATCACCAGATTTAAGAAAAGCTTGGGAGGTAAAATCAACAATTCAAAATGATGAAAAATTAAAACATGCACAATGTCTTGTGAGTGGAGAAATAGAACCAATCTCCAGAGTTCATCAAAAAATCAAAGGTGTTACTTGGGCACAAAGTGCAGGTGCATCACTGGTCAGTTTTGATAAGGCATCATTTTGTTCATATGGAAAAGATCAGAGTTTCAATGCTCCTATTGGAAAAACCGCTGAGTTCAAGTATACGACGATTCTCAACCATCTCCTTGCAAATCCGAATAACAGATTACAGGTTGCAGATAGCACAGTCGTTTTCTGGGCGGAAACATCCAACAAGGCATATGAAGACCTGACTTTGTCTCTATTTAATCCTCCATATTCATATGAAGAATCTGATGAAAAGAATATCGAAAAAGAGGGAAAAAAGATTAAAGATGAAAAAACCCTCCAATTGATTCGGGATATCCTTACAAAGGTGCGAAATACTCAGCCTCTTGATCCAACGACAATTGGTGCTGATCCTGATACACGGTTTTACATTCTTGGACTCTCTCCTAACAATGCACGTTTAGCAGTCAGATTCTGGTACCGCGACACCTACGGAGAATTCATAACGCGAATTGCCCAGCACCATCTTGATCTTGAGATAGTAAAAGCTGATTTTGATCCTCCTTATCTTTCGATTTATCGTTTATTAAAAGAGACAATTCCAAAAAGTGTTGATAAAGGAGAAGCTTCCCCAATACTTGGCGGTTTGATTCTAAATGCCGTGCTGAATGGAACACAATATCCGATTCAGATGTATTATGCGATTATTAATCGGATAAAGGTTGAGAGATCGATAAATTTTGCTCGTGCAGGATTTATTAAAGCATATTTATTAAGATTATCCAGAAATGGAGCAACATCACTACAGGAAAGTATGATTACCATGAGTCTGAATGAAGAGAGTTCAAATGTACCATACCGGCTTGGCCGGTTGTTTGCAGTTCTTGAAAAAGTGCAGAGTGAGACGAATAAGGAGATGGGCAGCACTATAACAAGTAAATACTTTAGTAGTGCATCAGCAACCCCGGCGGTGGTTTTTCCGGTTTTATTAAAACTTGCCCAGCATCATATTGCGAAATCAGACTGGGGGTTCAAAACGAATCAGGCAATTGAGGAGATTTTATCCGGGGTAGATACTTTCCCGGCATATTTAAATCTTGAAGAACAGGGCATGTTTATGCTTGGATTTTATCATCAGAAACAGGCATTTTTTTCTAAAAAACCAATTTCAAAGGAGGAATAAATTATGAGTGAGATTATCAAAAACAGGTATGAGTTTGTATTGCTGTATGATGTTGAAAATGGAAATCCGAATGGAGATCCGGATATGGGAAATATGCCCCGTATTGATCCCCAGACAGGTCATGGAATCGTTACTGATGTCTGTTTAAAGCGGAAAATCCGTGATTATGTAGAATTGGTTAAAGAAGGCGTTCCGGGATATGAAATCTATGTAAAATCAGGTATCGCGCTTAATGACCAGCATAAAAAAGCATATGACAAATTGGGAATTGAGCCAGACAAATCTAATCCCAAAGATGAAAAACTGACCAAATTTATGTGTGATAATTTCTTTGATATCAGGGCATTTGGAGCCGTAATGACAACAAAGATTAACTGTGGTCAGGTACGGGGACCGGTTCAGATTAATTTTTCCAGAAGTCTTGATCCAATTTTTCAACAAGAGGTAACTGTTACAAGACAGACAGTAACCGATGCAAAGGAAATCGAAAAAGGACAGACAATGGGTAAGAAACAGATAGTCCCCTATGCTCTCTACCGCGCTGAAGGTTATATCTCTGCAAATCTGGCTGAAAAAGTAACCGGATTTTCAGAAGAAGATCTTGACCTTCTATGGGAAAGTCTCGTAAATATGTTTGAGCATGATCACTCTGCTGCCAGGGGTAAAATGGCTGCAAGAAAGTTAATTGTCTTTAAACATGATTCCAAACTTGGTTGTTGTCAGTCCCACGTTCTTTTTGATAAGATTAAGGTCGAAAAAACAACAGAAAATCTCCCTCCACGTTCATATAATGATTATCAGGTGACGATTGAAAGGGATGTTCCTGCAGGAGTTGAACTCATAGAAAAATTATGAGTGAAACATTGTACACTGATGATGACCTTCTGGCATTATCAGGTATTCAACATTTTTATTTCTGCAAACGACAATGGGCATTAATCCATATCGAGCGTCAGTGGGAAGAGAACCAAAGGACGGTAGAAGGTCAGCATATTCACGAACGGGCAGATAATCCTTTTATCTCCGAAACTAGAGGGGAAGTGATTATTTCTCGTGCATATCCTTTGATTTCATATCGTCTTGGTTTATACGGTATTGCTGATGTGATTGAGTATGTCAGAGCATCAGAGGGAATTACACTTCCTGGAAGAGAGGGATATTGGAAGGTTTGTCCGGTTGAATATAAAAGAGGTCGGCCAAAGATTGACGCACGTGATGAAGTTCAGCTTTGTGCCCAAGTGATGTGCCTTGAAGAGATGCTTCATACCAGGATTGAAACTGCTGACTTTTTTTATCATGAAATCCGGAGAAGGATTCATCTAACTATTACCAAAAAACTTCGTGATCTTGTAATTTCTCTATCCGGTGAGATGCACCTACTTTTTGAGCAAGGTTATACTCCACCTGCCACAACCTCCCAAAATTGTAAGGCCTGTTCTCTGATTGAGATATGTGTGCCAAAATTAACGCTTAAATCCCCTTCGGTTCATCAATATATCAAAAAACACCTAAAAGAAGCAATAGAATACTCAATTCTCTCAGATATACCAAGGAGAGAGAGATGAGAAAACTCCTCAATACATTATACGTTACTACTCCGGAGTCTTATCTGACCAGAGATGGAGATAATATTGTTGTAAGAGTAGAGAATGAAGAAAAATTCAGAATTCCTATTCATAATCTTGAAGGAGTTGTCTGTTTTGGATATATGGGAGCCAGTCCTCAATTAATGAGGCTTTGTTCGGAGCATAATGTTGGTCTCTCATTTCTTTCTCCTTCTGGCAGGTTTCAGGCTAAGGTTCATGGAAAGATAAGGGGTAATGTTCTACTCCGAAGAACTCAGTACCGGATTGCTGATGACGATGAGCAATCACTTGATATTGCTCGTTCCTGTATAATTGGAAAGATTGTCAATTGTAAAACCGTTATTAGAAGAAGTATCCGAGATCATGGAGAAGTTATTGATTCAGAAAAAATCAGAGTTGTGGATGGGTTGCTTGCTGATGGCCTAGAAAAGGCGATGTCATGTAATACAACAGATTCGCTAAGGGGAATTGAAGGAAATTGTGCAAAATGGTATTTTGATGTCTTTGATGAGATGATTCTTAAACAAAAAGATATATTTTTCTTGTATGAAAGGAATCGGAGACCCCCGCTTGACAACATGAATTCTATTCTTTCGTTTCTTTACACACTTCTTGCCCATGATACAGAATCGGCCCTTGAAACTGTGGGTCTCGACCCATATGTCGGTTTTTTCCATACTGACAGACCGGGAAGACCAAGTCTTGCTCTTGATTTAATGGAGGAATTGCGTCCATTTCTTGCCGATCGTCTTGCTTTGAATCTGGTCAATCTACAACAGGTACGGAGTTCAGATTTTATGAAGAAAGAAAATGGTGGAATTTTTATTTCGGATGAGGGACGTAAAACGATTCTTGGAGCTTGGCAGAAGAGAAAGAGGGAGGAGATAACTCATCCCTATCTTAAAGAAAAAATTCTAATCGGTCTGATTCCTTATGTTCAGGCATTACTTCTGGCTCGGTTTATCCGAAAAGATATTGATGGTTATCCTCCGTTCTTTATGAATTGAGATTATTATGATGGTCCTTATTACCTATGATGTTAATACAGAAACTCCTGAAGGTAGGCGTAGGTTACGGCATGTTGCTAAAGTATGTATAAACCGTGGTCAACGTGTTCAGAAATCTGTGTTCGAATGTGTGGTTGATCCAGCACAATTTACAGAGATGAAATTTAAGTTATGTGAGATAATCGATCCAGAAAAAGATAGTCTCCGTTTTTATCTTTTAGGAAAAAATTGGAAAAATCGTGTTGAACATATAGGAACTAATGAAGGATACGATCCGGAGGGTATATTAATTACTTGATATTTGCGAACCTCAAGTGAACATAAAAAGCCAGGGAGTTTCGCAGCGAATATCGTTTGATTGTATATATGTGTTGCTACGGATACTGCGAAATTTTTTATTTAATCTTTGAATTAATTATTCAGATAGTAATATATTATCTTCATAATATTGCCCTCAATAACATTTATACGTAAAAATACTAATAACAATGAGTCTCATGATGCTGAAAAATTATGAGATGATTCGCTGAATAGTTAGCTAATTTGCAGTCACATCCTTCACGGGTGTGTGGGTTGAAATCAACATGGATATGTCCGAGACGGGAGTGTCCATGCAGGTCACATCCTTCACGGGTGTGTGGGTTGAAATAAGAACTTCGGTGCCGGATTGACAGCGAACGTTTGGTCACATCCTTCACGGGTGTGTGGGTTGAAATTTTGAGTTGCCTGGGAAAGTGCTTGAGGCCCTAACGTCACATCCTTCACGGGTGTGTGGGTTGAAATCCATCTCCCGTTTAGTATCAACTCGTTAATGGTTGTCACATCCTTCACGGGTGTGTGGGTTGAAATTTGTTTACTACGATATACAGAGCCCGCGTTAGGTTAAGTCACATCCTTCACGGGTGTGTGGGTTGAAATCAAGGTTAACATAGTATACTATTGGACGTATAAACAGTCACATCCTTCACGGGTGTGTGGGTTGAAATTCTCAGATTGGAGAGAATATCTGATATTACCTCCAAGTCACATCCTTCACGGGTGTGTGGGTTGAAATCACCTACAAAAACTCTCCTCCACGCCCCCACTTGGTCACATCCTTCACGGGTGTGTGGGTTGAAATTCAGTCGGTGACGTGGTAGCGGTTACTCACAAAAAGTCACATCCTTCACGGGTGTGTGGGTTGAAATTCCTGTGATGCTGCCGAGTTCAAAACGCGCGCTCCGGTCACATCCTTCACGGGTGTGTGGGTTGAAATATCCTGCGGATGTCAATCATGAAATTGAGCATCGTCACATCCTTCACGGGTGTGTGGGTTGAAATTAGTGCCTCGCTTGTGCCGTTTTCGTAGAGTCTGGTCACATCCTTCACGGGTGTGTGGGTTGAAATTCCGGTTGACTCGGTGATTACCCGGTGGCATACCGGGTCACATCCTTCACGGGTGTGTGGGTTGAAATTCTCCATAGGATTTTACTATCATTTGTAATGGCTGGTCACATCCTTCACGGGTGTGTGGGTTGAAATAAAACTACGACCATATCATTAGAGCCGGGATTATGTCACATCCTTCACGGGTGTGTGGGTTGAAATTCCTATTATCCGATAGAACGAAGGCCGAAAGTGCCATGTCACATCCTTCACGGGTGTGTGGGTTGAAATCAGGAGGGAATATCGATTGTCGATTTGATATCATGTCACATCCTTCACGGGTGTGTGGGTTGAAATCAACCTGCTCTACTACAGCAACTAAAAAGCCATAAGGTCACATCCTTCACGGGTGTGTGGGTTGAAATATCAGGTCTTTAGTTTGGCCCTCCTGGTCTTTGGTGTCACATCCTTCACGGGTGTGTGGGTTGAAATGTCTGTATTAATGATGATTGATCCACCATTCGCAGTCACATCCTTCACGGGTGTGTGGGTTGAAATCGCTTCCTGAATCTCCATGATTACAGAGAACAATAAGTCACATCCTTCACGGGTGTGTGGGTTGAAATATGGAGAATGGGCGGTACAAATCCGACAAAGCGGGTCACATCCTTCACGGGTGTGTGGGTTGAAATGGGTGGAAGACATGAAAAAGCAGCGGGATGGCATGTCACATCCTTCACGGGTGTGTGGGTTGAAATAGGGATACCGGGAAATACATATCTGATGTGCTGAAGGTCACATCCTTCACGGGTGTGTGGGTTGAAATTGCCGATCATGTTGCCCGGATGGATGAGTTAAGCCTGGTCACATCCTTCACGGGTGTGTGGGTTGAAATAGTCACCGTAAACACCGCCGCCCCGAGCGGCATCGTCACATCCTTCACGGGTGTGTGGGTTGAAATCCGTTGTTGTCGATGCAGGTAGGACAACACCGGTCGTCACATCCTTCACGGGTGTGTGGGTTGAAATCCAGGGAAGCACGAGCCATAAACGAGGATGCGATGTCACATCCTTCACGGGTGTGTGGGTTGAAATGGGAGCTGAGACAGAGGTCCGGTCTCTGCCGGGGAGGTCACATCCTTCACGGGTGTGTGGGTTGAAATTTGGAAGCGAATCAACCATAGAACCCCACAAACTTGTCACATCCTTCACGGGTGTGTGGGTTGAAATGTTGTCCTTTACGTGGACGCCCATGTCCTCTAGTGTCACATCCTTCACGGGTGTGTGGGTTGAAATTGAAAAAGCGGTTGAGCCTGTGACAGGCTCTGGGTCACATCCTTCACGGGTGTGTGGGTTGAAATTCTGATCCGTCCCCCGGACAGGTCAGACCTGCATGTCACATCCTTCACGGGTGTGTGGGTTGAAATCTGCAGTATGCTCATCCGGTCAACGTTGCCACCGGTCACATCCTTCACGGGTGTGTGGGTTGAAATGTGAGAGGGAGGCCACGAGAATACGAAAACCGCTAGTCACATCCTTCACGGGTGTGTGGGTTGAAATTTTCAGCGTCACACTGTCAAACGTCACGCTCATGGTCACATCCTTCACGGGTGTGTGGGTTGAAATGCCTCTACTCCGACCCGAGCGGTATACTCATCAAGTCACATCCTTCACGGGTGTGTGGGTTGAAATCTATCTAAATGCAATTGGAGGAGTAGTCGAACATGTCACATCCTTCACGGGTGTGTGGGTTGAAATGGGTTCAGCCTCGAGCGGATCAAAGACGGCAAGCGTCACATCCTTCACGGGTGTGTGGGTTGAAATCGGTTAAGTCAGAACGCCACTGAATGCGTAAAACAGGTCACATCCTTCACGGGTGTGTGGGTTGAAATATCATGTCCGCCTGGTACTGGTCGATCTGTTTGCGTCACATCCTTCACGGGTGTGTGGGTTGAAATAGTTTACCGATAACAAATCATTACGACACCATCAGTCACATCCTTCACGGGTGTGTGGGTTGAAATAGCAGCTCATGAATGGTTTATGCACAATCTGATCTGGTCACATCCTTCACGGGTGTGTGGGTTGAAATCTGAGGTGGCATTATGACCAGCTCAGATATCTCGGGTCACATCCTTCACGGGTGTGTGGGTTGAAATACTTTAATGCCTGATATAACAGAAAATGCAATGAGTCACATCCTTCACGGGTGTGTGGGTTGAAATCCCGATATACGGAGTATTGTGGAATCGTGCCTCATGTCACATCCTTCACGGGTGTGTGGGTTGAAATAGAACCCAATTGGCGGAATAACTGGAATGCTTGGGTCACATCCTTCACGGGTGTGTGGGTTGAAATATAACACTTGAAGGGTTACTGCTATTAGTATAGCGTCACATCCTTCACGGGTGTGTGGGTTGAAATAGAAAATGCCCGGCATGCGGGAACAATCAGGCACGTCACATCCTTCACGGGTGTGTGGGTTGAAATTATCCGGATTGCAGCCGCGTGGAGGAGGTAATGGTCACATCCTTCACGGGTGTGTGGGTTGAAATTGTTTCCAGTATAATCCATACGGGTTTTTATTGGTCACATCCTTCACGGGTGTGTGGGTTGAAATCTTCCTAAATACCTGGATATAGTACAGACCGCCGGCCGGTCACATCCTTCACGGGTGTGTGGGTTGAAATTCTATATCTGGTATATCTTCACCGGAAAGTAAAGTCACATCCTTCACGGGTGTGTGGGTTGAAATTTTATCTGAATAATCCGCATTTAACAGACTGCCAGGTCACATCCTTCACGGGTGTGTGGGTTGAAATGGATAAAACATGCATGCCTGCCGGGACAGCCGGTGGGTCACATCCTTCACGGGTGTGTGGGTTGAAATATCCTGCCGACGCGGGGATCTTGAGATATACGAATGTCACATCCTTCACGGGTGTGTGGGTTGAAATATTCTGACAAGGTGTATCTGCATCATACCAGTCAAGTCACATCCTTCACGGGTGTGTGGGTTGAAATATCAGGATTGATCATAATTTGATCCATGCAACTATGTCACATCCTTCACGGGTGTGTGGGTTGAAATTCTGCGTGAATTCGTATTTGTTTGTAAAAATAACAGGTCACATCCTTCACGGGTGTGTGGGTTGAAATCTTGGAACTGGGCTAGGAAAAACAATTTGCCAATTGTCACATCCTTCACGGGTGTGTGGGTTGAAATAATGTCAAAATCAAAAAAGAGGGGAAATACATCAGAGTCACATCCTTCACGGGTGTGTGGGTTGAAATCAGTGCATCGACAGATGTGATCCGGTCATCAGAGTCACATCCTTCACGGGTGTGTGGGTTGAAATTATATGGTCATTTGGTGCAGGAGTTGCCGTGCATGTCACATCCTTCACGGGTGTGTGGGTTGAAATTTCGGTCCTACCCCTGGATATAGACGACTCTCAAGTCACATCCTTCACGGGTGTGTGGGTTGAAATCTTTTACTAAATTACACATGGTATGGCATATAATGTCACATCCTTCACGGGTGTGTGGGTTGAAATCTTGCGCCTGAATTGCTCCGCGTGCTCATGCCAGGTCACATCCTTCACGGGTGTGTGGGTTGAAATAAATATTCCTGGCATTAATGTAGCAGATACACCGGTCACATCCTTCACGGGTGTGTGGGTTGAAATTAATATACTCATTCAAACCACCTTCTCTATTTCAAGTCACATCCTTCACGGGTGTGTGGGTTGAAATAGAGCGCAGAACGGGTATCTGACGATAGTATATCGGTCACATCCTTCACGGGTGTGTGGGTTGAAATCGTTTGGGTTGAGGCGTGTCGAAAGAAAGATTCTGTCACATCCTTCACGGGTGTGTGGGTTGAAATCCGTCAAGCCCGCTTATTTCACCGCCAAATGCACGTCACATCCTTCACGGGTGTGTGGGTTGAAATAGTAACAATAACCTGTGCACCAAGGAATGAATTAGTCACATCCTTCACTGGTGTGTGGGTTGAAATTAAAATGCCAGTCAAAAAGAAGCAAACGGTTAAAAAGTCACATCCTTCACGGGTGTGTGGGTTGAAATCTGATATCCTGATTGATGCGATCCATAATGGATTGTCACATCCTTCACGGGTGTGTGGGTTGAAATATTGATCATACTCAAGTCACCATATATATGTTATGGTCACATCCTTCACGGGTGTGTGGGTTGAAATATTACAGGGACAGGCACTACCGGATCAGAGAGTCGTCACATCCTTCACGGGTGTGTGGGTTGAAATAATGGAACCCGGCATAATATATCGGCCATTTGAAACGTCACATCCTTCACGGGTGTGTGGGTTGAAATATTGACCGGCTGACACAGGACCGAATAGCAAGCCCGGTCACATCCTTCACGGGTGTGTGGGTTGAAATATGGAGGGAAGGAGAAACACCAGGAGCGATACCAGTCACATCCTTCACGGGTGTGTGGGTTGAAATAATCTCCTCGCCTGAAAAACGCTTAAACGCGTTTTGTCACATCCTTCACGGGTGTGTGGGTTGAAATCAACTTCCTGTCAGGCGTGCCGGGGTATGTCGATGGTCACATCCTTCACGGGTGTGTGGGTTGAAATATTCGATGAGGTGAAGAGGTTGGAGGTGATCGATGTCACATCCTTCACGGGTGTGTGGGTTGAAATGAGATGTGCGACATCGGGATTGTCATTTATTCCTAGTCACATCCTTCACGGGTGTGTGGGTTGAAATTGGGTATATGTTGACACAGGACGGCACGAAAAAACAGTCACATCCTTCACGGGTGTGTGGGTTGAAATTAACCAGGTATTACCCATTAAACTACCAACAAACATGTCACATCCTTCACGGGTGTGTGGGTTGAAATTAAAAGAGCATCATCCTGATGTAATCTGGGAAACCCCGTCACATCCTTCACGGGTGTGTGGGTTGAAATTGAATATAATCGATCTCTGTGCCCTCCTGGAGTGAGTCACATCCTTCACGGGTGTGTGGGTTGAAATCCCGTAATACTTGGTCAGCTAATTGGACCACCTGGGTCACATCCTTCACGGGTGTGTGGGTTGAAATTGAATTCGGGGCTGATATTAACGATACAATCCAGGGTCACATCCTTCACGGGTGTGTGGGTTGAAATCTTTAATGCACCTGCAATTTTAGCGATACCAGATGTCACATCCTTCACGGGTGTGTGGGTTGAAATGGTAGACGACGTCTCCACAACGCGGTGGATTGATTGTCACATCCTTCACGGGTGTGTGGGTTGAAATCGTTGAGTTTCTGAATGGTTCGGGCACCCCTGCATAGTCACATCCTTCACGGGTGTGTGGGTTGAAATAGACATTTAACAAAAGAATTGACGGAATAATTAGTCACATCCTTCACGGGTGTGTGGGTTGAAATCTGAAACCATAAGAAACGGTCCCAAAAACGGGACGTCACATCCTTCACGGGTGTGTGGGTTGAAATTATCACCTGAAACATAAACCCGATTAGTTTAAAAAGTCACATCCTTCACGGGTGTGTGGGTTGAAATTGATACCGGGTCCCCTGATACCTCCGGAGCAGGTGGTCACATCCTTCACGGGTGTGTGGGTTGAAATTATCAAATATCAGATCATAGGGACCGGATGAGATGGTCACATCCTTCACGGGTGTGTGGGTTGAAATTGATACGTCCGTGAATGTAAGACTCGTTCCACCGGTCACATCCTTCACGGGTGTGTGGGTTGAAATCGGCACCAGTCATCTAACTGGCATGCGTCACGTCCAGTCACATCCTTCACGGGTGTGTGGGTTGAAATTGAACCTGATAGAGCAGATGGAACAAATGCCAGGTCACATCCTTCACGGGTGTGTGGGTTGAAATAGGTCGGACCATTTCTCATGGACTGCATATTCTGGTCACATCCTTCACGGGTGTGTGGGTTGAAATAATGACAGTTGAGTTTTTTAAACTAATCGGGTTTAGTCACATCCTTCACGGGTGTGTGGGTTGAAATTGCCTTTGCCGTTTCAGTGTCTTTCGCTTCTATCTGTCACATCCTTCACGGGTGTGTGGGTTGAAATATAGTTTTACCACTAGTCATTCATTGAATTGTTAGTCACATCCTTCACGGGTGTGTGGGTTGAAATTCTGATGGTAAATTGGGAATCAGCACTGATTTTAATGTCACATCCTTCACGGGTGTGTGGGTTGAAATATACTCCTGATTAGACCTCTCTATCGTTATCACAACGTCACATCCTTCACGGGTGTGTGGGTTGAAATAGGTGGCCATAGGTGCAAAAATGCCCTTATTGCTGGTCACATCCTTCACGGGTGTGTGGGTTGAAATCCCAGGGCAACCCCGATAGTTGCAACAACCTTAGGGTCACATCCTTCACGGGTGTGTGGGTTGAAATCAGTATGCAGTCATACCAACATCGCTCCTGCCAGTCACATCCTTCACGGGTGTGTGGGTTGAAATATTTATGATGGGAAGAAGTACGGACGGGAACAGAAGTCACATCCTTCACGGGTGTGTGGGTTGAAATAGGTGGCCATAGGTGCAAAAATGCCCTTATTGCTGGTCACATCCTTCACGGGTGTGTGGGTTGAAATTACTCTGCAATAATTCAATAGATTCGGAGGATATGTCACATCCTTCACGGGTGTGTGGGTTGAAATACGATCCGGGCAACACCGGGACCCCTGGCAGGCGGGTCACATCCTTCACGGGTGTGTGGGTTGAAATATGACTAAGGCAGATAAGATCTTAAACGGATATGGGTCACATCCTTCACGGGTGTGTGGGTTGAGATTTTATTACCAAAACCTAAATTAATGAAGGCAATATCAAAATAAAATACAGATTGCCTCTAATATATCTGCATATATTCAAAAATTACCTAAACGACATCTAAATTATCGTTTCAGAGACGGATGCTATTGCCTGATATTTTTTACCTGATAGAAATTATGACTGAAAATTACCCCCAATACCACCCGTCTATTATAACATAATCCTACGGATTTTAGAAAAAATGACTGCAATATGAAGATTGAATTTAAATAAAAAGACATACGAAATAAAAACATTAATTATCCTTAAAACCAGAAAATTTGTTCTCTGTTTTGGTACCTTCTCATAATCATATTGAAAACCGGAGTATTATCATTCAAATCATTGAAGTTATCCTAAATCTCTCTTCATCATTCCCCGGACTACCAAAAACCCCTCAATACCCTGACACCTGGCGATTCCTTTTTTTTTACCAGACTTTAAAACAATCCGCCAACATAGCGGACATGCCCAAGTCGGAGATCCGACACCGGAAAGGATGGCACAACCTCGTCTATGACATACCCTCCCTCAAACAAATACTCGAAAGCGACCAGTATGAGCTCTACTGTAGGGAAGATCTCCTTCATCCCCGACAGTATACCG
>Ga0067045_1029923_pt1 | contig 17573 bp, 11 predicted proteins | sample TerdegcTABiofilm_FD_59184 | JGI IMG/M metagenome (GOLD analysis project Ga0067045, IMG submission 59184) | Combined Assembly of (Gp0054472, Gp0054536) Wastewater bioreactor microbial communities from Singapore -Terephthalate degrading... | reverse complement strand
CTTAGTTCGACGAGTCGACCGACGGGCCGGCCGTGCGGGCGGCTGGCGCCAGTCGCCGAGCGCGCGGCGCCTCTGCGATCGTCGCGCCGCGGCCGGCAGCCGGCGTGCCGCAGGACGGAGAGGGGCTGCTGGCCCACGGCAGCACAGGCGGGATCCGACAGGTCCGCGTCCGGCGCCCTGAGGGGCCGCGGCGGCGCCCGGATCCCCGGACGGAAAGAGCGGTGCGGGCAATGGGAGAGGGGCCTGCTCCGGGCGAGCGGGGCGTCTCGTTGCGGGCGGTCGCCGTCGGCGCGCTGTTCTGCCTGCTCATCGCCTGCGGCGAGCCGTACGGCGTCCTGGTCGTCCGCGGTTCGCCGCTGGCAGCCGACTTCTCCACCGGCGCGGCCGTATTCCTGCTCTTCGCCTTCGTCCTGCTGGTCAATCCCCTCGTGTACCTGACGACCGGTTCGCGATTGCGCCGAGGCGAGATGGCGACGGTGTACATCATGATGGCCGTGGCAGCCGCCATACCATCGTGGGGCTTCACCATGAACCTGATCCCCTTGTTGGGCGGGTTCTTCTACTACGCCACGCCCGAGAACGAGTGGGCCGAGCTCATCCAGTCGCATCTGCCCGGATGGCTGGTCCCCGACTCCCAGCAGGCTGTCTGGGAACTGTTCGAGGGAGCTCCCCGCGCCCAACCTATCCAGTGGCTGTCCTGGGTGCGGCCGCTGCTCCCGTGGGGGTTGTTCATCCTCACCTTGTACTTCGTGACCCTGTGCCTGCTGGTCATGCTGCGCAAGCAATGGCTGGAGCGCGAGCGGCTCCTCTTCCCTCTGGCGGTCCTGCCCCAGGAGCTGTGCGCCCAGCAGGCAGGTGCCGCGTGGCCGCCGCTGTTGCGCAACTGGCTCACCTGGTGCGGCCTGGCGGTGCCGGCGTGCATCAACACGGTGAACGCCCTGCACAGCTACCACAGCGTGATTCCGCGCCTCGATCTGCACACCAGCGTGCTGCTGTTCCGCCAGTCGCTCGATCTCAACTGCACCCCGAGACTGGAGGTGATCGGCCTGTCGTATCTGCTCAGCCTGGATGTCTCCTTCGGCATCTGGCTGTTCGCGTTGCTGGCCCTGCTGGCAACCGGGGTGGAGCGTCTGTTCGGCTGGAGCATTGGTCCGATCCAACCGTTCTCGGATCCGGCCCCGCCGACTGTGGCCCACGTGGCGCTGGGAGCGCTGTTCTTCTTGGTGGCCTCCGGCTTCTGGCACAGTCGGGCGCATCTGCGCGTCGTGCTGCGCCAGGCCTGGCGCAGCGATGCGTCGGTCGACGACAGCGACGAGTTGCTGTCCTACCGCACTGCCGTGTTCGGAGCTGCGGGAGGGAGCGCCGTGTGTCTGATGTGGCTGGTGCTCACCGGGATGAACGTGGCCACCGCCACGGTGTTCCTGCTGTCGGCCTTGGCCATCTTCGTGGGCTTGGCCCGCATCATCTCCCAGACCGGGCTGGCGTACTGCCGCGCCGCTGTCTGTGCCCCGGTATTCACGGTGAACGCCCTGGGGACTTCGCTGGTGGGTCCGGCGGGATTGACGAGCCTGGGATTGAACTTTGCCTGGTCGGCCGATGTGCGCACCTTCGTGATGGCTTCGGCCGCCACCGGGATGAAACTGGCCGAGGTGACGCGTCTGGAGAGTCGCCGCCTGATGGCGGCGCTCGTCGTGGCCATCGTCGTGGCCCTTGCCGGCTCGGCGTACGCGGTGATCGGACTGGCTCATCGGTACGGCGGTATCAACCTCGTGGGTTGGCAGTTCACCGGCCTGCCCTCCTTCGCCGGCGACTGGATCGCGCAGAACATGAACAACCCGCTGCCCACGCATCTGCGTCACTTAGGCTGTACGGCTCTGGGCGTGCTGCTGATGGGCCTGTTGACGGCCGTCAAGAGCCGGGTGATCGGTTTTCCCCTGCATCCGATCGGGATGACGCTCGGGCTCACGCATCCGATCTATCAGGTCTGGTTCTCTGTATTCATCGCCTGGGCATTCAAGGCGGTGATCCTGAAGTACGGGGGGGCCAGGCTCTACGTGCGGCTGCGGCCTCTGTTCCTCGGCGTGGTCCTGGGCGCCTTCGGTTCGGCGGGTCTGTGGTTGGTGATCGATGCCATCACCGGCATGTCCGGCAATGTGTTCACGCTGGGGTAGTCGGCGGTTGCCGGGCAGGCGGGATCTGCATGCGGGCTGCTGGCAGCCGCCGGGCGCGGCGCTTGACACACCGAGAGCGACCGGCTTATATCTGAACTCTCGAGCCTGGCGGGCACCCGGCGGCGCGGGGTGGCCCCCGGCTCCTTTCTGTGTTCGTGCTCTCAACGCCGTATCCCAAACAGCGGAGGTTCGCCCGGCATGTCGTCCCGCGAGTCGCAGGTGCACCACGCCCGGCTGGAGCAGTGGGTCCAGCAGACCGCTGAACTGTGCCGGCCGGCGGCAGTACGGTGGTGCGATGGCAGCACGGCCGAGTACGATCGCCTCATGGCGCAGATGGTGGCCGCGGGTGCCGCGATCCCGCTTTCCCGGCGTCCGCGCAGCTACCTGTTCCGTTCGGATGCCTCCGACGTGGCTCGTCTGGAGGAGCGGACATATGTCAGCCACCCGGATGCCAGCGATGCGGGGCCGACCAACAACTGGATCGCGCCCGACGAACTCAAGCAGCGCATGACGGCGCTGTACCGCGGCTGCATGGCCGGCCGTACCATGTACGTGATCCCGTTCTCCATGGGGCCGCTCGCGTCGCCGCTGGCGCGCATCGGGGTGGAGCTCACCGACAGCCCCTACGTGGTCTGCAACATGCACATCATGACCCGGGTCGGCCGCGAGGTGCTCGAGCGTCTGGGCCGCGATGGCGAGTTCATCCCGTGCCTGCACTCTGTCGGCGCTCCCCTGCGCGACGGCCAGCCGGATGTGCCGTGGCCCTGCGCTCCGCTCGAGAGGAAGTACATCAGCCATTTCCCGCACGAGAATCTCATCTGGTCGTACGGTTCGGGGTACGGCGGGAACGCGCTGCTGGGCAAGAAATGTCTGGCCCTCCGCATCGCCTCGAATCTGGCCCGGCGCGAGGGTTGGTTGGCCGAGCACATGCTGATCCTGCGACTCGTCAGCCCGAACGGCAGACGCTATCACATCGCGGCAGCCTTCCCCTCGGCCTGCGGCAAGACCAATCTGGCGATGATGCGTCCCACCATCCCGGGCTGGTCCTGCGAGTGCATCGGCGACGACATCGCTTGGATGAGGATCGGGGCCGATGGGCGCCTGCGGGCGATCAATCCGGAGACCGGTTTCTTCGGGGTGGCGCCGGGCACTTCGCCCAGCTCGAATCCGATGGCGATGGCATCGCTGGAGCGGAACAGCATCTTCACCAACTGCGCCCTGACGCCCGACGGGGACGTGTGGTGGGAAGGGATGACCGACCGCACGCCAGTCCGCCTGGTGGATTGGACGAACCGCGAGTGGACGCCTGCCAGCAACAATGGTCCGGCCGCACATCCCAATGCGCGTTTCACCGTGCCGGCGAGCCAATGTCCCGCCATGGCGCCGGACTGGGAGAGTCCCGAGGGCGTCCCGATCGACATCCTCATCTTCGGGGGACGCCGCAGCCGGGTGGCGCCGCTGGTTCTGGAGGCCTTCGACTGGGACCACGGGGTGTATCTGGGAGCGACCGCCGCCTCGGAGACGACGGCCGCCAACATCGGCACGATCGGCAGCCTGCGCTACGACCCCTTCGCCATGCTGCCGTTCTGCGGCTACCACATGGGCGACTACTTCGCGCATTGGCTGGCCATAGGCGATCGGCTCGGAGCCAAGGCACCGCGCATCTTCCGCGTCAACTGGTTCCGCCGGGGGCGCGAAGGCCAGTGGCTGTGGCCGGGGTTCGGCGACAACAGCCGTGTGCTCAAGTGGATGTGCGAGCGTGTCGAGGGGAGCGGGCGCGCGCAGGCATCGCCGGTGGGGTACCTGCCCACTGCTGACGCGCTAGATCTGGCGGGTCTGGAGCTGCCGCCATCCGACCTGCGGGAGCTGCTCAGCATCGACGTGGCGGCCTGGCGCGCTGAACTGGCTGGCGTGCGCGCGCATTTCGCGCGGTTTGGCGATCGGCTGCCGGCGCGCCTGCGCGCCCAACTGCAGGCGACCGAAGAGCGGCTGGAGACCGCTGCCCACGAGCCATGACGGAACTGGAGACGCTGCCCACACCGATCAGCGCCGAGCTCCGGACGATGCGTGTCCTGGGGGTCGAGTACACGCACTTTCCCCTGGGCCGTGACGGCGATCTGTACGTTACCCGGCACGGCCTGCCGCTGATCGACTGCCTGCTGCCGATCAATCACTGGGCAGACAAGGACTGGTTCGAGCAGAACGCCCAGCGGCTGTCGGGCACGAGCAGCATCTACCGGGTGCGGACCAAACCGGCCAACGGCAGGCAGCGCGAGATCGTCATCAAATGGAACCGCATGGGGCAGGAGATCCCGGGGGACGAGTTCATCGATGCCCAGTTCAACAGCCCCTTCGAGGAATTCTCGCTGGTGATGGATCTGCGCGACGCGGATCTGAGCCGAGGACCCAGGGTGTACACCCAGAAGCCGCTGGCGATTTTCGTGCCGGCGACGCGGCTGGAAATCTGGCGGACGGGCCGCAAGGAATACGTCATGCAGAGCTTGATCGACAAGCACGTCGAGATCGAGCTGGACATGCATCGCCTGTACGCCGTCATCTACGAGTGGATCGAGGGTCTGGACGCGGTGGAGGCACAGGCTGCCGGGCTGCTGGACGAGGCCACGGTCGAGAAGCTGACCCGCGCCGCCCACGAACGCATCGAGGCCCAGGGCTTCACGGTGCTGGACCGCAAGCCGCACCACGTGATCGTGCGCCAGCGGCGGGGGCGGCAGCAACTGCTGTGCGACCGGCAGGGGCAGATCGCGTTCGCCATGGTGGACTACGAACTTCTGCAGCGTACGGCGGCCCACGAGAACGCGGTGCGTCGCGAGAAGCGCAGCGACTACCTGCGCAAGCAGCGCGACCGGTTCATCATCGAGACGCCCAAGGTTCTACCATCGCACCTCCACTACATGAACATCTTCGGCGTGGGGTATATCTACGGAGAGGCGCAGAGCACCGGCGGCGAGCTGTGGGTGGTGGGCAAGGACCCGGATCTGTTCGAATACTTCCTGCCCGAGCGCTGGGAGAAATGCCCGCGCACCCGTCTGTCGTCGGTGCACGAAGCCTTCTACACGAAGACCAAGGACAACATCCATCTCACCTGGAAGGTCTCGCGCGTGGGAATCGTGCCCAACGTCGACCCGTTCAAGGAGGATGAGCGGAGGATCCTCGAATTCGGCTACAACAGTCCGTTCGAAGAGGTGGCCGTGGCCTTGCGTCTGTCCAACGGTGGCGTGCCCACCACCTATCCGCGGGCCGTGTACAGGGCGGGTGTGGCCTCCGGGATTTCCGACTCCCTGTTCGATCCGAGCCGCTACGAGAGCCACCGGCATCTGGTGACGCCCCGCGGCACGCCGGTCTTGGCGCGGGATGGTGACTACATCACGATCTGGGGCTACTGGAACGGACCCGACGAGAAGCTGGCAGCCGAAGACGGAGACTACGTCGAAGGCATCAACGCTCTCCAGGCCTGGCGCGAAGGACTCATCAGCGAGGCGATGTACGTCGAGCTGATGCGACGCGTCCACGAGCGACTGACGGCGCTGAAGGTCGAGGATCTGAATCTGCGGGGCACGCACATCCTGCTCTCGCGGCGCGTCAGCACGGGCGAGTTGGTGCGCGACGCGGACGGGTACCCGGAGACGCGCATCTGCAACTTCGAGCTGCTGCGCGTGACCGAAGGCTGGGGTGATTGAGACCGAGGCTCGGTCTGGGCGGGCCTGTGCCACGGCTGCGGCCAGCCGCCCTGCCGAGGTCCTGCGCCTAGCGCCGTGTGCAGCGGCGAAGACAAGGCGGGCGGAGGCGCCGCGGCTGCGAAGAGCGCGGTGCTCGGCGAAACACCCTGCGCCACGATCCTGCGCCCCGATCGGCACGAATTGCAACACGACTATCGCATCCTCACCGCGAGTCTGTCCCCTTCCACGGAGAAGCCGAGGCCATGCTGATGGGCGCGCCCGACGGCCCCAGTCCCGCTGCGCCAGCCGCGCTGCGCGGGGTCAGCGTCAGGGCAGTGGCGACGGGGCTGCTGCTGTGTGCCGGCATGGCGGTCGCCATTCCCTACGGCGACATGATCATCAAGGGATCGCAGATGGGGATCTGGAACACCAACCCCGGATCGATCTTCCTGTTCTTCCTGCTGGTGGGAGTGGCCAACGTGGCGCTGCGGGCGATCCACCGGCCGCTGGCGCTGGACAAGAGCGAGCTGGCCGTGGTGTACATCATGCTGCTGATCGCCAATACGCTGCCGGCGCGCGGCTTCGTGGCGCTGATCATGCCGGTGGCCACCGGCGCCACGTACTACGCCAGCCCGGAGAACGAGTGGGCGGACAGAGTGCTGCCCTATCTGCCCGATTGGGCCACGGTGCAGGACGCCCAGGCGGTCCGCGACTACTACGAGGGCCTGGGGGAGCGCGGGGCGGGCATCCCCTGGGAGGCGTGGGCCCGGCCGATCGGCTTCTGGATCCTGTTCGGATTGGCGCTGTACCTGGTGATGATCTCGCTGTCGGTGATCCTGCGCAAGCAATGGATCGAGCGCGAGCGTCTGGTCTACCCGATGATGCAACTGCCGTTGCACATGCTGGACGGCCACGAGCAGTCGGTAATTCCCCCGTTCTTCCGCAATCCGGTCATGTGGATCGGCTTCTCCATCCCGTTTCTCATCAATAACCTGAATGCGCTGCACAACTACTACAACGTCCTGCCCGCGATCAGCATGGACTTCGGTACCGTGCCGCTGTTCCGGAACTCGGTGGCCGTGAACTTCACCCTCAGCTACACGGTGATGGGGTTCTCCTACCTGATCAGCCGCAATGTCGCGGCGGGGCTGATCTTCTTCTACCTGGTGAACGTCGTCCAGCAGGGCATGTTCCGCATGCTCGGCATCCAGATCGCGCCGGGACCGGTGGGCGCCTTCGGGCACTATGCCCAGGCCATCCTCGTGTACCAGGCGATGGGCGCCATGATCGTAATGGTGCTCATGGGGCTGTGGCAAGGGCGCGAGCATCTGCGGGCGGTGGTGCGCAAGGCGCTGACAAATGCTCCCGAGATCGACGATCGCGGGGAGATGCTGAGCTATCGCCAGGCGGTCGGCGGTCTGGTGGCCGGAGTGGCGGTGATGTCGGTCTGGCTGTGGTCCGCCGGGCTGCCTCTGTGGATCGTGCCGTTGCTGCTGGGTTTCTGCTTCGTGGTCTTCCTTACCGTGACCCGCGTGGTGGTCGAGGGCGGGGTCGCCGTGATGTTCCCGCCCGTGACGGGCCCCGATTTCACCGCGGCGGCGGTGGGCACCAGCCTGCTGGGCCCGCGGGGCAGCGCCGCGATCGCCACGACGTACGTCTGGGGAACGGACATTCTGCTGCTGCTGATGACCTCCTGCAGCAACGGGCTCAAGCTGGCCGATCAGTTCCTGCGGCGCAAGCGGCGGTTGTTCTGGGCGATCCTGGCCACGATCCTGGTCACGATCGGCGTGTCCCTGTGGGTCCGCCTGGCCGCCGGATACGAACACGGCGCGATCAACCTGAACAGCTTCTATGCGGACAGCTGCGCCCAGTATCCGTACCGATTCATGGCTGCGGCAGTGGCCGAGCCGCAAGGACCGCACGTCGATGGCCTGGTGCAGGCCGCGGTGGGCGCCGCGATCATGGCTGGACTGGAGGCGCTGCATTACAGGTTCCTGTGGTGGCCCTTCCATCCTCTGGGATACCCCATCAGTGCCGCGTTCGGCAGCATGTGGTTCGGGTTGCTGGTCGCGTTCGTGGTCAAGAGCATGGTGCTCAAGTACGGCGGTCCCCGCCTGTACCAGCGAACCGTTCCGTTCTTCCTGGGGGCGATCCTGGGCGAGATCGTGCCGGCCGGCATATGGCTGGCCATCGACTACTTCACGGGCATGAACGGCAACGTGCTCGGCACCTTCATGGTGTGAGCGCCGGGCATCGGCCGCCGGAGGCCGAGGGGCCGGCTCGCCGCGATTCCACGCTGGCGTCCGACGCGGAGACCAAGAGGCCTGTGGCCCCGATTCCCGGTGGCGTTGCGGCGCGAGTCTCAGCAGAGCCGACGGGTGGGCACGAGCACGTAGCCGACGGCGGCCCGCTCCAACCAGACCCGCTCGATATCGCGGCGATGGTACGCGCGCCGCACGCTGTGGTCATCGGGGGCGGCCGGATCGTTGACGACGAGGTGGTCGCCTTCGCTGCCACACAGGAGGATGAGGTGCCCGCTGGAGCGGGCGATCGGGGCGCCCGGCAGCTCTCCGGTCTCGAAGCGGATGGAGGCGATCACGGGAACCCCGCGGCACAGCAGCCACTCCAGGCTCTCCAGGTCGGGAAAGTGCAGCAAGAGCCCCGTGGTCCCATGGCGCGCCGCCGCCTGGATGTTGGCTGGCCACACTCCGTAGACTCCCGAAGGAGCGTGGTAGACCTCGTCGATCACCTGCTCCAAGGTGACCGGTACGCCATAGTGCTGCAAGAGCATGTACAGGCAGGTGGGCGAACAGACCCGGTTGGCCACGGCAGGGTCGAGGCGCATCTGGCTGCGGACCGGAACGTCGAGGAGCAGGCGCGGCACGGTGCCGGAGTTCTCGCGCGCGCGGCCAGCGGCCCCAGGCTCCGCGGTGCGCCGCAGCGAGACCGCGACCAGCGCCGGCGCTGCTGGCGCCGCGTCAGCGCCTCCAGCGGCCAGCAGACGCACCGTGGCCCGGCGCAGAGGACGGTGAATCCGCCACAGATCGATCTCGGCACGCACGCCGGGAGCACTGCCGGAGGGTGCCCGGCCCGCCGGTCCCAGCGTCGGGGCCTGGCCGACGGCATCCAGCCAGGCGGTGTGGAGTCCCGGTGCCTCGTCGAGCTCGTACTCCAGCGCGAAGCGGTAGGCACAGGCTGCGGGGCTGCAGCAGCAGGGCAGGACCTCTTCCAGCCCTGCGAGCAGGCGGGCAGGAAGGCGCCAAGTCCAGGTCGGACCGTCTTCGCTGGACCGCCAGGCCAGCGGCGCCAGGTCAGCCACGTCCACGCTGTCGGGGACCAGGAATCGCAGCGCGTCGGGGTCGAGTGCCTGGTATGCCAGCGCGAGCGAAGTGCGGGTTCGTGCCAATGCGGGTTTCCTTGGCTGCCGGAGTGTTCGGGTGGAGCAGAGTAACGAACTCCGGGGCGGCCCCGGCAAGCCCGCGGCAGACCGCCGGACGGCTGGGTATCCGCGACGAGCGAGTTCGGCACGATGCGGACCGGCCGGCCGGCGCAGCCGCGGCCGAATGGTTGGCAGCATCGGGCCGCGCCGAACGCCTGGAGGGCGCCGCTGCCGTTGTCGTTATTCCACAGCCCATGGACAAGCGTTGGTTCGCGCTGTGCACCCTGATGGAGAGGCGATGACATGGACATCTACCTTTCGCCCGCTGGCAATGACAGTTGGAGTGGCCTCGTTGCGGAACCCACAGCGGACGGCAACGACGGGCCTCTGGCCACGTTCACCGGAGTGCGCGATCGCCTGCGCCTGCTGCGGCAGCGCCTCTACAGCCCCCGCTGGGGCCAGCCAACGACCTGGCTGGACGGACCGATCACCGTGCACGTCCGCGGTGGTGTGTACCCGGTGCGGGAGCCGATCCGGTTCGGGCCGGAGGACAGCTATCCGATCGCCTTCCGGGCATACCCCGGCGAACAGCCCATCGTGGACGGCGGCACGCGGATCACGGGGTGGGAGAAGACCGAGCTGAACGGCAAGGCCGCCTGGGTGGCCGACCTGCCCGAGGTGCGGGCCGGTTCTTGGTACTTCCGTCAGCTCTTCGTCGACGGCACGCGCGCGCCGCGGCCGCGTTTCCCGCGGGAAGGCCTGTGCCGCATGGAGTCGGTTCCGGGCATGCCGGAGCGCGCCGGCTGGGGGCCGGGCGGCTATACCCAGTTCGTGGCAGCTCCAGGCGACGTGGATCGGTTCGGCGATCTGCGCGATGTCGAGGTCGTGTACGTCCACTTCTGGATCGAGGAGCGATCGCCCATCGCCCAGTTCTGTCGCCAGACGCGGCTGGTCACCATGGAGCGTCCCAGTTGCGCGCCGCTGGTGGGCTCGCACGGCAGCCAACTGGCGGACTACTACCTGGACAACGTGCGGGAGGCGCTGTCGGAGCCGGGCGAATGGTATCTGGAGCGAGCCACGGGCAAGCTATACTACCTGCCGCGCGCTGGCCAGACGCCGGAGAACACGGAGATCTGGGCGCCGCGGTGTCTGCAGCTGCTGGCGCTGTGCGGCGATCCGGATCAGCAGCGTCTGGTGGAGCACATCCGCTTCGAAGGCATCTGCTTCCGCCACACGGACTGGCGCCATCCCGACGAGGCCGACGTGCCGGTGCACGGATCATGGCGAGTGCGGCCGACCGGCCCCAGCGACCGCTCGTTCGGCAAACGCCATTCGCGCGGCGGGCGTGCCGCCGCCGCGCAGGCCGCCTGCGACATCCCCGGGGTGATCGCCTTCGAAGGAGCGCGCTTCTGCGCGCTGGTGAACTGCACTGTGGAGCACGTCGGCTGGTATGGCGTGGACATCGGCGACGGCTGCGAGCAGATCGAACTGCGGCACTGCACGCTGCGCGATCTGGGCGCCGGCGGGGTCAAGATCAACGGCGCCGCGGCCCGGGACGCGGACGTGGCCGTCCGGCGTACCGGTCGCTGCCGGATCGCGGACAACGAGATCGTCGCCGGCGGCCGGGTGTTCCACTCGGCGGTCGGAGTGCTCAGCATGAACGCCTTCCAGATGGAGATCGTGCACAACCACATCCACGACCTGTTCTACACGGGTGTCTCCTGCGGCTGGGAGTGGGGCTACCAGGAGAACGTGAGTCGCGACAATCTGATCGGTTGGAACCACATCCATGACATCGGCCAGGGTCTGCTCAGCGACATGGGCGGCATCTACACGCTCGGCGTGCAGCCGGGCACCGTGCTGCGCAACAATCTCATCCATGACATCCGGTCGGCGCACTACGGAGGCTGGTGCATCTACCCGGACGAGGGCTCCAGCCATCTGTTGATCGAACACAACGTCTGCTATGACGCGGACCGGAACGCTTTTCACCAGCACTACGGCCGCGAGAACGTGATTCGCAACAATGTCTTCGCTTTCGGGGGGGAGGCCGTGTGCACCTATTCGCTGCACGAGCCGCATCGGGGTTTCACCTTCGCGCGCAACATCCTCGTTGCCGACGCCAAGCCCCTGTGGAACCGCGTGCGCGCGAGTGTCGCGCGCGGCCTGGCGACCGAATGCGAGCGCATGCTCTGCGACCTGAACCTGGTCTTCGATGCGTCCGGGCACGAGGTCACCGTGGAAGGCGGTGGCCAGTCCTACAGCTTCGCTGCCTGGCAGGCAGCGGGCCTGGACCAGCACTCGGTCTGCGCGGATCCTTGTTTCGTCGATCTGGCAGGAAGGGACTTTCGCCTGCGACCCGAGTCCCCGGCGTTCGCGCTGGGCTTCGAGCGCATCGACCTGTCTCAGGTGGGACCTCGACCCATGGACGGGAGCTGCTGATTTCGGCCGCGTGAGGGGTCTGGCTGGCGAATTCCAGGACAGGCGCTGTTGCCAACGGGCACACCTGTCGCTAGAATTACGGCTTCGTCGTCCTAACTTTGTCGCCCGATGGTGGCGTCGGGGGCCTATCCGCAACAGCAGGGGAGACGATGAGCATAGCACGCGAGCGGTTGGAGAGGATTTACGACGGGGTGGTGGGCCGCAACCCCGGCGAGACGGAGTTCCACCAAGCGGTGCGCGAGGTGCTGGAGTCCCTGGCACCAGTAATGGAGCGGTATCCGCGGTACGCAGAATGCAAGATCATCGAACGCCTCTGCGAGCCGGAGCGGCAGCTCATCTTCCGAGTTCCCTGGCAGGATGACCGTGGCGAGATCCATATCAACCGCGGGTTCCGGGTGCAGTTCAACAGCGCGCTGGGCCCCTACAAGGGAGGGCTGCGCTTCCATCCGTCCGTCAACCTGAGCATCGTCAAGTTCCTGGGGTTCGAGCAGATCTTCAAGAACGCGTTGACCGGGCTGCCCATCGGTGGCGGCAAGGGCGGCGCGGACTTCGATCCCAAGGGCAAGTCCGACAACGAGGTCATGCGGTTCTGCCAGAGCTTCATGACCGAACTGTACCGCCACCTCGGGGAGTACACCGACGTGCCGGCTGGCGACATCGGCGTCGGCGGGCGCGAGATCGGCTATCTGTTCGGCCAGTACAAGCGGTTGACAGGCAAGTACGAGTCGGGGGTCCTGACCGGGAAGGATCCGGCTTGGGGCGGGGCGCTGGTGCGCCGCGAGTCCACCGGGTACGGCGCCGTCTACTTCCTGAGCGAGATGCTGAAGGTGCGGGGCGACAGCCTGGAGGGCAAAACGTGCGTGGTCTCCGGTGCGGGCAACGTGGCCATCTATACGATCGAGAAGATCCACCAACTGGGCGGGAAGGTGGTTGCCTGCTCCGATTCGTCGGGCTTCGTGTACCACGACAAGGGGCTCGATCTGCCGCTCATCAAGCAGCTCAAGGAAGTCGAGCGCCGTCGCATCAAGGACTACGCCGACGTGCACAAGGACGCGGTGTACACCGCAGGCGGCGACATCTGGACGGTGCCGTGCCAGGTGGCCATGCCCTCGGCTACGCAGAACGAGTTGGACGAGCGGCATGCGCGGACGTTGGTGGCCAATGGCGTCATCGCGGTGGGCGAGGGCGCCAATATGCCGACGACGCCTGCGGGCGTGCGCGTCTTCCAGGAGGCTGGGGTGGCATTCGGGCCTGGCAAGGCGACCAACGCTGGTGGCGTGGCTACTTCCGCCTTGGAGATGCAGCAGAATGCCAGTCGGGATTCGTGGACTTTCGAGTACACCGAGCAGCGCCTGGCGGAGATCATGAGGAACCTGCACCGGCTCTGCTGGGAGACCGCCGAGAGCTTTGGCCATCCGGGGAACTATGTGGTCGGCGCGAACATCGCCGGCTTCATGCGGGTTGCGGAGGCCATGGTGGCGCTGGGTCTGGTGTGAGTCGGCTGCAGCCCGCCGGTCTGGCAGCGCAGGCAGGGGCCGCGGCCTAGGAGCCGCATCGATCTGGCGACGCGTGGGCGTGCGGACTGCGAAGGCGCGGGCGGTTCCAGCTCACAGGTAGTACCGGAAGCCGACCGCGGCATTCAAGTCGAGTCTGGTCTCCGGTGCCAGGTCGAGCAGGGGCACCAGCTCCAAGAAGAAGTCCACCGGTGCCGTGGGCGCGTGTCCGGTGAGCCCGAACGGGAGGCGCGCGCTCAAGCGGTCCTCGTCGCCGGCGCGCAGGCCGACACCGAGCCCATAGTGCACGGTTGGCCGGAAGCGCGGCGCATCGGGATGGAGACGGGCTCGCGCGACCTCGGCCAGATCGCAGTGCCGCAGGTAGTCTGCGTGGAGGTGCACGGCACCCCCGTCCCGGAAGGACCAGGCTGCCGCTGCGGCTGCGAAGCCTCCGCCCGCCAATGCGGTCTTGGCGCACAGGCCAGTGGGCTCGCCGGCGATGATGCCCACGCCGAGAGGGCCGGGGCCGGCCAGAATCGGCCGGGGCCACAGGCCCAGCAGCACGGCGGCAGCCAGCACCGAGCGCCTGGCGAGGCCGAGCCGGCGCTTGTCGAACATCGTCGTCCCTCCCGCGCGTCCGCACGCCGAGGCCGAGCCGGGTCGCCGGTGGCTCCCCAAGCCCCCGAAGGCCGCCGCTTTCTCGGGCTGGCGCCGTGGAGCGCACGCTGTCCCGAGCTGCGGGGCTGTCGCTGTAGCGTTCACCACGGAAGCGGCACCGACAGCTCCGCCGCGATCTGCTCCAGCACCCGCCGGTGCTCGTCGCCGACAGGCACCCCGGTCGCGGCGAACTCGCGTCGCAGGGCCTCCTCGCGGCCGCCGGCCAGATACGCACGGTCGAAGCCGTCCAGCGGCCGCAGGGCCGCCACGGCCCGCACGTACTCGTCCATCTGGTGCCGGAAACGTGCGGGCTCGTCGAACAGGTCGAGGCGCGCCGCCATGACGAACGCCCCCTGGTTGGCCCCCGGGTACTGCCATGGACGCTGCGCTGGATCCAGGGTAAGGCCCGACAGGAGGCCGCCCCAGCTCTGGCAGACTTCACCCAGACCGATGCAGCGGAGCACGAGGCCCGGAGCCAACGCCGCGATGTCGTCGCGATGTCCATCGCCCGCGTACAGATCGTGCATGGTGCCGAAATCCAGCACCAGCGCCGGCTCTTCGGCCGCCGGGGCGCTGAACGCCATGGGCGAGCCCCCGCCAGCGTCGTACAGCGGAGCGCCCGGCTGCAGGTGGAGCTGATGGCCGGAGGTCACGTAGCACAGCAGGTCGTGCTGGCAGGCCATGCGCGCGTAGATCCCCGCAGCGCCGAAATGGCCGTGATTCCGCGTGACGCCGATGGCCATGCCGCTGGCCAAGGCCTTGGCGATGACCCGCTCGGTCGCGTCGCGGGCGGCGAAGTACCCCAGCCCGCCATCGCCATCCACCAGCACGCTCACGGCAGTCTCCCGGACCACGCGAAGCTGCGGGGTGCCGTTCAATCTGCCGTCCCTGATGAGGCGGGCATACGTGGCTACCTGGCGGGTTCCGTGGCTGAAGTTGCCGCGCAGGTCGTTGCCCACCAGCATTTCGGCGAGCAAGCGCGCCAGGCCCGTCTGCAGCCCGGCCGCCGTCGCCACTGCCGCCGCGAATTCCTGCAGGCGCTCGGGCCGCACGCGCACCGCCTGGGCGGGCGGGTTGTTCATGTGCCCGTAGATTCTGTCCATCGGTCCTCCCGATCGCCGGCGACGACGCAGCCGCAGCCGACGACGCGTTCCCTGTCGCCGCGGTGCTGGTCAGTCGCCGCGTTCGATCATCTGGATCGCGGCCCGCATCCAACCCAGGGCGTATGCCATGCCGGCGTGCCAGGGCGCGGCGCAGGACATCTCCGGCGAGTGGTCGGGAATCAGCACCCCATCGAACCCGTTCTCGTAGTACAGGCGCAAGGCGCGCACCATGTCCACGTCGCCATCGTCGATGAAGGTCTCGTAGTACTCCGGGACGCGCCCCTTGACGTTCCGCAAATGCACGTAGGCGATCCTGCCCTGGGCTGTGTAGCTCTGGATGGCCTGGTACACGTCCATCTCGCCATCCATCTCGGCGATCGTGCCCTGGCAGAACTCGGCGGCGTTGTAGTAGCTCGGCACCAGATCCAGCAGGCGCTGGTAGTGCTCCGGCTTGTACACCAGGCGGCCTGTGCCGCGCAGCGTGGGCAGCGGGGGATCGGCTGGGTGCATGGCCAGGCGTACGCCTGCTTCCTCTGCGACTGGCACCAGTTCCTCCAAGAAGCGGCGCAGCCGGTCCCACATGGTCTCCTCGGAGACCTGGCCCAGCGTCCCTGGCGGCGCCTGCGGGTCGTAGACCGTGTTCCAGACATTGCCCAGCGGCACCTCGGTCTCCTCCGGGGCCAGAGCGGCGATGTACCCGGGTGAACTGGCGCCACCGCGGGCCCGGTTCACCACGACCCGCCCCCACACGTTGACCAGGCTGAAGCTGTACCCCATGACGCCGATGCCCAAGCGGCCCATGGTGCGCAGCAGTTGCTTGAGCCCCTCCATCTGCACGTCCCGTTTGGGGCCGTCCAGCAGGACATCGTACCAGTGCTCCACCTCGAAGTTCTCGATGGCGGCGAATTCCAGGCCTTCGCGATGCATGCCGCGCTTGAGCTCGGCCAGCTCGTCGTAGGTCCACACCTGTTCGGGGGGCAGGCCGCGCCCAGGGCGGCGCGCGAACCCGGGCAGATGGGCCACGATGTGCGTGGCCCCGGCCTGGCGCGCAAACCGGTAGTTCTCCGGGGTCAGCAGATTCGGGTACAACCCCAACCCGATCTTCATCCGCGTGCTCATGATCCGTGCTCGTCCTCGTCCATGCCATACGCGGCCGCGATGGCGCTCCCCGGCTCGAACATCTCCTCGATGGGTCCCAGTTGCTTCTCTAGTTCGCAGGGGGGTTCGTACGTGTCCAGGTCAGCCCCGTCGCAGAAACCGCGTGCCAGCTCGACGAAATAGAGGAAATTGCGCAGGGGAATGTCGGGCGGCACCCCGTGGTCCACGTGGGGGATGTACCCGCCGTACCGCCAGGCGGTGCGGTAGCGCTTGGCGACCTCGGCGCGCAGTTGCTCGCGCCCGAACCGCAGTTCGCGCTTGTCGATGCCACCGTGGATGTGGATCCCTGGGTAGCGGGTGAGGATCTCCTCGGGGTCGTTGAGGGCCGCGATCTCGATGGGCTGGATGCCGTCCAGTGCTTCTGGGTAGAGTACATCCAGGATCTGGTTGTTGTACCCGTCGCTGTCCATGACCAGGGCCTCGACGCCGCGGTCGTGGAAGAAACGGTACAGCTTGCGGTAGTTGGGCAGCAGGAACTCGCGCATGAGCGGCGGCGACATCATGGCCTGTTTCTTGAACCCCATGTCCTCGTTCAGCATGACGATGTCGACCTTGATGTGACGGAGGGGTTCGTCCAGCAGCTCCATGAGGAACCAGGCCCAGTAGGAGAACATCTCGTGGACCAGATCCGGCTGATCGTAGAAAAGGTACGACAGCCCTAGCATGCCGGTGTAGTCACGGATGCTCCAGTAGATGCCCGGGATCACCAGGCGCACCGGCACCACGGAGCTGTTGCAGGCCTCGATGCAGTCCCGCCAGCAGGTTCCGCCAGGTGGATGCCAGCCGTAGCTGTCCGGACCGAAGTGCGGGGTGACTTCGTCTGGAGTCAGCGGCCGGGTGCGCTGCGGCGTGTGCGGGTCGAGGCGCTCCTTCACGCGCTTCCAGCTCTCCCAGTCCTTCACCGGGAAATCGATCCAGCGGCGCGTGGCAAAGCCTGCGGTGGGCTGCCGGATAGCGTCCTGGCGCGTCGCGCCCCAGCCGTCCACCCAGGTGCGGATGTTGCCCTTCTCCTCGATTACGCGCTCTTCGAAGAGGGGATGCACGCCCGTGTAGAATTTACCGATGCCCATCCATCCGTCTTCGCGCACCCAGCTCGACCAGTTGCGGTGCTGTTCTTCGCTGAGGCCCTGTCTGCGCCAGGCCGCGAAGGTGGCCGCGCGCGGACCGCCGAACTGGTAGGGGAGGCGATCGATGGGCTCCCGGCGGATCAAGGCGCGCATGCGTTCGCGTGGCGTCATGGTCTTCTCCAAGGTTTCGTGGCCGAGCCAGTCCCGGACGACCGGCCGCGGCAGACGCAGGGCGGCGCGGGTCACCCGCGGACCAGGCGGCGCGGCGCACCCGCGCTGGCGTTTCGTCGGTCCGGCGCTGCGCCCCGTACTGCCGCTGATCCCGGAATCCAGCCGCTGCAATTTGCCGCATAGAGTGCGCCCCGGGGCAGGCCGCTGTCAAGCGCGCAGCCGCCGCGATCAGGAACCCGGCGCTGCGGCGGCTGG
>Ga0067045_1029922_pt1 | contig 17574 bp, 13 predicted proteins | sample TerdegcTABiofilm_FD_59184 | JGI IMG/M metagenome (GOLD analysis project Ga0067045, IMG submission 59184) | Combined Assembly of (Gp0054472, Gp0054536) Wastewater bioreactor microbial communities from Singapore -Terephthalate degrading... | reverse complement strand
GGCAGCCGAGGGCCCCGCTGGGGATCGGCGGGCGGACGCATAAAACAACTATAGTGGATCGGAGTCCCGGATGCCCGGAGGGTGCGATTTTTTTCGGGATGAGCCGGGCCGGCCGCGGAGCTCGCTCGGCCCCGACGCCGGAGCGCCCCGGTTCTCAGCCCGCCCGGACCGCCTCCGCGAAGGCGCAAACCGCGTGGTAGACCGGGCGGTGAAGGTCCTGGATCTCCCCGGCGTTCGTGCCGGGCACGGAGACCACCACGTCGAAGAGGCCGGCGGGGAGGGCGGCGCCCGGGCCGGTGAGGAGGGCGGTGGAGAGTCCGAGGGACTTTGCCGTGGCCGCGGCGGCCAGCACGGACATCGATTTTCCAGAGGTGCTCAGGCAGACCAGGAGATCCCCCTTCCGGCCCAGACCGAGGATCTGCTGGGCGAACACCGCGTCGGGGCCCTGGTCGTTGGCGATCGCCGTGAGCAGGGCGGAGTTCGAGCAGAGGGACACGGCCCGATAGCCGACCTGGAGGCGCCGGGCCAGGCCTAGGCCGGCCGGGCCGAGAGTCCGCTCCAGGGTTCGAACCAGGGTGTCCCGGAGCGGGTTTTGAAGGGGCCGGGGAAGCAGGAAGCCCTTGGCGAGCTCGCAGACCATATGGTCCGCGTCCGCCGCGGATCCCCCGTTGCCACAGGCCAGGATTGTGCCCCCGTCCCGGAGGCACCCGGCCAGCAGTCCGGCCAAGGACCGGATCGAGGACTCGGCCTCCGCGAGTTCGGGCCGCCGGGCCAGGAGGCGGACGATGTGCCCCTCCGCCTCCGTCACGGGGCGGTTTCCGGGGCCAGGGCGTGGGCCGCCGCGGGGGGGAAACTCAGGGAGACGGGATCACCGACCCGGAAGAAGCCCGCGACCACCGGGTCGTGGGACACCGCCATCACGGGACGGTCCAGTCCCGCGTCGATCTCGTACTCGACCACCGCTCCGAGGTACACGGCCTTGTCGATGCGCCCCCGCAGGAAGGGGGCCGCCGAAGCCGAATCGGGCTCGAGGCGCAGGGATTCCGGCCGCACGGCGATGACCGCCGGTCCTCCTTCCCGGACGTCCCCGTTTCGGGATCCCGCTCGGATCCGGACATCCCGGTACTTCGCGGTCAGCCCCTCCCCGGAGAACGAGGCTTCGGTGCAGGGGAAGAAGTTCACCCGGCCGATGAAGTCTGCCACGAACCGGTTCGCGGGTCTCGAGTAGACCTCGAAGGGGGTTCCGATCTGCATGACCCGGCCGCGTTCCATGACGACGATCCGGTCCGAGACCGTCATGGCCTCGATCTGGTCATGGGTGACGTAGATGCTCGTGATGCCGAAGCTCTGCTGGATGCGGCGGATCTCCAGGCGCATCTGGTCCCGGAGCTTGGCGTCGAGGTTCGAAAGGGGTTCGTCGAACAGGAGCACGCTGGGCTTGTTGATGATCGCCCGGGCCAGGGCGACCCGCTGCTGCTGACCCCCGGAGAGCTGGTCCGGCCTCCGCTTGGCCATGGAGGTGAGTCCCATGACGGCCATGATCCGGGCGGTCTCCTCCCGCACCTCCGCCTTGGGCCGGCCCTTGAGCTCCAGGCCGAATCCGACGTTCTGCTCCACGGACATGTGGGGGAAGATCGCGTAACTCTGGAACACCATCGAGGTGTCCCGCTTGTTGGGGGGCTGGTCGTTGACCCGCTCCCCGGAGATGAAGACGTCCCCCCGGGTGGGGGCCTCGAACCCCGAGATGATCCGGAGGGTCGTCGTCTTGCCGCAGCCCGAAGGTCCCAGGAGGGTGACGAACTCCCCCTCCCGGACCTCCAGGTCCACCCGGTCCACGGCGGTCACCGAGCCTTCGGGCCGGGAGGGATCCTGGAAGACCTTGCTTACCTTTTCCAATCGCACGCTCATACGGATCCTCCCTAGAATTTCAGCATCGAGCCGCCGTAGCGGCCGTACCGGGCCTTGAGCAGGGCGCGTATCAGGAAGATGGCCCCGAAGATGATCAGGACCAGGATGACGCTGAACGCCGCCGCGGCCCCGAGGCGGCCGGATTCCACCTGGGCCATGATCTGGACGGTCATGAGATTCCACCGCGAGGAGACCAGGAAGATCGCCGCGCTGATGGCCGTCATGGCCCGGACGAAGGCGAACACCAGGCCGGAGAAGTAGGCGGGCACGATCATGGGCAGGGTCACCCGGGAGAAGGTCGTGCGGGCGTCCGCTCCCAGGTCCACTGCGGCCTCCTCGATGGCCGGGTCGATCTGCCGTAGGATGGCGACCCCGGACTCGATGCCCACGGGTACGTACCGGAACACGAAGTTCAGAAGCAGGATCAGGAGGGTGCCGGTCAGCACCAGGGGAGGCTTGTTGAAGGCCAGGATGTACCCGATGCCGATGACGGTCCCGGGCACCGCGAAGCTGAGCATGCTGGTGAACTCCATGAACTTCCGGCCCGGGAAGGATTTCCGGATGACCAGGAAGGCGATGACCATGCCCAGGAGACCCGAGGCGGGGGTCGAGAGCCCCGCGATGGTCAGAGTGTCCCGGACGGCCTTGAACCCGACGCCGAAGACGTAGAGGAAGTGGCGGAGGGTGGGCGTGTTGTCGCTGCCCCAGACCTTGGCCAGGGCACCCCACAGGATGGAGGCGTAGATCAGGAGGATGAAGGCGGTCACCGCCAGGCAGGCGCCGAAGATCAGGGACCGTATCCCGGGGCTGACGATCTTGACCGAGGAGATCGTGGGCTTCCCCGTGATGGTCACGTACCGCTTCCGGGAAACCCAGTACTTCTGGATGACCCAGGCCGTGACCGACGGTACCAGGAGCAGGACCGAGAGGGCCGCCCCGGTGGGCAGGTCGTACATCCCGGTGATCTGCAGGTAGGCCTGGACGGAGAGGATGGGGAAGCGGCTTCCCGCAAGGATCAGGGGGTTGCCGAAGTCCGCCAGGGTCTCGATGAAGAGGACCAGCATGGAGCTCGCGATGCCGGGCATGGCCAGGGGCAGGGTCACCCGGCGGAAGACCCGGAACCGGGAACCCCCCAGGTCCAGGGCCGCGTCCTCCAGGGTGGGGTTGATCGACTCGAGGACGCCCCGGAGGGTCAGGTAGGCAACGGGGAAGAAGGTCACCGCCTGGGCGATCATGAGGCCCGTGAACCCGTAGATGGGGAAGTTCCGGATCCGCAGGAGGTTCCAGGTGATGAACCCGTTGTTCCCGAAGAGCATGATGATGGCCAGGGCACCGATGAAGGGGGGCGAAACGATGGGAATGATGGCCACCCCGTGGAGGAACCGCTTCAGGGGGACGTCCGCCCGGGTCACCGCGAAGGCGAAGAGGAACCCGATCCCCGTGCCGATCCCGGCGGTCAGGACCCCCATCAGGATGCTGTTGCGGAAACCCTGGAGCAGGTAGGGGTTCGCGGCGACGTGCCGGAAGATCTCCACCGTCCACCGTCCGTCCGGGCGCAGGGCCATGACGACCACGCTGGCCAGAGGGTACAGGATGAAAACCACCAGGGCCGCCAGGACGGCGGCGACGACGAAGGCCAGCAGGGGATCCCGGGCAAGCCGCCGGATCTCCCCCAGGGAGACGCCGATCGCTCGGTCGGTCATGGGTTCGCTCCTTGGGAGCCGTCCCGGGAGGATCCCGGGGCGGCTCGGAGAATGTTACTTGACGGGAAGGACCTCGGCGACCCAGCGATCGACCAGCCGCTTCTTCTCGGCCGCCGCCCAGAGGGGATCGACGGCGATGGTCTTCAGGCTCTTGAAGGCGGGCATGCCGGCTCCGAGCTTGACGCCCGGGATGATGGGGTAGAAGTAGGTCTTGGATTCCGTGAGGACCGCCTGACCCTTGGGACTGGTCAGCCACTCCACCAGGGCCTCGGCGGCCTTGAGGTTCTTGGCGCCCTTGACGATCGACACCCCGGGGGCCTCGAACCAGACACCCTCGGATGGGAAGACCACTTCCAGGGGGAAGCCCTGGTCGATGAACTCGAAGAACGCCGGGGTGAACTGGAGGGCGATGGCGCACTGGCCGACGGAAACGCCCTTGGAGGGACCGGTACCCGAGGATGTGTAGGTCTGGACGTTCGGACCGAGCTTTTTCATGTAGTCGTACGCCTTGTCCTCACCCATGAGCTTCACGAGGGACGCCACGATGTTGTACGCGGTTCCCGAGGACTGGGGGGAGGGCATCTGGATCTGGCCCTTGTACGCCGGGTTCAGAAGGTCGTTCCAGGACTTGGGCACCGGGGCTCCCATGCGGGCCAGGATGTCCTTGTTAACCGCGATGGCCATGGGGTTCATGTAGAAGCTGCGCCAGTAGCCCTCGGGATCCTTGAATTCCGGGGCCAGGGAGGAGAAGTTTCCCCCCTTGTGCGGCTGGGTGAGGCCGTCGGTCTTGGCGGCGATGTGGTTCTCGCTGGGGGCTCCCATCCAGACGTCCGCCTGGGGGTTCGCGGCTTCCGCCTTGAGCCGGGCCAGGGCCGGTCCGGAGGAGAGGTGGACGAACTGGGCGGTGATGCCCGTGTCCGCGGTGAAGGCGTCCAGAAGCTTCTTCGCGTTGGCCTCGTCCACGCTGGAGTAGACGATTACGGTCTTCGCGCCTTCGGCTTCGCCCTCCTTGCCGCCCATGGCGAACGCGGCGGGCACAGCCAGGGCGACGACGAGGACGAGGGCGACGATACGGTTTCTCAGCGACATAGGGCCTCCTCGAGAAAGTGTGATATTCATACCTTGCAATCGGCGTGCCAAGGCGGCCTCACCGGATTGCGGGAAATTTCCGGCCGGCGGAGTACGAATCCCGACGTCTCGCCGGGGCCTGGGGACGAAAGTGTGCAAGATGTGTGCAGCGAAGAATCAGGCGTTTCCCGGTTCCGCCCCGTCCGCGATGCCCAGACGCCCCATCCGGTAGTACAAGGCCCGCCGGGAGATGCCCAGGATCCGGGCCGCCGCGCTCTTGTTGCCCCCGGACTGCCGGAGGGCATCGAGGGTCTCCCTACGCTCCCGGGCGTCGGGATCCGGGCGCCCGAACCGGTCGGGGGCCTCCTCCTCAAGGAGTCTCGACTCCAGGATCCTCGGCCGGTAGAGGACCACCAGGCGCTCGACCAGGTTTTCCAGCTCCCGGACGTTTCCGGGCCAGGCGTACCGCCCGAGGGTATCCAGGAAATCCGCCGACACCGAGGGACGGTCGAGCCCCTCCGCGGCGGCCACCCTTCCGGCGAAGTGCTCGACCAACTCCGGGATGTCTTCCCGGCGGTCGCGCAGGGGGGGGACCGAGAGGGGCACCACGTCCAGGCGGTAGTACAGATCGCTCCGAAAGGTTCCGGCGGCGACCAGGTCCTCGAGATTCCGGTTGGTCGCCGCCAGGAGGCGGAAGTCGGCCCGGATGAGGTCCGTTCCGCCGACCCGGGAATAGGCCCGCTCCTGGAGGACCCGGAGCAGCTTGACCTGGGTTTCCGGTCCGATCTCGGACACCTCGTCCAGGAAGAGGGTGCCTCCCCGGGCGGCTTCCAGGTATCCGTCCTTGCGCCGCAGGGCCCCCGTGAAGGCACCCGCCTCGTGGCCGAACAGCTCGGACTCCAAAAGGTTGGGATTCAAGGCCGCGCAGTGGACGGGCACGAAGGGGCCGCTCCTGCGGGGACTCCGGGAATGGATGGCCCGGGCGGCCAGCTCCTTGCCCGTCCCGTTTTCCCCCCGTATCAGGACCGTCGCCTCGGAGCCGGCTACCGCCTCGATCCGGGCCAGGAGTTTCCGCATGGCGGGACCGGATCCGAGGATGCTCCGGGCGGAGGACCGCTCGGTCTGGGCCTCCCCGGATTTCCGCAGGACGGCCCGGCGGATGATCCGGAGGAGCTCCCCGTAGTCCACCGGCTTGGTCAGGTAGTGGACCGCACCGTCCCGGATCGCGTCCACCGCGTCGGGCACGGAGGCGTAGGCGGTCATGAACACGAAGGGCGCGAGGACGCCTCGGGCCCGGAGCTCCCGGAAGAGTTCCGTGCCGCTCATCCCCTCCATGCGCACGTCCGAGAGAACCAGGTCGGGGGGACTCTCGAGGGCCCGGTCCAGGGCTTCCCGACCGTCCGCCGCCGTGAGGACCTCGAAGCCTTCCCTCCGGATGACCGCCCCCATCACGGTCCGGATGTTCTCCTTGTCGTCCACCAGCAGCACCGTCGCCATGCTCACTCCTCCCTCGCGGGAAGCCGCAGGACCGCCAGCGCCCCGCGGTCCCCGTCCGCCGGTTCCAGGGTCAAGGTCCCGCCGTGCTCCTCGACGGCCTGGCGGGCCAGGACCAGGCCGAGACCCGTGCCGCCCGGCTTGGTGGTGAAATAGGGTTCGAAGAGGCGCGTCCGGTCCGAAGTGGCGACGCCGCTTCCCCGATCCCGAACCCGGAGGACGACGACATCCCCCTCCCGCTCCGTGGTCGCCTCCACCGGCTGTCCCGGTCCGGAGGCTTCGACGGCGTTCAGGAGCAGGTTCAACACCGCCCGTTTCACCGCCGACCGGGAGACTACGCAGGGGCAGGAGGCTAGGCGCAGGTCGAACCGGACATCCGCCTCCCGGGCCCGGGGGGCCGCCAGGGCGGCCGCCTCCCGGGCGAGGTCCGCCAGGTCCGAGGGCTCCGGTCGTCCGCCGCCCTTCCGGGCGAACTCCAGGACCCCCGAGAGGTATTCGTTGAGGTTGCGGACCTCCTCCCGGATCACCCGGGTGAACTCGTTGTCCTGGGGGACGGCCCCCGCCAGGGCCTCCACGGCTCCGGAGATCGCCTCCAGGGGGTTCCGGATCTCGTGGGCCAGGTCCGCGGCCATCCGGCCGATGGTGGCCAGGCGTTCCTCGGCGACGAGCTCCGCCTGGTATTCCGCGGCCCGCATCCGGAGTTCGTCCACCGCCCGGGCGATGCGGGCGATCTCCGGGGCGGCCCGCCGGGGCAGGTCGATCGGCTCGTACCCCGCCTCCGGTCTAGCCTGTCCCAGCCGGGCCACCAGGGCGCGCACGGGCTCGAAGAGCTGGCGGTACAGGAGTACCATGAAGGCCAGGAAGAGGGCGAGCTCCGCGGCCAGGAATCGGGCCAGGATGCCCAGGCTCCTCCGGATCTTCGCGTCCAGGGGCCCCCGGTCCATCCCGAGTTCCGCGTACCCGTCCCCCTGGCCGGGAATCCGGATCGGCGCCCGGGCCACGAGACCCGAGTGGGTCCACCGGAGGAATCCCTCCGCGTCCGGAGGTCCCGAGATGGACCATCCGACCAGGCGGTCCTCCGAAGCCGCGAGGACCCGGGACCGGTGGTCCAGGATCCGGGCGTAGGACACGTCCCGCTCCCCGAGGAAGGACCGGATCTGGCTGTCCAGGGATCCCAGTCGGCCCGAGGCTATGGGCTCCCGGGCAAGCTCGGCCATGTTGCGGACCAGGACCGCCGCCCGTTCCTGGGCCTCCTCCATGAGCAGGCTGCGCTCCCGGGCGATGGAGACGCCCCATTGGGACGACAGCAGGGCCAGGAGGGCCAGGGCGAAGAGGATGAGCTTATGGCCCAGAGGCACGGAGAGCCTCCTCCAGGTCCGAGAGAACGGATTCCAGGTCCGGGGGCGGGGACCGGAGCTCCATCGCGCCCGCCGAGAGCCCCAGGAGCCTTTCCGCCAAGGCCGCCCGGTCCCCGGCCAGGTCACGTCGGGCAACCAGGACGGCCAGAGGATACGGCGGGGTCGCCGCCACGATCCGTACCCGGTCGGCCAGGGCGCTCGACTTGCGGCCCTCGAGGAACCCCTCGGGAAGGAAGCCCGCGTCCGCCAAGTCCAGGGCGATGCTCCGGAGCACCCCCTCGTACCCCGTCTCGGGCCGGGGATCCGACGCGCCGGAGGCCGGTCCGCGGTAGCGACGGGCCCAGGCCAGGGGGAGGTCCCAGGGGAGGGATCCCGGGCCGGAGGCGAGCACCAGCCGGGCCCGGGAGAGATCCTCGGGCCGGTGGATGACCGAGTCCGCCCCGGCCGCCAGGAGGAACCGCTCGTAGGGGGATCCGAATTCCACGGCGATTCCCAGGATCCGCAGACGGTCTCGGTTCCGGAGGTAGACGGCGGCGTCCAGGACCGCGGCCTCCGCTTCACGAACGTCCAGGGACCGAAGGATCGCCTCGCCCGTGGCCGCGAGCAGGGGTTCCACTCCCACGCCGGTCCGGGCCCGGAACGACTCCGCCGCTATGTTCCAGTCCTGGGCCGTCCGCAGGCCGTCCGCCCCCGCGGACAGGGCCAGCCGGAGAGGGGGATCCGCGGCCGCGGTGAGGGCGGCCAGGGAGAGGAGGATGCAGGCCGGAACGCGCATGGGGTGATTCTGGACCGGATCCGGCGGGATGTCAAACCGCCCGGATCCTTCCATAGACTAGGTCCCCGCCCCCCGGACCGGGCTCAGGCTCAGGTTCCCCGACCGTCCGGGTATCCCCCCGCGGCCCGCCGCGCCCGGTCCTCCAGCCTGCGGAGGGTGGCGTCCCCGAACAGGGCCAGGAGGGCGGAGGGGACAGCCCCCCGGAGGATGAGGGCCGTGTCGAAGCTCCGGATGCCGCTGATGATGGGAAGCCCCAGGCCCCCGGCTCCCATGGCGGCCCCGAGGGTGGCCGCGGCGGTGTTGATGACCACGCTGGTCCGCACCCCCACCAGGATGACCGGGAGGGCCAGGGGAAGCTGGACCCGGGCCAGGACCTGCCGGGGCTTCATTCCCATCCCCCGGGCCGCATCCACCGCGGCTTCCGGCACTCCCTCCAGCCCGGCGATCGTGTTGTGCAGGACCGGGAGCATCCCGTAGAGGCTCAGGGCCAGGAAGGTCGGTGCGAAGCCGAAGCCCGCCAGGGGAACCGCCAGGGCCAGGACTGCGGCGGAAGGGAAGGTTTCCGCGGCGGACCCCGCGGCGACCAGCAGGGCCCGGAGCCCGGAGCCGGAGAACCGGACCGCCGCGATGCCCAAGGCCAGGGCCAGGGGGACCGCGACGGCGCTGGAGGCAACCACGAGGCCCAGGTGCTGGAGGGCCAGTTCCCACAGGGGAATCCGGGACACCAGGAGCCCCCGGGGCCGGATTCCCAGGACGGCCTCGAGCAGGTCGAAGCGGAGGACCGAGAGGACGAGGACCCCCAGAAGGAGGGCCGGGACGAGCCATCCCGGTCCCCAGTCCCGACGGAGGGCGCGCCCGTCCGCCCGCGACTCAGCGGCATCCCGGTTCACGGGCAGGCCTTCCAGGTTCCCAGGACGTCCTCCATGCGGAGGGTTCCGATCCCGCGGCCGGATTCGTCCAAGACGGAAAGGCATTCGACCCGGCGGGAGGCCATGAGGCCCAGGGCCTCCTTGAGGCTCGCGTCCGCCCGGACCGCGGGAGCGGCGGGATCCGGGGAATCTCCGGTCCGGGCCGCGCGAGGGCTCGGCGCTTCCCGAATCGACTTCGCGTAATCCAGCGCTTCCCGCACCGAACGCCGGGAGAGGATCTCCACCCCGTACTCCAGGCCCAGGAACTCGCCCACGAAGGATTCCGCGTCGGAAGCGACGAATTCCTCGGGACCCGCGTGCCGCAGGATCCGTCCCGTGCGCATGACGGCGATGCGGTCCGCCAGGCGGATGGCCTCCTCGACGTCGTGGGTCACGAAGAGCACGGTCTTGTGGAGGTGGCGCTGGATGGCAAGGAACTCCCGCTGGAGCCGGATCCGGGTGAGGGGATCCACGGACCCGAAGGGCTCGTCCATGAGCAGGATGGGAGGATCCGCCGCCAGGGCCCGGGCCACTCCGACCCGCTGGGCCTCCCCGCCGGAAAGCTCCCGGGGCCAGCGGGCCGCCCAGGAAGGGGCGAGGCCCACCAGCTCGAGCATCTCCCCGACACGGCGGGAAATGGCGGCTTTCTCCATGCCCAGGAGGCGGGGAACCACGGCCACGTTGTCCCCGACACTCATGTGGGGGAAGAGCCCCACGGATTGGATGACGTAACCGATCCGCCTCCGGAGTTCCTCGGGGGGATGTGCCCGGACCGTCCGTCCGTCCACGAGAACCTCCCCGGAGTCGGGCTCCACCATCCGGTTGACGGTCCGAAGGAGGGTGGATTTGCCGCAACCCGAGGGACCGATGAGGACGCAGAGCTCCCCCGGGTCGATCCCGAGATCCGCCCCGTCCACGGCGCGGACAGGGCCGTAGGATTTGACGACGTTCCGGAAGCGGATCATGAATCCTCCGTTCGAATACCCCGGGGAACCGCCCCGCGGATGGCCAGGGCCAGGACCCGATCCGCGGCCAGGGCCAGGGCGGCGGTGGAAAGGGCGCCCAGGAGGATGAGGTCCGGGGCGGCCTGGGCCAGTCCCAGGAAGACCAGGGTCCCCAGGCCACCCCCGCCGACCAGGGCGGCCAGTATGGCGTTGCCCATGTTCGCCGTGAAGGCCGTGCGGATCCCCGCCAGGATGACCGGCAGGGCCAAGGGGGCCTGGACCCGCAGGAAGACCTGGCGCCGGCTCATCCCCATGCCCCGGGCGGCGTCCAGGATTCCCGGATCCACGGCCCCCAAGGCCGCGAAGGTGTTACCCGCGATGGGCAGGAGGGCGTACAGGGAGAGGACCGTGAAGGCCGGCGCCCAGCCGACCCCCCGGACACCCAGCCGCCCGAGGACGGGGACCGCCGCGCCCAGGGCGGCCATCGGCACGATCAGGAGTCCCAGGAGGGACAGGGTGGGGACCACCTGGGCCGCGCTGACGGCCACCGAGATGGCCCCCCTCCACCGGGGACGGCGGTACATGGCCAGCCCCAGGGGAACGCCCACCGCCGCGCCCAGGGACGCGGAACCCCCGGCCAGGGCCAGGTGCCGCGCCAGTTCCGCGGCGAAGGTGCTTCCCCGGGCGGCGAGTTCCCGGACCAGGGAGAGGTCGTCCAGAAGCCCCGCCAGGGCGGCGGCGGCCGCGGCGGCGGGCACGGCCAGGAGGGACGCGATCCGGGCGGGAGAACGCGACGGGAGGCGGCGGGTGAAGGAGAAGAGGGCGACTCCCAGGCCCGCGGCGGCCAGCCAAAACCCCGGTCCCGCGGAAACCCGGGCGACCGGGGACCCCCCGACCAGGCGTCCCGCCGCGGCCCCCGCCAAGGGAAGGAGGGCGGCCAGACCCGCGCCGGAGAGGAGGGCTCCCGGAGTGTCGAGCCCCGGACGCCGTCCGTGCAGGACCGCCAGGATTCCGGCGGCGGACAGGGCTCCCAGCACGATCCCCGCGCCGGGTCCCAGGGATTCCAAGAGTCCCCGGGGAACCCCCTCCAGGATGCGGTTGGGCCGGAGGCTGAGGAAGGGCAAGAGGGCGGCGGACAAGAACCCTCCCGCCGCCCCCGCAAGGGTTATCCAGTCGACGGACATTCGACGCACGCGGACCGGAGGCCGTCAGTTCTTGAGAAGGCCGCGTTCCTTGAGGTAGGACCGCGCCACTTCCTTGGGATCCTCCCCGTCGAAGGCAACCCGGGCGTTCAGGCGCTGGAGGGTGACCAGGTCCAGGGACTCGAAGAAGGGGGTGAACAAGTCTTTTAGGGCCGGGTATTTCTCGAGCACGGACCCCCGCACGATGGGGGTCGGGAGGTACACGGGGGGTACGTTCGCGGGATCCTCCAGGACCAGGACGTTCATCTTGTCCAAAGCCCCGTCGGTCCCGTACACCAGGGAGACGTTCACCCCGTCCGTCCCGTCCACCAGGGCTTTGAGCATCTGGGCGGTGTTTCCGCTCTCCAATAGGATGAGCTGGTCCTTCCGGAGTTTGAAGCCGTAGGCCTTCTCGAAGCCGGGTAGTCCCAGGGGATTCTCCGCGAAGCCCACCGCGCAGATCAGCTTGACCGGCTTGCCCGCGTTCACGTAGGCGGCCAGGTCCTTCATCGACCGCAGGCCGTTCGCCCGGGCGAAGTCCCGGAGCACCGCCAGGGCTTCGGTGTTGTTCGCCTTGGCGGGGGTCAGCCAGACCAGATCGTGCCTCTTCTTGTCCACGTCCCGGATCAGCTCGTAGCCCTTGACCGGGTCGTTGAAGACCGCCGAGTCGAGATCCTCGTGGTAATACTGCCCCGAGCCCGTGTAGTCCACCACCAGGTCCACCTCCCCGGCGACCAGGGCTTTGCGTAGGATGTCCGGGGTACCGAACCCGACCTTGTCGACCACCGGGATCCCCTTGGACTCCATCAGAAGGATCATCCCCTTGCCCAGGACCGCTCCCTCGGAGTCCACCATGGTGGCGACGGTCACCGGTGTCGCGGGAGGCTTGGGACTGCAGGCGGAAAAAACGGCGAGGGCGGAAAGAAGAACGATCAGAAGAGTCGGATGCTTCTTGTAGCTCATGGGGATCCACTCCTTTTTGACCTTCCAGTTGACGTTCTATAAGCATACTGATTTTCCCAGGAGGCGTCAGTATTTGGATGCGAATCGACTCGCGGGGGAAGTTTCCGGGATTCTTTGAAAATTATCAAACTAGTAATATAATATGTTTAGTAAGGTTTTCCCTCCCGGGAGGTGGGACATGTCCGGATTCTTTCGGCCCTTCGCCCTCTCGACCGTCGTTTTGATCCAGGCTCTGGTCCTGGTCGCTTGTCCGAACCCCATCACGGACGAAATCGTGCTCAGCGCCAAGGATATCGAGGCTCCCACCATCCTGGTCTCGACCCCCGCGGAGTACTCGAGCTACTCCCGGGTCATCCGGATCGAGGGGGTCGTCCTGGACGGCGCCGGAGGAGGGCGTTCCGGACGGGTGTCGTCCCTGAGGTACGAGATACTTTCGTACACCGCCGAAAAGTCCGCGACCCTATCGCCCTCCGGGGCCTTCGTGATCGAGGAGCCCAACGACCTGCGCACGAACATCACCGTCCTCTTGAAAGCCGTGGACTGGAACGGAAATGCCACGGAGTACCGGCTTCCGTTGGTATACCCGGGCAACGACATACCCTCGTTCCGGACCGTGGAGGACAGCCGATCCGTGACCCTGACCTGGGATCCCGTTCCCGGGGCCACCAAATACACGCTGTATGTAGAGCCTTCCAGCAAGACCCCGGATCCGGCGGTCTCGACCTTCTTTGACGGCGTAACCTCACCGTACACCCTGAACCAATTGACCAACGGTTCCGTCTACAGCCTGCTCCTGGCCGCGGACGGCCCGGGCGGTCGGGTGAATTACTCCCAGGTCGTCCGATCCGTTCCCCTGTCCAAGATGCATCTTGTGCCCCGGGCGACGGAGCGCTATGACGGCATAGCCCTGACCTGGAGAACCTTCGAGTCCGTTCCCTCCTATACGGTGCTTCGGGCCTCGTCCCCGGCGGGCCCCTGGGAGGACATATCGGGGCCGGTCCCCGGTCCGACTTACTTCGACGCTGGGGCGGCGGGCGGTCGGAGATATTACTATGCCATCAAGCCGACCTCCCGCAGCACTGTGGTGAGCGAGTATATCGAAGCCGCCGCGGACTCCGTCTCAGCCCGGCAGGACGCCCCGGTGGCTGTCTTCGACGGGGTGGAGTTTTCCCGGAGCTCGGCCTACAAGGACGGGTACCTCTACATCGCGGATTACTACGGAGGATTCCGGGTCCTGGACGTGCGGAACCCCGCACTGCCGGTCCAGGTGGGGTTCCTTAACCTGAGCTCGATCAAGTCGGTCGTCCTGGACGGATCCTACGCCTATGTCGGGGGCCACCGGTGGGCCGGGAGCGAATCGGTTCTCACCCTGTTCATCGTGGACATTTCGATTCCGAGCCTGCCCTCAATAACCGGCTACGCGGACTTGGATGCCTGGGCAACCGGAGTACAGCCCGAGGGGGTGGCTGTTTCCGGGAACCTTGCCTTCGTCGCCGGATTCAACCGCGGTCTGTATGTAGTCGACGTGACGTCCAAGTCCGCCCCGATCGTCCGAAGAAAGGCCGTGGACGCGGCCCTTCTGGTCCAGGCCTACGACGTTGCGGTCCAGAATCGGTCCGGCACCCACCTTCTGGCGGTCGCCGGCAACAGCGCCACGGCGATCTATACGATCTCGGGAACCGCCGCCGACCCGACGGTCACCCGCAACAGCTCCTCCATCGGCGGTAGCTCCTCCGTAGCCTTCGCCGCGAGCGGCACCGTTTTGTATACCGCGAGCGGAAGTTTCGTCCGATCCTGGCAGACCTCGAATCCGGCCTCCCCAACGGCGCTATCCTCCGTCGAACCGGGCGGGTCCTCCGTGCTCACGGGAGAACTGACCGTATCGGGGACCCGGGTCTTCACGGCCATGAACATCTACGGCTACGCGGTCGTGGACGCCTCCAACCCCTCCTCCCTGCGCACGGCCTTCACCCGCAACGTACCGGGTTCCACGGAGCAGGTTGCGGTGGGCGACGGGTATTCTTTCGTGTCCACGGGCCGAGACTATCCCTTCCGCATCTACGGCGCCAACGACCCGTCCGCGGCCCGGCTGGTCGATACCCAGAGCATACTTCGTTCGGCGGCCCGTCTTGCGGCCTACGGAGGAAGGCTCTACGTGTCGGAATACGCGGGGGACTGGACCTCCTCGGTCTTCAGCCTGGAAAACCCCGCGGTGCCGGCACGGGTAGCCGTCGACGCGGGAGGGTACACGCCCTACGACTTCTCCTTCGCGGGGGAGCGTTCCTACATCGCCGCGGAGCGGAGCGGGGTCATGCAGTGGGCGCTCCAGACTCCGGGCGCCTCGACCCATGCCCCGCAGGTCCTTCCTCCCTGGTACGTCAGCACCCAGGGAGGAAACGCGTGGTCCGTTGCCCTCTTCGGGAACTACGCCCTGATGGGCACCTCGAACTCCTGGCTCAACGTCGTGGACCTGTCCCGGGCCCCCCAAGGATTCCTGACCGTCGTGGCCGCCGTCACCACCCAAGGGACATCGGCGGTGAACCGGGAAGCTCGGCGGATTTCCGTACAAGGCTCCTACGCCTTCGTGGCCAACGAGGCGGCGGGGGTCCGGGCGGTGTCCATCCAGGACCCTGAGTTCCCCTCGGCCCTGGCGGGGTTCGGAGCACCCTGGAGCACCGGGGAGACCGTAGCCGTCGCCGCCTACGGCGATTATGTGCTGGCCGCGGACACCCTGGCCGGGTTGATGGTCTACGAGGCGTCCAACCCCCGGTCCTGGAGCGCGAGCGGGACTGCCCAGGTCTGGAGGCAGCCCTCCGCTTCGCCCGCCTTCGACCTTGCGGTCCGGGGCAGCTACGCCTATGTCGCCTACGGAGCCGCGGGGCTGGGCATCTGGGAGATCAGCAATCCCTTGGCCCCGACGCTGGTGGGAACCGTCCAGTCCGCCGGCTTCGAGCCTCGGTCCCTGACCCTGTACGGCGACTATCTGTACGCCTCGGACGGCGGAACCAAGCTCTATACCGTAAGCCTGAGGCCTTGAGGAGGGAGGCGGACATGATCGGAAATCGAGCGAACTGCGGTATGTCGATCGAGGGCGTTGCCGTCTCGATTCTGCTGGTGTTGGGAGCGGCCTTCCACGCGCCGGCCCAGGACAGCATGGCGGAGCTCAACGAGCGATACAGCTTCCCGGTGTCCGTGGGCGCGTCCTACCGGGACTTGCAGGCCTTCGGAGGATTCCCCTCCGGATTCTCGTTCCGGGAAATCGGTGCGGAACTCCGGGTGCCCCTGCCGCCGGTCTCCACGGTCCAGCCTTTTGTCCGGGCGGGAACCCTATCGGTGCTCCAGGCGGGAAGCGCGGGGGCCTCCCAGTTCGACCACAGCCAGATGTGGGCGTCCCTGGGCCTCGGCTATTCGACCCGGTTCTCGAAGAACTTCGAGATCGGAGTCGACGCGGCCGGGGGCGTGTACCAGACTTCCTTCAAGAACCTGGTACCGGGACAAACCGTCGGGGAGCTCGGGTACCTGGCCGAGGCGGGAGCCCGCATCGGACTCGTACCGTCCTACAACCTGGCCGTGGATCTCCGCCCCTCTTTTCGCTATTCCCGAACCCTGGGTCTGCTGAACGATTTCGACGGGCTCTACTTCGGCCTCGGGTTCGCGGTCTCCTGGCGCTTCGGCCAGGATCCGGACGTGGCCGCCGCGGCCGTCCGCGCCCTTCGACTGGAAACCCAGAAACTCCCCTCGGTATTCGCGGCCATGCAGAGTTATTACTCCTCCCGCCCCTTCGCCCAGGTCACTCTCGTGAACGGAGAGAATGTCGAGCTTCGGGACCTCGAGGTCTCGTTCTTCCAGCCCGGCTACATGGACGCCCCGACACCCAGCGCCAACCTCGCATCCCTGGCGCCGAGGGGACGAGCCGAGGTCGGGCTTCTGGCGGCCTTCAACCAGGAAGTGTTCCGCACGGAAGGGACCGTTCCCCTGGCCGGGGAGATCATCGTACGGTATCGATACCGAGGGCGCCCGATCGAACAACGGATGCCGGTTTCCTACGACCTCCTCGACCGGACAGCCATTACCTGGGACGACGACCGCAAGGTGGGGGCTTTCATCACTCCCGCGGATTCTGCCCTCCGGAACTATGCCAGTTTCGTGGGAACCGCGCTGAAGGGCGAAACCCTTCCCCAGCTTAACCCGGCCCTGCAGGCGGCGGCTCAGGTGTACTCGGCCCTGGCCTCCTTCGGATTGACCTATCAGGCCGATCCCAGCTCGCCCTTCGTCCGCGCCCAGGCGGGATCGGTGGCGGTCGACTCCGTCAGCCTGGGTCGATCCACCCTGGCGCGCGGCACCGGCGACTGCGACGACCTCACCGTGCTCTTCGCGAGCATCCTGGAGACCCTGGGGCATGAGACCGGGTTCATCACGGTTCCGGGACACATTTATCTGGCGGTGAACACGAAGGTTCCCGCCCGGGATTTCCGGGAGATCCATCCCGACCGTTCCATGACCATCGTGCAGGGCGACCAGGTCTGGATACCCGTCGAGATCACCCTGGTCGGGAAGCAGCCCCTCGCGGACGCCTGGCGCCGGGGAGCGGAACTGTGGAAGCTCTACGATGCCAGTCCGGAAAAGCGGGGATTCTATTCGACCGCATCGGCGCAGACCGTGTATAGACCCGTGGGCCTGCGGGAGACCGACCTTGGTCTCCAGTACGGCTCCCGTGCGGACCTCGCGGCCGCGTACCGACCGGAACTCGCCCGGCTCGGTGATTTCGCCTTGTCCGAGCTCGCCGCCCAGGCCGCGAAGACCAACGACAAGAAGGAATGGAACGCCCTGGGTATCGCCTACGCGAGGTACGGCCGGGTGAAGGACGCCGAAGCCGCGTTCAACCGGGCTCTCCGGATCGACTCCTCCTTCGTCAGCGCCCTCGTCAACCTCGGGAACCTGGCCTACCTGCAACGGGACTACCGAAAGGCCCTCGGTTCGTGGCAGGGAGTGATACGAACCCTGGACGCCCAGGGTAAGGGGAAGAGCCTCTCGGCCCAGATGGTCCTGGTGAACATGTCCATGGCCTTCAACGCCCTGTCTGATTTCACCCAGGCCAAGGCAAGCTTCGAACGCGCCGCGGAGATCGACCCCGCCCGGGTCCGGGATTTCGCCTACCTGGCAAGCGTCGGAGCCGGGTCGGGGTCCGGCGGCAGGGCCGCGGAGCAATCGGCATCCGTGCAGTTCCTTCGGGATGAATAGGGAAAGAGCGTCGGCTCGGTTCGACTCCCGC
>Ga0067045_1029921_pt1 | contig 17581 bp, 15 predicted proteins | sample TerdegcTABiofilm_FD_59184 | JGI IMG/M metagenome (GOLD analysis project Ga0067045, IMG submission 59184) | Combined Assembly of (Gp0054472, Gp0054536) Wastewater bioreactor microbial communities from Singapore -Terephthalate degrading... | reverse complement strand
GGCGATCAATCGCCCGGCTACCCAAGCCACGCCCGGTAAACCGGGCTGCCGTAGCCCCGTTCACGGGGCGTTGCTGGTTAGGCCGGCGGTTAACCGCCGGGCGCCCAGCGTGCACGTGACCGGATTATTTTCTTGAAGACCATCAGCACGGCACTACGAACCTGTTTTCGCCCCACCGCTTGAAGCTTACCTGTATTCCAGACGCCCTCCCGCAGCGGAGAGTTCCGGTCAGCCAAGCTTGGGCCCCCCCTTTAAGGACTGCTTGCTAAAACCGGCAATTGTGGTATGATCAAGGGCGTTCGGGGCGTAGCGCAGCTTGGCTAGCGCGCACGGTTCGGGTCCGTGAGGTCAGAGGTTCAAATCCTCCCGCCCCGACCAGAAAACCTCAGCCAGCGAGCAGGTTGCAGAGCAACCTGCTCGCTGCTGTTATATCGCCCCATCGTAGATGTGGGCGTGGACGGCATCTCGCAAGGCCCCCGCAGCCATGCAGAACGGACTGCGGCTTTTTGCATCTCCGCGTTTCTGCGTTAGAATTTCAACCAAGCATCCACAACATCAGGGGTTATTTTCACAAGGAGGAATCACCCATGAATCACTGCCGGCACAACCACACAGTTCTTCGTCTTGGGGGAATGATCGCGGTGGCACTGTTGGCCCTCAGCTGGCTCGGGCCGGCGCTGGCAGCGCCGCTCCTGCTCCCGCCGCGCCCCACGCCGATGCCGCCGTCGGCCGCCCTGCCGGCCGGTGGGGCGATTGTGTTGCAGGTGCAAGGCGACCTGGCCGCCTGGCCCGCGCTCTGGACCCTGGTGGAATGGGAGGATGAGCAGGGCGCCTGGCATCCGGTAGAGGGCTGGGTCGGCCCCCTGGACACGGTGACGGCCACCGGCGGCGAGAAGGGGTGGGGCATTCCACCGGAACACTTTGGGCAGGGACCTTTCCGCTGGGTCATTTACACGCGGCAAGGCGGCGACCGGTTGGTGCAGAGTGCCGCTTTCTTGCTGCCCGGGCAGCCGGGGGAGACGACAGTAGTCACCATGGCCGTGGTAGCGGCCCTGTTGCCGGCCTCCGGCGGCAAGATGCCGGGAGCGTTGTGGGTCGGGCCGGGTCTGGTGCTCCTGGCCGGCGCGCTGCTCCTGCGCCGGCGGCGGGCTACCGGCAGCCGCTGAACGGCATGGGCCTGGGGCGTTGTGGCGTCAACGGCTCTAAAGATCAGACGATACGGCCGGTTCTGCCAGAACGCGGAAATCGGTGCCGGTCGGCTGTTGGAACACCCGTAGCCCAAACTGCGGCGCGGCCGCTACCAGGTGTTCAAAAATATCAGCCTGGATCGCCTCATACTCCTCCCACGCGACCGTGCGCGTAAAGGCATACACCTCCAGAGGCAGCCCCATCGGCCCTGGATCCAGCTCCCGCACCAGCAACACCAGATCCGCCCGCTCCTGGTGCAGATCGGGACGGCTCTTCAGGTATTGCATCATGTAAGCGCGAAAAATCCCGACGTTGGTCAGCTGGTGTTCTTCACACACGTAGGGCGTACAGGAGCGCTCCGCGCCGCTTTCAGATGCGTCTTTCGTATGGCGCTCAATGTAATCCCTGACCAACCCAATCCGGTTGAAGTGCGCAATCATCGTCTGGTCGCAGAAAGTCACGCTGTTGAGATCAATGTACAGCGCGCGCTTGATGCGCCGCCCGCCGCTCTCTGCCATGCCACGCCAGTTGCGATAGGGGGTATCCATCAGCTTGTAAGTCGGAATGACGGTGATGGTGTTGTCCCAGTTCTGCACCTTGATAGTGTGCAGCGCGATGTTCAGTACCACCCCGTCGGCATCATAGGCTTGCATCTCAATCCAGTCGCCCTCGCGCAGCAGGTCGTGAGACTGTATTTGCAGGTTAGCCACGAAGGAGAGCAAAGTGTCGTGGAAAATGATCAGCAGAATGGCCGTAATGGCACCAATCCCACTAAGTAACACCACCGGTGACTTTCCTGTCAGCTGCGAGATGGTCAGGATGATGCCCACAGCGATGATCAGCAGTTTGCCCAGGTCAAGATAACCCTGGATGGAAACGCCGCGGTAAGCCGAACTGGCCTCATAGATTTTGTTGGCCGCGGTGAGCACGCCGGCAATCGTAAGGACGACCAGCCAGACAACGCCGGTCAGCAGCAGCGTTTGAACCGGCGCGGTCCACTCCGGCACCCAGGTGACCAGGTAATAGGTCAGCAGCAACGGGGCGAGCCAGGCAAGGCGGTAGGGATGGATATGCCGGACCAGAAGGTCGTCGTACTGGTTCTTGCTACGTTGGGTCAGGGATATGAACGTTCGCGCCACAATATTACGCGCCACTAACAGCGCCACTCCGTTGAGGATCACCGCAACGCCCAGTAGCACCCAAGGCCCCAGAACTGGATTGGCTTCCAGCCAGCTGCGCCAAGTTTCAATCGTCATCGGCTCCCCCCTCTGAAAACAGTCAATCAGTCTCAGTTAGCAACCACGTGACACGAACTTTAGTTCGCCAGCTTGGTTAAGCGCTCAATTTTCATCCCACCGGTGGTAAACCGGTAGTGAGCAGAGAGCAGCGGGTAGAAGTTTCTGTTTCCTGCTCACTGCTCACATTTTCATCCCACAGCTCTGACTGCGGTGGTTTCAGCCTTCGGTCAATTAACACGATATTATTATAGTTTATAATGTAAAATAATGCAATGGGCAAAACAACTACCCCGAGACTGAACAACGGGTCATCGCAATGATGGGGCAATAAGCGACGGGGGCGGCTGATTCCGCCCCCGTCATACTCTCTGCGCAGAGGATGTGGATGTGTAGGAGGTTCTCAGACTTCCAGGCTCAGTTTTTCGCGGCGGTGAACACGATTCAATGCCTCCAACGGGGAAAGCGGTTCGTCGGCAAAACGATAATAGAAATACCGGAAAAGATCACGCAGCACGGCGGTCGCCAGCGGGGCGAGAAACAGCCCCACCACGCCGCCCAGCTCGCTGCCGATGACCAGGACCACCATCACTAACACCGGGTGCAATTGCACGCTTTTACCCAGCACACGCGGCGTGAGGAAGAGGTTTTCCAGCTGTTGGATCGCAATAGCAAAAATAGCCGTAATCAGCGCTTTCGTGGGGTCCTGCGCCATAGCCACCACTAACGCGGGAATCGCCCCCAAGATCGGGCCGATGTTGGGGATCAGCTCACAGATGCCGGCCACCACCCCCAAAACCAGCGCAAAGTTGATGCCAATGATGGAGAGCCCAATCGCACTCAGAACGCCAATGATGACTCCCAGGAGCAACTGCCCGCGCAAATAAGCCCCGAAGACTGTATCCATCAATTTCAAAACCGAGAGCAGATCTTCCCGCAGTTGCAAAGGGACCATGTTCAGGGCCGCCTGCCCCAGCTCGTGCGAGTCATTTAACAGATAAAAGGTCCAAAAGGGAATAATGGCAATGCCTAAAACCAGGCTAATGGTATAAGAGATTGCCACGACCGTCCCCTGCGCCGCCTGTTGGAGCGCCTTGCCGATCAGATCGCCGAGGCGATCCAGAGATGATTCCACTTGTAGTCTGACCTCCAGGGGCAACTTTTGATATTCGTCAAAAATACCCCGCCCCAGGCGCTCCAGTTGCTCCACAATCGTCTCCCGCACGGCCCAGAGCGTGCGGGCCTGGTCAATGACCACCGGGACCACCAGTGCAAAGAAACCGGCCAGCAAGGCCAGTACCAGCAAATAGGTGGTGAGAATGGACAGCGGCCGTGCCAGGCTGCCCACAAACTTCAAGCGACGCCGCAGCCCGAGCCACCGCCAGAAACGCTCAATGGGGTGGATCACCGGCGCCAGCAGATAGGCCAGCGCCAGGCCCAATACGAACGGCCCCAGCACATTGCGCACCGCCCAGAGAATGGCCCCCAGCAACACAAACAGGGCCACCGCCAGCACCAACCGCTTGCGCCGCTGAACCGGAATCGCCAGCCACAGGTTCAGTAGACCGTCCATGAGCGCCTCTCCAAGAGCGTTTCAGTGTCGCAGCGTTGCAGCAGCTCAGTGAGCGGTGAGCAGTGAGCAGGAATAGTGTAGTTCCTCAACGCCCCAATGTCTCAATGCTTCAGTGCTCATTCCTCCTCCAGCCGTAGCAACGAAAGGAACGCCTCCTGTGGGATCATCACCTCGCCCAACATCTTCATCCGCTTCTTGCCGGCCTTCTGCTTTTCCAGCAGCTTGCGCTTCCGGGTGACGTCGCCGCCGTAGCACTTAGCCAGCACGTCCTTGCGCAAGGCCTTCACGTTGACACGCGCCAGCACCTTGCCGCCCACGGCGGCCTGAATCGGCACCTCAAAGAGCTGCTGCGGGATCACCTCTTTCATCTTGCGGATGAGCAGCTGGCCCTTCTCGTAAGCTTTATCCCGGTGGACGATAAACGCCAGGGCATCCACCGGCTCCCCGTTGACCAGGATGTCCACCTTGACCAGATCGTCAGGCCGGTAACCGATGAAGCTGTAATCCATGGAGGCATACCCGCGCGTGGCCGATTTGATCCGGTCGTGCAAATCTATCACCATCTCGGCCAGCGGCACCTCAAACGTGAGCATCACCCGCTCGCGGTCCAGCGTTTCGGTCAACACGAACTCGCCCCGCTTGCGGCGGAAGATCTCCATGAGCACGCCGATGTACTGGTTCGGTGTGAAAACCTGCACCCGCATCCACGGCTCGCGGACTTCCAGAATGTACGAGGGGTCGGGCAGGTCGGCGGGACGGTTGATCTCCACCGTTTCCCCGCTGCTGAGCGCCACTTCGTACATCACACTGGGCGCGGTCACCACCAGGTCCTGGCCGTATTCCCGCTCCAGCCGCTCCTGGATGATCTCCATGTGAAAGAGTCCCAGGAAACCGCAGCGGAAACCGAACTGGAGCGCCTGCGAACTCTCCGGCTGGAAAGTGAGCGAAGCGTCGTTGAGTTGCAGCTTATCCAGCGCATCGCGCAGCGCGACGTAATCATCGGTCTCCGAAGGGTAGAGGCTGGCGAAAACCATTGGCTTGGCCGGGCGATACCCCGGCAACGGCTCGGCGGCGGGCCTCCGCGCATCGGTGATCGTGTCACCGACGTGCGCCTCGCGCACCGTCTTCAGGCCGGTGGCGATGTAACCGACCTCCCCTGCCGACAGCTGCGCCACCGGCCGCATCTCCGGCGCGAAGACGCCGACCTCCACCGGCTCGGTCTTAGCGCCGGTGCCCATCATCAACAACGGGGTGTTGCGATCAACCCGCCCTTCCTGCACGCGAACGTAAGCAATCACCCCTTTGTATGAATCGTAGTGCGAATCAAAGATCAACGCCCGTAGCGGTACCTCCATGTCACCGCGTGGAGGGTGAACGCGCGCCACCACCGCCTGCAAGACGGCCGGGACGTTGGTCCCTTCCTTCGCCGAGACCGGGATGACCTCGGTCACCGGCACGCCCAGCAGGTCCGCCACCTCCCGCGCGACCTCTTCCACCCGCGCCGTCGCCAGGTCAATCTTGTTGAGCACCGGGATCACTTCCAGGTCATTTTCCAACGCCAGGTAAAGGTTGGCGAGCGTCTGCGCCTCAATGCCTTGCGTCGCGTCCACCACCAGCACCGCTCCTTCGCAGGCGGCCAGGGCGCGGCTCACTTCGTAGCCGAAATCCACGTGGCCCGGCGTGTCAATCAGATTGAGCTCATATTCTTCCCCGTCGGCCGCCGTCCAGCGCATCTGGACCGCCGAAGCCTTGATGGTGACGCCCTTTTCCTGCTCCAGCGCCATGCTGTCCAACACCTGCGATTGCGACGCCATCTGGCGCGAGTCCACCGTGCCGGTCACCTCCAGCAACCGGTCGGCCAGGGTAGATTTGCCGTGATCAATATGGGCAATAATGCTGAAATTCCGAATGTGTGCGGGGTCCATCCCTTGCCCCACTCCTCTCTATCAAAATACGAATTCCATGTACGCCAGGTTGCTCACAAAGCCGAGCCGCTCATAGACAGGGCGTCCCAGCGCGGAAGCACGCAGCCAGACACGCGGCAACCCGGTAGCCCGCGCCGCATCCAGAATAGCCCGCGTCAACGTGGTAGCGATCCCCCGTCCACACCAGTCCGGCAGGGTGTAAATGTTGGCGATAGACCGAATGGTTAAATTGACCGCTTCCATACGATTATCCCCGTTCCCCTTTTTCCCTGACTGTTTCCGCTTCGTGCAACGCCGCCGCAATTGACGACGCGCGCTCTACCCCGGAAACGCCCAGCCGCCACCACCCCAGAAACTCCACGTTGCCGGCCGGCCCCAACAAGGGAGAGGCCATCAGCCCTTGCAACCCCAGCCCCAACGCCGCGAGCATCTCCGTCACCTCTTCCAGCACCTGCCGATGGGCCGCCGGGTCGCGCACCACGCCCCCCTTCCCTACCTGGCGGCGGCCGGCCTCAAATTGCGGCTTAATCAGCGAGACCACCTCGCCCGCCGGCTTCAGCCAGTGCACCGCTGTGGCGTAGATGATCTTGATGGAGATGAACGAGACGTCTGAGACGATCAAATCCACCGGTTCGGCCAGCGCCGTCACATAACGGGCATTGGTCCGCTCCAGCACGACCACGCGCGGATCCTGCCGCAACGACCAGGCCAGCTGGCCGTATCCCACATCCAGCGCGTAAACCCGCGCCGCGCCGCCCTGCAACAGACAATCGGTAAAGCCGCCGGTGGAAGCGCCGACGTCGGCGGCCACTTTGCCGGCGACCGGCACCTTAAAGCGTGCCAGCGCCGCGGCCAGCTTCTCACCACCCCGGCTGACAAACCGGGGGTGGGCCTGGAGCGTCACCGCCGCGGTTGCGGCCACGAGCGCGCCCGGCTTATCCACCACCACGCCGTCCACCAACACCTCACCGGCGTGGATCAGCCGCTGCGCCACCGCCCGGCTTTCCGCCAGTCCTCGCTCCGTGACCAACAGGTCTAACCGTTGCTTTGCCACATTCGCCCCAGAGGGAAAGATACCTGAAGCGGGAGGAATGTCAAGAAGCGCCCGGCCGCACGCCCTCACGCCGGGGTCAGCGTGGCCAGAACGGCCGAGAGTTCCTCCGGCAGCGGTGCCTGGAACGTCAACGCCTGGCCGGTGCTCGGATGGTGCAACATCAACTCGCGGGCGTGCAGGAACTGGCGGGGGGCCGGCAGCGGTGGATGCGCCGGGCCGTAGGTGGCATCGCCGACCAGGGGATAGCCCAGCCAGGCAAAGTGAACCCGGATCTGATGAGTGCGCCCCGTCTCTGGATACGCCTCTACCAGCGTATAAGGCCGCCCGGTCGCATCCTGCAAATGCGCCAGCACGTGCCACCGGGTACGCGCTTCACGCCCGGCGGCCACGACCGCCATCTTCTGGCGCTGGACCGGATGCCGTCCAATCGGCGCGTCAATCAACCCTTCGTCCGGCTTGAGCGCCCCGATCAGCAAAGCCACGTAGGTCTTGTGCACGGCGCGCGTCTTGAACTGGCGCTGGAGACCCTGGTGCGCGGCGTCATTTTTGGCAACCACGATCACACCGGAAGTATCCTTGTCCAGGCGGTGAACAATGCCGGGGCGCACTTCGCCCCCCACCCCTTGCAGGTCCGGGCAGTGAGCCAGCACGGCATTGACCAACGTACCGGAGGGGTTGCCCGCGCCCGGATGCACCGGCATCCCGGCGGCTTTATCTACCACCAGCAAATCGGCGTCCTCGTAGAGGATCGCCAGCGGCAACGGTTCTGCCGCCAACGTGGCCGGTCGCGGCGATGGCACGTGCACGGTCACCACGTCGCCGGCGCGCACCTTCTGCGCCGGACGGGTCGCAGCGCCGTTTAACGTCACCTCGCCGGTCTCAATGAGCCGCTGGAGCGCCGAGCGGGTCAAGGCCGGCAAAGCCATCACCAAAAAGTGATCCAGCCGCTCCCCGCCCGTGGTCACGGTCATTTGCCACCGTTGCCCGGCCGTTGCCTCCTCGGCTTCCGGCCCTTCCACCTCGTCCACCTCATCTCCATCCCACGTTAGCATGATCCCCTCACTGCGCTGAACTGACATTGTACACCGATCAGCCCGCGAGGCCAGCGCCATAGACATCCGCTCAAACGTAATTGCTGTTCTTGACAAATGATTTGCATATGCTATACTTGAACCGGGTTGGAATTTTATGGGTTTTACAGCTGTAACGACAACACGCGCTAAAGGTAGTTCCCTGTAGAAGAGCGCAGCCATCGGCCATTCAGGGACAAGCTCCCTGGAAGGCCGTTTTATTTTGTGAAAGGATCAGCGAATGTCCCCTCTCGCCGTTCAGGAAAAGATGGTAGTGAGTTTGGATTACACGGTACAGTTGGCCGACGGTCAGGTCGTAGATAGTTCTGCCGGTTCTGAACCCCTGACGTACATTCATGGAATGCATATGATCATCCCCGGACTGGAGCAGGCAATCACCGGAATGCAGGTCGGCGATTGTCGTGAAGTGATTGTTTCCCCCGAGGAGGGGTATGGTACCTACGTGGAAGATGCCGCCGAATGGGTCCCCTTGGGGGCATTTCCGCCGGGTCTGGAGCTGGCTCCCGGCATGATGTTCCAGGTGCAAGACGAGGAAGGCCACGCAATCCCCGTCTACGTGAAAGAGGTAGAATCCGACCGGGTACTGATGGATTACAACCATCCGCTGGCCGGGGAAACGCTCTATTTTGAAGTCACCGTGGTGGACGTACGGCAGGCCACGCCCGAAGAGCTGGCCCACGGCCACGTTCATCACGCGGGCGGTCATTAAGTTTTAAATTTCTGGAGGTTGATGGTATGGACAACGGTCGTTTCACAGGTACGGTGAAGTGGTTTGACGAGAAGAAAGGCTACGGCTTTATCGCCCGCGAGGACGGCGGCAAAGACGTCTTCGCCCACTTCTCTGACATTGCCGGGGCCGGCTTCCGCACGCTGAACAAGGGAGATCGCGTGGAATTCTCCTTGATTGACAGCGAGCGCGGGCCCAAGGCCACCAACATTATCCGTCTGTAATTCTCAGACGGTCATTCGTGAGACGGGGCGCAAGTTGCGCCCCGTCTTGGTATCCCCGACTTCGTCTCTCACCCCTTGATAACGGCCAGCGGGCGCACCCGGGCCACCAGGCGGGCCAGCCCGGCGCCCACCACCGATTCCACCACCAGGCTGACATCTTTGTACGCTTCCGGCGCTTCCTCGGCCAGCCCTTTGAGGCTACCGGTGCGGACGACGATCCCCTGCTCGTGCAAGTCATCGCGCACCTCTTCGCCCCGGCGCGACTTGAGCGCCTTGCTGCGGCTCATCATGCGCCCGGCGCCGTGGCAGGTGGAGCCAAAGGTCTCCTGCAAGGCCCGCTCCGTCCCCACCAGGACGTAGGAGGTCGTGCCCATGGAGCCGGGAACCAGCACCGGCTGGCCGGTGGCGCGATAGGCCGGCGGCAACACGGGATGGCCGGCCGGGAAGGCGCGCGTGGCCCCCTTGCGGTGGACCACCAGTTTGAGCTCTTGCCCGCCCACGCGATGTTTTTCCAGCTTGGCAATGTTGTGCGCCACATCGTAGACCTGTTGCAACTCCCACTGGCTGACTTTGCCGGCGAGCACCTGTTCAAAGGCCAGCCGGATGAAATGGGCGAGGATTTGCCGGTTGGCAAAAGCGTAATTGGCCGCCGCCGTCATCGCCGCCAGGTAAGCCTTGCCCTCCGGTGACGTGACCGGCGCGGCAACCAGCTCGCGGTCGGGGATCTCAATCCCGTAGCGGCGCGGCGCGTCCTGCAACTGCCGGAGGTATTGGGTACACACCTCGTGCCCTAACCCGCGCGAGCCGCAGTGAATCTGCACCGCAATGCCATCCTTGAACAGCCCGAACGCCTGGGCGACCTCAGGCTCGTAGATTTCATCAATCACATCAATTTCCAGGAAATGGTTGCCGGAACCCAGCGAGCCCAGTTGGGGCCGCCCGCGCTCTTTGGCGCGCGGCGGGACCAGGTCGGCATCCGCCCCGGCGATGACCCCGCGATCCTCGGTGCGGTCCAGGTCGTCACGGGTGGCGTACCCCTTCGCCAGCGCCCACTCCGCGCCCCGCTCCAGCACCTGATCCAGCTCTTTCTGGGTGACGCGAACCGCCCCTTCGTCGCCCAAGCCGCTGGGGCAGGCCCGATAGATCGCGGCGGTGAGCTGCTCCAGATGGGGCCGGAGCTCCTCATGGTGCAGCGGTGAGGCCAGCATCCGTACGCCGCAGTTAGACACCACAAAGCCATCGGCCACAAAATTATGCCCTGGGTGGGCCACAGTAAAATCATAGACTTCGCCGGCAAAATCGGAAACCGGCTCTAACGCGGCCACGGTAGTCCATACCATCCCACTCTCGCCAAGTCCCGACGTGGCTGCTACACGATAATCGGCGAAGGCCTGAAAATCCATCCCCACTCGCACCGCAGTGTTGCGGCCCTCGTACAGGGAGCGTGCTACAAAACGGTGGTTAGTCGTTTCAGTGACCAGCTCGTTGTAGATTTGGGCAGGAGCTACCCCTGCCGCCTGTAAAGCCACCGCGGTCTCGGCTACCGCCTCACGAATCTTTAACCGGCTCATCTTCTCCCGGAGATATTGCACCGCGACTAATGCAGTGACCCGCCGCCGCTGATGATACTCAAATCCCACCCGCGACCACAAGTTAAGCAAACTTTGCGGCTGACCGGAAAGAACCAACCGCAAGCGAATGGAGCGTTGGCCGTCCCGGTTGAGTTGCTCAGGGCGTTCGCTGATAGTCTTGGTCTCCACACCAAAACCGGCCAATAAGCGGCTCAGATCTTCCAAAAACGCCCGTCCACTGGCCACATAGCCTTCACGTTTATTCATTGAGAGTACCGGCGCGTAAAAATTTGCGCCATGTCCGGTGATAGTTTCCGGCAAGCTCAATTCAGCCCCAAAGAAGGCAGCGAGAAAAAGCCGTTGTTGCCAACGCGGAGCGGCAAACAGCCACTCCGGGAGACGAAAATCTTGCGTTGCTTTCACGCCACGCGGCACGCCCAAAGCCGCTAACAAGACCGCAAAAGCGCTTCCTACAACCTTGAAACTGGTTTCGGTGCGAGAAAATTGATAGGTGTCGTAGGTTGTGGTAATTTTGTGCTCACGCCGCCGTGAATAGACCCGCGAAGGAGTGAACCCTAAGCGCATGACGTCTTGCCGCATCGCTTCCAAATCAGCCGGATCGCCGTAAAACCAGGTGACTCCTTTATGGCTCTTCCCGGCAAAAGAGAGGCTGCCATCCCCCCAAACGTAGCCCATCAAGCGCAACAGGGCCGGCAGAGCCGCTGAATTCAGGCGGAGTGGCAATAGATTCAAACGGCACAATTGTTCCTTGATTTGCCCGGTAGCACGACCCGCTTCTCCCTTGCCCAACGCGGCTAACATCCGGTCAACGTCCGCTTCATCCACAATCACCCTATCCGGCGGCGGCTCATACGCTACGCCTTCAAAGGGATAACGCGCCACCTGGTCGCCAGGGCTTAATGAGCCCAACGGACGCATTCCATTGGGTGTCCATACCGGATGGTCAGCGGTGGCAATTAGCTCGTCACCGCCGGTGGTCACCAACCGCAGGACAGGGGTTGCCGGTATCCGGCGCAGATAGCCCACAATGACCGTTTCAGACTCTTGCAGTGCGTCTAAATCCTGGCAGCGCAAACGTGCTGCTTCCCACTCCGTTTCCATTTCCGCGATGGAGATTGTGTATCCGTCCGTATGTAGAATTCGGCTTTCGCCAGCCAGGCAGTTGATGTCATACCCGACCCCGCCGGGGGAGATGAGGCCGCTGTCGGCGCGGAAGGCCGCCACCCCGCCAATGGGGAAGCCGTAGCCCTGGTGCATGTCGGGCATCGCCAGCGCGTAGTTCACGATCCCCGGCAGCATCGCCACGTTGACCAGTTGCTGCACGGAGTTATCGCGAAAGGCCAGGTCAAAGATTTCCGCGTTGCCGTAAATGCGCGCCGGCACCTGCATCCGGGGATCGTGCGTGCGGGGCAGTTCCCACACGTAATCACTCACCTGCTGAAAATCTTTTTTGTCGGCCATGATTCACCTCCTTAAGAGCGAATGGCAAATAGCGAATGGCGAATGGCGAATGGCGAATAGCAAATGGCGAATGGCAACAAGAGCGCATCCTCGCTGATTCGTTGACTCGTTCACTCGCTGACTCGTTGACTCGCTGACTCGTTACGTGTCTAACACGATCTCGGTCTCGTAACCCGCCGGGGTGGCGCGGATGGCAAGGTTGTGAAAGGTCGCCGCCTTGATGTAAGTGTGCCGTTCAGAGGGCACCCCACCCCAGGCCAGCGCCTCCAGGTGCGGCGGGGTGACCGTGAGTCCCTCAAACCGGGTGAAGACCAGCCCCTCCCGATCGCCCAGGTAGAGCAGCTCGTTGAGCCAATCCACCAGCAGCCCCTCCAGGTCCGGGGCAGTCAGGGCTACCGAGTAGGCCCGCTCCGGCGTGACCGTGGCCGGATCGGTGATCAGCGCCGCCATCCCCTGCGCCGCCGTGACGAAGAGATCGGCCAGGTCGGTCGCCCACACATGCAGCGCCAGGTCGGCAGTATGCTCCACTTCCTCCCAGCGGCCCATGCTCACGCCCCTGCCTCCGCGAAAAAGCGGCGGATCAGAAAGTCGGCCACGGCGCGGCTATCGTCCAGCGCCAGACAGGGCAGGGTGGCCGAGAGCGCAGGCAGATCGGTGACAAAGGCGATCCGTCCCGCCAGGCCGGGGATCGGCTGCGGATCACAGGCCGCCCGCACCACCTCCAGCTTGGGCAATGCCGACTGCTTGTACCCCTCCACCAGGATGCAATCCACGTCGGTGATGGCGGCCAGCACCTGCTCCAGCGGCGGTTCCGTGGCCTGACGCCTGACGCGCGCCACCCGCTCCGGCGTCACCAGCACCGTCTCCACCGCGCCGGCTTCCCAGCAGCGCGCCGTGTCACTGCCGGGCGCATCGGTCACCACATCCTGATGGGGCGTGTGCTTGATCACCGCCACCCGGTAACCGCGCCGGGCCAGCTCCGCCACCACTCCGGTCAACAACGTCGTCTTACCGCACCCCGAACGGCCCACAAAAGCCACCACTGGAATCATTCGGCACCCCTGGTTCAAGCTGCATACCGCTCTATGAGCGCGGTCAGATAACGGGATTTGACCTGCTGGCTGGCCAGCAGTTGTTTGGCCGGCGGGAGTTTCAGGATCACCCCCAAGACGGCAGCCAGGGCGCGATGGCCGGCCGTAGCCTGGTCAAAGAGCAGCTCCGCCAGCGTGCCGCGCTCGATAGCCATCAACACCACCCGGTGAGTGGAGTTGACCGGGGTGATCACCCGCTGCGGGCGCGCTTCCAGCCGGATGCTCTGCGCGGGACAGACGCGGGCGCAGACGCCACAGCCCAGGCAGAGCTCGGCAGCCACGCGCGCCTTTTTCCGCGCCGGATGGTGGGGATCGTTGGCCGAAACCAGCCCCATCGCCTCCACCGGGCAGGCGGCGACGCACTTGCCACAGCCGGAACAGGTCGCTTCATCCACCCAGGGCAGGAAATTGCTCGTGTGGATGGGGCGCAGGAAGCCAAAGCGCCGGGCGGCGATCATGGCTTCGCAGCAGCAGCCACAGCAGTTGCAGATGAAGTTCACGCCTTCCTGGACGTTCTCACCAAACTGGACCAGGTTGTGCTCATAAGCCTGCGCCAGCAAATCCAGCCCCTCGGCCACGTCCACCTCGCGGGCAAAGCCGTGGCGGCTGAGCGAATCAGCCGTGGTGTTAAACGTCATGCAGATTTCCAGCGGCGCCGTGCAGGCCCGCTCCAGTTCCTGCATCTTGCGGCGGCAGTAGCAGAGGCCGACCGCCCGGTGGGTGGCCGAACGGATCACGTAGCTGGCACGCTCATAGTCCAGCACCTTCACCGCCGCCTGGGCCGCCAGCACCGGCTCGTTGACATAGATACGGCCCAACTGGGTCTCGCCGCCGACAAAGAGCTGCCGGATGAATTCCTCCTCCACGTTCAGGTACTGGTAGAAAAGTTCGGCCAGCAGATGTTGATCCACATCACCGCGCAGGCGCATCATGGAAAACTCAAAAAAGCCGGCCATCGGCGGGGGCAACGTGTAGTAAGTCTCGCCTTTCCACTCGCTATCCACCAGGATGGCCCGACCGGCCAGCTCGTCCAACACCTGGCGGGCGGCCACCGGATCCATGCGCCAGGCACGGGCGGCCGTTTCGGCAGTGAAAGGTTTGATCGGCAGCCGGGAGACCAGCTCAGCCTCCCGTTCGCTGAAGAGCAGTTCCAGGATGCGGTACAGCGAGGGAGAGGGCGGCGCGCCCTGCGGAAAGCGGTTGAGCCGCGCCACCAGGTTTTGATAGGCAGGTGCTGCGGGAGCTGGCTCCATCACAACCTCCAACGTCAGGTGTGGACACGACACAAGCAGTATGACCGTTAGTATAACCGGAGACCGGCAAGAGTCAAAAGACCCGGCTATGTTTTATAAGGATTTTGCGCACAGCAAAGCTGTGCGCAAAATCCATCCTCCTCCAGCCAATAGCAGGGGCCGGAGGGATGAGGCAGCCAAATTCTCAAGCGGCCAACCGGATCAGGTGGTAGCTCTTCTTCCCCCGGCGTAAGACCAGGAACTGCCCCTCCAGCGTATCGGCGAGCCGCACCAGCCGGCCCTCGTCGCTAACCGGCAGATTGTTGAGATAAATGCCCCCACTGCCGATCAGACGGCGCGCCTCGCTCTTGGAAGGAGTCACGCCAGCCCGCACCAACAGGTCCACCAGCGACAAGCCGGAGCCTTCCAGCGCCGTCCGGGGCAGCTCGGCCGAAGGCACGTCGGCGAAGATCTCCTGGATGTCGGTGGCGCTTAACCCCTCCAGCGTGCCGCCAAAGAGCACCTGCGAGGCCTGCTCGGCCCGCGCCAGCGCCGTCTCGCCGTGGACCAGACGGGTCACCTCGCGGGCCAACGTCCGCTGCGCCGCCCGCTGCTCCGGTCGCTCCGCCACCTCCAGCGCCAGCGCGGCGATCTCATCCTGAGTGAACCAGGTGAAATATTTGAGATAGTTGATCACATCCGCGTCTTCCTGGTTGAGCCAGAACTGATAGAACCGGTAAGGCGAGGTGCGGCGCGCGTCCAGCCAGATCGTGCCCGCTTCCGTTTTGCCCAGTTTCACCCCCTCGGCGTTGGTAACCAGGGGGTAGACCAGACCGTAGGCCCGCTGCCCGCGCATCCGCCGGATCAACTCCACGCCGGCGGTGATGTTGCCCCACTGATCGCTGCCGCCCGCCTGCAGGGTACAGCCGTAGCGGTCAAAGAGTTGCAGGAAATCGTAGGCTTGCAACAGCATGTAACTGAATTCCGTGTACGAAATCCCCTCTTCACGCTCCAGCCGCGACTTGACGGAATCCTTGGTGATCATGTAATTGACGGTGAAGTGCTTGCCCACGTCACGCAGGAAATCCATGAGCGAGATAGAGCAGAGCCAATCGGCGTTGTTGACGATGCGGGCCGGATTGCCGCGCGCCTCAAAATCCAGGAAGCGGGCCAGCTGCCCCTTGATGCACTCCACGTTGGCCTCTACCTGCTCCCGGCTGAGCAGCTGGCGCTCGTTGGATTTCCCGCTGGGGTCGCCGACCATCCCGGTCCCGCCACCGGCCACGGCAATCGGCGTGTGGCCGAACCGTTGCAGCCGGGCCAACCCCATCAACGCCAGCAGGTTGCCGACCTGGAGGCTGTTGGAGGTGGGATCAAAGCCAATGTAGACAGTGATTTTTTCATTCGCCAGCACCTCTGGCAGCCCCTCAGTAAACGCGTAGACCAGCCCGCGCCATTGAAATTCATCAAAAACGTTGCTCATCCTACCTCCTGCAAAGAATCAGAGAATCAAGAATCCGAGACAGAGAATCAAAAAATCAACAGCCAACGAAGCAGACCAAAGCAAAACGTGGAGCCGGTCGCTCCACGTTTTGAGATTTCCTGAGAGATTGGCCTTAGTGCTTTCTCGCAACCCGAAGCAGCCGTCCCGTTGGCAGGCCGGCATAATAATAATCAGCATAGATAAAGCGCGTCAGGCGTCTGAGCGATCTCATGGTTCTACACTCTTCACCGTTCAAGTGCACCTAATGTACCCGCTTTTCCCCGGATTGTCAAGTGACACCGCCGGCACTTGACAACCGCCCAACTGAACATACACTTCGTCCTGGCCTGAAAAATGAATCAGGCCGGCGCTCCGCCTCCCAAGGCCAGAGAGCCATTCCAACCCTATTGAGGAGATGATATGGGTACATTTTCGCACATGCCTCGCTACGATATTCGTAACGACGGAGCTGGCCCCTACGCCATTTTCTACTGTGACATCTGCAACCGGGAATTTCGGAGCCAACCGGATGTCGGCGGCGCAGTCGTCCAGGACCTGGGACGCCAGGCGCTCGGTGGCCTGCTGCGCAAAGTGCCTTTGGTCGGCAGCTCCGTTGCCACCAGCGTGGTGGGGGAAGATCCTCGCTACAGCTATAAAATGACCCCGCAGCAATTGGAGTCGGCCTGGCAGCAAGTGCAGGAACACTTCCGCGAATGCCCTACCTGCCAGCGTATCGTCTGCCTCTCTGATTTTGACACGCAAAGCGGCTATTGCCAGGAAGATAGCCCCCGCCAGGAAGAGATCGCCGAAGCGCGCGGCGCGCAGGCCGGCGCCGCGCTCAAGGGCCTGGCGAATGCCTTTGGGCTGGGAGCGGCGGTCCAGCAGGCCAGCCAGGCCGTGCAGCGCGCCCAGGAGCAGCTGGCCCGCTGTCCGCAATGCGGCACAGCCGCAGCCGCCGGCACTAAATTCTGCCCGGAATGCGGCACGCCGATGGCGCAACCGGCCAGTGACCGCTGTCCCAAGTGCGGCGCGGAGACCAAGGGTGCTAAATTCTGCCCCGAATGTGGGACCCGCATTGAGCGCGCCCCGGCCAGCACAGTCTGCCCCGAATGCGGCACGGAGACCAAAGGTGCCAAGTTCTGCCCCGAGTGCGGGCACAAAATGCAATAGGCTGCCCGGCATCCAGCGCACCGCTCCAGACCGATGTGGCCCGGAGCGGTGCTTTTTGCCAGGCCACCGAACGCCCGGCTATAGAAGAGTCAGGTAGGATTGCCCACCCGCAATCGTGCGCCTCAATGAAAGCCTCGCCGCCCGCCATGCAAAGAAACGCCAGGGCCATCAGCGCCCTGGCGTCTCGGCGATTCCACGTCCAACGCGCTTTCAGGCCCGCTGGAGCAGCGGCGACTGCCGCCGAATCCGCAGCCGGCCGGCCTGCGCCAGCACCTGCGCGACAAATTGCTCCGGCACGTCCACCAGCGAGGAATGCTCCTGGATCTGAATCTTGCCGATCACGTAGCCGGGAATACCGGCGCTGGCTGCAATCGCACCGACGATGTCGTTCGGGCGGATGCCCTGGACGCTGCCGAGGTTGAGGCTCAGGCGCACCATCCCCGGCTCATGAGCGGCGGGGCCGGCACGGCGGGCGCGCTCCGCGGCCGGGCGGGCCGGCCGTTCATGGCGCTCGCGGACCGGCGCGGGCGGCTCC
>Ga0067045_1003631_pt1 | contig 17585 bp, 19 predicted proteins | sample TerdegcTABiofilm_FD_59184 | JGI IMG/M metagenome (GOLD analysis project Ga0067045, IMG submission 59184) | Combined Assembly of (Gp0054472, Gp0054536) Wastewater bioreactor microbial communities from Singapore -Terephthalate degrading... | reverse complement strand
TTTACAATCGGCAACGGAGACAGAAGAGGCTTGGATACCTATCCCCTGTTGCCTATAGGAGACAGTTTGTTGTATGGAAAGATGCAGCATGAAAAATATTTGGTCTCCACGATTGCAATCAGGGGTCAATCTGTTCGGTCTGCTTTGGATGAATCGAAAACAAATCGCACTTTCGCAGCGGTTCTGTCAACAACGACCCTAAAACCTCGGTTTGTGAAGGCGGTGGCACTTGTAGTCGAACGAAAACTCATTTCAGTCTTTGGATACTTTGCACCCGCTTGGACATGCGGCCATCCATAGAGAGGTAGAAGAACTGTCGATACTATTTTCGCTGCTGTTGGAGAAGGCTCAATATGCTTTAGAGTTATGAGCGAACCGGAATGCTTCCTTTGCCCTTTTAGCTCCCACTCTCTGGCATTGGGTATGGGGAGATTGTTTTCCTCAATACCAAGCAATTGTTCAAGTGTGTTGCCAACCGCTCCATCATTTCGAGTGTCAATTGTCTTTTTGACACTTCTGTGCCATCCGGCATTGCAGACATTTCGAATCTGTTCAGTCAGTTCTTCTTTTGTGGAAAGTTTCATGTTTCCGGCGGCCTCCAAAAATCAAGCAAATATTCAAATGTAACACCCATGGTGATATAATTGCTTGGCCAACCAAAAATGCCTATCTGATTAACGACATTGGTTCTGTCCCAAATAATAATGTTTCTCAATTCATATCCACGCTTGCGGAGTTCTTCAACCAGTGATACGTGAATTGTTATTCTTTTGTTTTCCCACCACATGTCAGGCACATTTATTACGCAATGCCCCTTGGGTTTAAGAAGAGATAAAAGAGATTCGAAGATGTCACCCATCGTCTGGGCGTATTGTTCAATGGGGAGCGTGCCCAGATCACGAGGGTCTTGGGAGTACTGTTCGATTTTCCCAAGTTGCTCATTATCTCTGAATCTTCTGGATTTGTTCTTTCTGGCTCTATTGAGCAGGTTTGCGTAGGGTGGCGACGTCCAGATTAAACTGACTGTGCTGGGTTGGAGGTATTTGCTAATATTCTTTGCATCGTCCTGGATAGCAACCTGCCGAGAATGGTTAAACAGGTTGGTTTGTTCTCGTAGCCTTGTTGAACAAAGATCAATGTAACGGGGTTGAAGATCGAAACCTACCGCATTTCGGTTAAGATCCGCGGCTGCGACAAGAGTTGTCCCACTTCCGACGAATGGGTCAAGAACTAATTCACCTTGGTGCGTGAATAGCTCTATCACTTTCTTGCATAAGGAAATCGGGAAAGTCGCGGGATGAACCTTCTTATCACGAATATCCCTTGATTCATAGAAGAACTGCCAGACACCTAGCTGGCTTTTCAACCAATCCTTTGGTGTCATGCAGTTAATATGGGTTTTCGGGCAGTTACATGTTCTGGTATACCCGATAGAGAGAGAGGTTCCATACTCTGCAGAACCCTCCCTCAAAATGTAGGGATCAGACTGTTTCATCCTGTATTCCTTTTTTCTTCTTGGTTTCATAGTTTTCATGGTACCAAAGACTATTTACAGGCCACAAGTGCTTATAATGTTCTCGTTTACGTCGAACGACCAAAATCACCCGTTGCTGCCACAGCGGAGCAACTTATTGAAAAGTACAGCCAGACGTGATGCGGTGCAAGGGCAGACGCACAGCAACGCGCTGGTAGCAATCGGGTGGATTTTATTGTTCGGCATTTTTTTGTTTTATAACGTACTCGTCAATCCTACCCAGGGAATCATAAGCATATAGTTGTGTTTGAACAGTCAAAATACGTCTGTATCCATCACCATCCCGTTCGACATCTTTAGAATTTACAAGCCATGCACTCCCATGAGTATATTTTGAGTAGAATCCGTAAAGGGCTTTATATTCATTTGAACAACCTACTTCCTCGGCTTGCTTGAATATCGAATCAACTCTAGGTTTTTTTAACTGCCACTTGGTAATGTACTGGTTCAATTCTTCAAGCCTCACGTCGATTGGACGAAGAACAAGCGGACTAGTACTTGTGTCTGCTAGTCGCTTAAATGCTTCAAGTAATGATATCTCTTCAAAAACTCTTTCGATCCAGAATTCCTTAATCAGTGATGGCTTAAGCGTCATCATACGAACACGAAGGTTTATCTCAAAAACAGTTCTACAAGCACCAGCCAAAACCTCAATTGGAAGCGATGAACTAGCAGACACGATATCAAGTTGCCTTGCTATTGCCCTGAGTATATTAGGAAAAACTCTAGCTCCTTCTTGCAATGATGTGAGTTCCCAAAGTTCATTTGCTCGCTTTTCAAACTCACTAACCACCTCTTTGAGGTGCTCAGTCAATTCATCTTGGTCAACGAATATTGCCTTATCTCTTAACTGTGTCATCTCGTACTCTCACTGCCGAACGATCAAGGTCAGCGGCGGCTATTTGCCGTCCGCTGGAGTGCTTTGTTGGCCGTTGTTTGCTTCAATTACAGTGTATTTGAGGTCACCAGAAACAGGAATCCATTGAACCTCATAGTAACCGCTTAACTGGATTGTCTCATCTTTTCTGCCTGTAGGTTTTTGAACTGCACCAGAAAGCTTTTTCTTTTGCCTAAAATAACCATATATGCCGTCACCATTGCCTGAATAGAAAAGGGGATCATCTGCAAAAATAATGAGAAATGTCTGCTTGAATCCTGATTTTTTCAGCTGCTCGGTGAAAAGGATGTCCTTGCAAAAGCTGAACATCTGTTCAGGATACTGCCCGTTGCGAGGAAACTTCAGTTCAATGGCATAACTGAGTGTTGCCTTGTCAGGCGAGAAGACAGCAAGATCAATTTCTCTCTTTATGAATTTTCCTGTGCTGAAAAAGGATGAAACATTTCGTTCAAATTGAACTTTCTGGTTTGGGAACTGTGAACGGAGTAAGATACCCATCTCATGCTGGAGGCTGAACTCATTATAGATTTCGATCCGCCCACGTTTGATACCTTCAACGAAATTCCCAACAATTTCGATCATCGTCTATCTCTTATGGCCAACATGAAGTTGAGCCGTGAGCTTGCGAGTCGGCCCCAACTCCTTGTTGGGCGCTGGTTTTTACTCTTCTTTCTACCCGGCGTCAATGAATGTCCGCGCTTTCGCAGACGAGCTCTATTTCTTCAGACCCTCGATCCCGAAATCTTTGTGCAGCCAATAAAGTGCTGTTTCAATGGATTCAACCTTGCTTTTCTTTATGCCTATATTACCGTAGTCAGCAAGTTCTGCTCTTTTCTTTAAAATCTCCACTTTCTCGCCGAAATATTTAAAAGAGCCGCCATCGGCCTTCTCCTTCTCCTTTATTTCTTCTTCTCGGCGGTTCAGGTCTTCCTTGGCGCTCTGGGTTTCTCTTATCGCATTTTCCAGTATTGGAGTGACATCATTGTATTCCTTGAGGAGACCAAGGAACTTATTGTAGATTTCTTTTGTTCTCGGGTCCTGGATATTTTCCGATAAACCTTCAAGTTCGTTGATTGCTTTTGAGGCCGCTCTTTGGTTTGGCGCGTAGCGTTCCTCATCCTCTAGCCCGAAGGGTTTCATCTTAAATTCGTCAATAAAGACAAGATAAATCTGTTTCAGTTCTTCCGCGCCGACAGCCTTTGCAGGCGCTTGTCCAGTTGTTCCGGCTTTCGATTCAGGTTTGTTCGGATCACTTGTTTTTGAGCATCCGGAAAGCCCGAATATAAGACAAAAGATCAGGGCGAAAACAAGTAAAGGACACCTGTAAACGTGACCATACTTCATAACCAGTTAACCTCCGTGAAATGAAAATAGTAAATTGCAGCAATGCGCGTACGACGGACGCATCCAATTTCTTACATCGCCTGAGAATGATTAATATATCGGCAAACTACCGGTATACTTTAATATATGAGCCCAACGCCAGCGTTCACGCGCGCGGTTTACCGCGTCGCCGTGCAACGCTTTGTTGGGCCTTGTACTGTGCACGGTCTTCGAGTAAAACCATCTGCCTCGCTTCTTCGCGGGTCGTTATCAGGTCGTCTCTCGATGGCTTTTCGGTGCTTCCGTTTGTAAGGTTGCATACCACATCTTCGAGAATCACGTTGGCGTCATCCGAAACCAATTCTGATAGAATCCTGCGAATCGCTTCAATTGGTCTACCCTCAAGAAACCGGAACACCGACGTGACCATGTATTCCCTGCTGAGGTCAAACGCCAGCCATCTGCGGCAGAGTGCCTCCGCTGCAAACCCTGTTGTGTTTGACCCGGCGAATATGTCCAGCACCATATCCCCTTCGTCCGTCAACATCTTGATAAAAAACGCGGGCACTTCTGCGGGAAAACGCGCAGGATGGCGTTCCAGTCCGAATTCCTTGCACAGCCAGAGATAAGCTGAGTTGCTGTCGGTGTTTGGGATGCTCAGCAGATTCGAGGGTATCGCACCACCGTTGTCCTTGCCGAAACTCGCACTGATATCATGCCCCGAGGGTCGCTTCTTTGGTCGGTAGAAACTGTCCGGATCCTGAATCAGCTTCTTCATTCGCTCGGAGTAAGGCACCAGAACTCTCCGAACATCTGCCTTCGGGAAGTCGGTCTTGCTAAACCACCAAATCGTGTTTACGGAGTCCTTTGCTCGAATCTTCCGCTTATTCACCCACTCAATGGGAGAAGGTAGTTTTGCCGGATTGAACCAGTAGAAATCCTCGGCCAAATGGAAGCCGACTTCGTCGCAAAGCGTCAGTAGCACTCGGAAATTGTAAAGCGAACGGGATGGCACGCCTGCTCGATATGCCCCCCCTAGGTCAAGGACGAAACTGCCCGTCTGTTTCAGAACCCTGAAGACCTCCTTGGCAAAGGGAACGATCCACGCCACGTAGTCCGTTTCCTCAACATTCCCATAGGACTTCTGCCGCCTCAGCGCAAAGGGAGGGGATGTCATCACAAGGTCAACGCTTCCGTCTTCCAGTTCACTCAGGAGCGCGAAAGCGTCTCCGACAATGGCATGGCCGTATCGCGTAGTGTATAGAGGCTTGGTTCGCATCCTAAACCTCAGTTAGTCCATCTACCCAACTCTCCAGAATCTGCCAGAGAACGCTGGCCGCGAAGTAGACTTCCGGGTCGGTTTTGCAGATTGCGTCAACATCGCTCTTGGCAAAACGGGTCTTGCCGTGTCCAAGGATGTAGCTGATCCATCTTCTGAGGTTGTCATCCGCACGCATAACCACGGAGTTCGGGTCAAAACCGCCTGATCGTGCAAGAACCCATGAAAGGCCGTCCCTCTGATCGGGTGCGCACGTCCTGAGCAATTCAACCACATGGTCAACTTGTGGCCCGGTAATCTTGAGCAGTGCTCTGGCCGCCTCTGTCTTCACATCCAGTGCGGTTGAGTTGAAGGTATCAACGAGAGCACCTGCCGCAGTGCGGGTAGCGAACTGCCCCAGTGCCCATGCTGCTCCCGCCCTTAGTTCCTCATCGCGTCTCGCATCACGCAAGACCTCGATGAGCAGTGCTTCGCTTCTGGGGTTCGGGATCTCCGAGACCACGATCACTGTTTCGAGTTGAGTCTCAAGAGGGACATCCACAACTGAACTGCGTAACTTGCTCTCCATGAATGCCCACCCTTCGGGGTGGCCATGTGCCGCAAGTGCGGCCGCTGCTTCAAGTTGGACGTAGATGTCTTCTTCCGCGTGCTTGACCCTGTCCTCAAGCGCAGAGCGTGCGGCCGCATAACCTCGATAGCGCAACGCCTTGGCGGCAGCGTACCTCTCGCTCAGGTTGATACTGGTGAGCTTGGTAACGAAATACGCCTCATCGACCGTGGGCGGGCACGACACAGCGACTGTCACCGGAACGGAGGCCGCAACGATCTGGTTGGCTTCGACTGCGTCACCAACACGAACCTGCGGTTCAAGCGTCTTTGCTCCCTTACTGCGAATCAACTGGACAGTCTGAATGCGGCCAGACGGAAGGGGCGTCAACCGGATGCGCTTTGCCGAGACCTCGGATACAGTTGACGGCTGCTTGGCTATTGCGGCCGTCCACACCACACGGATTTCGGAGCCTTCTTCGACCCCCTTCGGCTTGGTGATGGAAACGCGCTTCTGGGCAAATGCGTCGCGCAAGTCCTTCACCTTGATGAACTGTACCGGCGAGATGCGTTTCAAGTCGATAGGGGACTCGGCGCTCTGCCGGAAGACAACGATCGAAACGAAGTCGTCATCCCGCATTCCCGCATCCCATGCGCGCTTCGGGTCCTTCAGCGAGTGGGACATCGAGATTTCTGGCTTGGTCTTCCCTCTGGATTCAAAACGCACGCCTGTCTGTAGGCACAGAATGTCGGGTACGCGGACGCGTTTGATCTTGATCTTCTTCCATATCTTGAAGCCGGTGGAACCCCTCTCCAGCTCAATGGGCCTGAAACCAAGCTCCGTCAAGCGGTCAATCGTTGCATTCGTCCCGGCAGCTCCCACCGCCAGTTTTCGTAGAAAGCTGTCATCACTCTTGAAGTTTGCTGCCACAATACCCCCTGTCGGCTTCGGATGTCTGTCTGCAATTCCTGTATATCATCTTTCTGGCCCAACAATTAATATCCGTATTTCGTTATATAAAAAATATTCTCATACAGATCTTTAAATGTCAAGCAAATACTCAATTATTTTAATGTTATTCTTGCTTTTAATGTCGTAATTATATAATAATACCTTAAATTACGAAGGACGATTATTATGGTATTATTGTCTAATCGATTAAAATATACATTACCTGAGTTTCAAAAATTCCTTTTTGAGAGGAAGTTTATCAATGAAAAATACATTCCATTCTATGCGCTCAGAGTTAGCCAGTTCCTTACATTCTCAGAGAAAGAGACAGAAAAAGATATTGAGATACTAGTACAGAGGTTTCTCGACCTCTTGAAGACCAAAGAACATTTAAGCGACGGGCTTATACGGCAGGCAGAAGATGCATTAAGGTTATATCTTTATCACTATGATGAAGGTATAAGTTTCAGAAGAATACTTGTTCAAAAGGTGCAGGATCCTGCTTTCTCATCAGTTGCAGATGTTACAAACGAGATGAAACGCCTAATTCGCCTCAAACACTATTCATACAGAACAGAACAGACCTACCTTAACTGGACAAAACGTTTTTTTACCTATGTATCTGAAATAAAAAAGACAGATAACCCTGTATGCGATAGCGAAGACATGAAAAATTTCTTAAGCCACCTCGCCTTAAAACATAAGGTTTCATCCTCTACTCAAAATCAGGCATTCAATGCACTCCTTTTTCTTTTCCGATATGTCTTGAAACAAAATCTAAAAGGTATATCAGACACCGTCAGGGCAAAACGAGGGATCAGACTGCCGGTTGTGCTCTCTGTTGAAGAAATTAAAAGCCTGCTTTCTAATATGTCTGGAAACGGCCTTCTCATTGCCCAGCTTTTATATGGTTCGGGCTTACGGATTATGGAATGTGCGCGGCTTCGGATAAAGGATATAGATTTTGATAATAATCTCATATATGTAAGAAGTGGAAAGGGTGATAACGACAGAACCGTCATGCTTCCGAAAATGTCAATAGAAAGCCTACAGAAACATCTCGAAAAAGTAAAGGCATTGCATGAAAAAGACCTATTGTCAGGATATGGTGAAGTGTATATGCCTGATGCCTTAAGTAAGAAATACCCCAATGCAGGCAGAGAGTGGGGCTGGCAGTATGTGTTTCCATCTGAAAGGCTTTCTATAGACCCATTAAGCGGTAAAATAAGACGGCATCATATAAGCGACAAGGCAATCCAGACTGCCATTAATGTTGCCCTGAAAAAGGCTGGCATAGTCAAACACGCAACACCTCATACCTTGCGTCACAGCTTTGCCACACACCTCCTCATGAATGGAGTCAACATCAGGGAGGTGCAGGAACTCCTCGGGCACAAGAATGTCGAGACCACCATGATCTATACCCATGTCATGAGGGATATGGCAAACGCCCCGAGAAGTCCCCTTGATATTATCATGCAAAAAGATAATAATGATTGAAAATAAAAAATAGAGGTTCTTCTTTGCGTCCGGTAACCGTAATAGCTACATGCCAGAAAGGGCAGATATTTGAGAAATCGCAGAGAATTCTTAAAGGATCAGGTCTCGTGGAAGACGTTATGACAGTATCTGCACCATTAACGTCAATCGAAACACTTAATCAAATATCTGATGAGGTCAAAACCGATTTTTTTCTTTTCCTGCTCAGGGATAATATTGATTTGATCAAGGAAAGTGCATTGGAGAGAGTGCTTGAGGAGGCTAAAGCAAAAAAGGCGGGCATCGTCTATTCCGATTACCGTGAAGAGGGGAAAGAGGGCAAAAAGCTGCATCCTCTGATTGATTACCAGCCGGGCAGCGTCCGGGATGATTTTGATTTCGGCGCCATGATGCTTTTTTCGACAGAAGCCGTGAGGAGTGCCATCAAAAAATACGGGGCAACACCCCCTGTAAAGTACGCCGGCCTCTATGATATTAGGCTTAAGGTCTCCATTGACAATCCGGTTTGCCATATAAATGAGCCGCTTTATTCTGTTGTTGAAAGCAGCGAAGATTCTGCCGGCGAAAGGCACTTTGCTTATGTAGACCCGAAGAACGCCGATGTTCAGGGGCAGATGGAGATTGTATTCACGGGTTACCTGAAGAAGATAGGTGCCTACATTCCGCCGGAATATCTCCGAAAGGCGTTCGAAACCGGAGGTCAATTTCCGGTTGAGGCTTCCGTTGTCATCCCCGTTAGAAACAGGGCTGGAACCATTTCGAATGCAGTAAAGAGCGCCCTTTCCCAGAAAACAAATTTTTCGTTCAATGTAATTGTGGTAGATAACCATTCAGAAGATGGAACAACGGCGGTACTCTCTGCTATGGCAGGCAACTGCCCGCAACTGTTTCATATCATACCCGAGAACCGATCTTGGAATAGGCGGATGCTGGAACGAGGCGCTTTACAGTAAGGAGTGCGGGAGTTTTATTGTCCAGCTCGATTCTGATGATCTATACAGCAGCCCCCTAACGCTCCAGAAAATCGTCGATATGCTTCGTAACGGCAGCTATGCAATGGTGATTGGTCATACACCATCGTAGATTTTAATTTGAACGTAATACCCCCCGAGCTTATCGATCATCGTGAGTGGACGGATGCGAACGGCCACAACAACGCCCTGCGCATTAACGGCCTTGGTGCTCCCCGTGCCTTTAATACAAACATTATCCGACAGGCTGGTTTTCTCAATGTGAGTTACGGCGAAGATTACGCGGCGGCTTTGCAAATCTGCCGGGAATACCAAATCGGAAGGATCTACGAAAGCCTGTATCTTTGCAGGCGTTGGCCGGGAAATACGGATGCAGGGCTTTCGCTGGATGCTGCAAATCGCAATAACGCATTTAAGGATAAAGTCCGGACTGATGAAATCCTTGCAAGGCAGGAGATGATGATAAAAGGGGTCGAGGAGTCAAGGGTTTGAGGAGTCGAGTAAAAGTATGAACCGTCAAAAAATCTTTGCGATCCTCGATGAAGAAAAAGACGCAAATAGCCTTACGGAGCTGTGCAGTGAACTTTTGGCGGAGCAGATTAAGACCTGGCATGATCTTCGAAAAGCTTACGAATATCTGAAAGACATCAAGGCAAGGGATTTGCCCTGTAAAGGGTCTTCTGTCCGTATTCAACACAATCCCGGAAGGGTAAAAAGCAGCACGGCCAATGTTGACAATGCCCACATAAACAGCCATCCATGCTTTCTCTGCTTGAATAACTTGCCCGAAGCCCAGAAAGGGATTCTCTACCGCAGTACATATCTTATCCTCTGTAACCCGGCGCCCATCTGTCATTCTCATTTTACGATCGCGCACCTTAATCACCGCCCACAGTCCATTCTGGAAAATATAGATACATTTTTAAATCTCTCACATGATCTTGGCGAACGCTGGACAATCTTATATAACGGTCCGAGATGCGGCGCATCAGCCCCGGATCATCTTCATTTTCAAGCAATTCCATCCGGATTTTTGCCTATTGAGAGAGAAATTCTTGAAGAAAAAAATCTCACACAGGTTAAAATCTATGAAAATGTTCGTATCCTTCATGCAAAAACCTTGGCCGAGAAGCGATAAACATAGAGGGGCATGATACAACTGCTATTACGGATGAATTAGTTGAAATCCTTACGAATATGAAGATAATGCTCCAGAAAGATGAAGAACCGATGATGAATATCGCCTGTTTTTACAACAACGAAAAGTACCGGCTTCTTGTATTCCCCCGCGCAAGGCATCGGTCTGAAGCCTTCTTTAAAGAGGGAAATGAACGGATTGTGGTCAGCCCTGCAGTCATTGAAATGTGCGGCGTCATTGTAACCCCAGCAGAAAAAGATTTTGAAAGGCTTGATGCTCAAACTGTCGAGGGGATTTACAGGGAAGTATCCCTAAGCTATTTCTAATAAATGGTTTTTTTGCTATCTTTAAGACGTATATAAGCGTAAATGAGCGCCTAAACGTAAAAAGGGAATAAGTAAAAAGTGGCGTACCTCGTTAAGGAAATATTTTATACCCTCCAGGGAGAGGGATTACATGCGGGCAAGCCTGCTGTTTTTTGCAGGTTTTCTGGGTGCAACCTCTGGTCCGGCAGAGAAGAAGACCGTAAATCGGCAATCTGTAAGATTTGCGATACCGATTTTGTCGGAACAAACGGTCACGTCGGAGGCATATTCGAAGATGCAGTATCTTTAGCTCACTCGGTTAACGGGGCATTTCCAAAAGGCAAATACAAAAATATACGCCCGTTTGTTGTATGCACTGGAGGAGAGCCGCTGCTTCAGCTTGACATGCCTTTGCTTGAAGCGTTCCACGACCGGAATATCGATGTAGCCGTCGAGACAAATGGAACGTGCATACCCCCGAAAGGAATAGATTGGGTATGTGTCAGCCCCAAAAAGGATACCGAACTGATAATTAAATCGGGAAACGAACTTAAACTGCTTTATCCTCAAGAAGGGTTTGAGCCGGAGATGTTCGAGAAACTTAGTTTCGATTTTTTTTATCTTCAGCCCATATACAGTCCAAAACTGAAAGAGAATACCCTGCAGGCGATCGAATACTGTTTGCATAATCCGCAATGGAGGCTGAGTCTCCAAATGCACAAAATACTCGGCTTGACCACAAATATCTCAACGATATTAAAGGGCTTGAGAACCCGACTGTTGAAAACCTTGTGCGCTGGATATGGATTCATCTCAAGCCTTCCCTGCCCATTGTCAGCAGGATTGTTGTCTACGAAAGCCCCGACTCGGGATGTATTTATGAAGGGGAAGATGAGTAAGCAAGGTGCATTTCGTTTCTGATTCCGTAGCCACCGTGCTTCCTAATACTTATCATTATTCCGGATTCCGGTTAAATCTCAATATTCCATTTCAGATTGTAATAATTAGCTGTTACGATGAATATCCATCAATAATCCGTGCCGAGATGCCAATATATCTGTAAAAACGCCATGAAGTCTAAGGTTTTGTCATACCGATACATTTGTGATAATTTTATGTATGGGTTGTGCGATAATATTCTGTAATTATTTTGTTCGTGTATTTGATAGCTCTGTATCCTTAAAACGGCCTTTAAAACAATGCCCTAAAAATTGATTTAAATTATATCAACTGATGTAAGCACATGAAGTGTTTACTTTTAGTGTTGATATGGACAGCGATAACATACGATGAAAAAACACTGATAATTGTTTTTCCAGGTAAGCAGGATGCGTTAGGAAAAGCAGTTTTTATACTTGAGCCTGTAGGTACAGCCCTGATTGATTGCAGAGAGGGGGGCATAATAGTATGGGAGGTTTCGCAGGAAAAAAAGGTAACAGATAACCGAGATAATCCATCAGCCGGAATGGCTTGGCAACTACAATCTTTAAATCCGGAAAAAGGTTGCTTAATGAATATTCAATCAAGGAAGCAAGGACAGGGAATTGACCACAACCATGCCAAAGAAACCGTATCGAAGAAGACGTAATAGCAAAGATTGAATCTATCTGGGAGAACCTGTCAGAAGATCCTTTATGTCCGCCCCTGGAATATAACGCCTGTAAATCTTCTCGAAACTGCCGTCTTTTTTCATACCATCCAGGACGTACTGCCATTTTGCTACTGTTTCAGAAGGGGTGCCAAGCGACATCGCTATATAAAAATATGTGTTACTGACAGGAAAAACCGGCTCAAGGTCGTCCATGCAGTATCCAGCCTGTTTCACAATCTCCGGAATTGTAATATCGGTAAATATCGAAACCTGCACGCTTCCGTCCATGAGTTGTTTAACATTGTTTACCGGCAGAGGTGAGCTGACCAGATTTGTGAATCCATTGTTTTTGAGATACTGTTCTGTGAACCAGTTGGTAGTTGTGGCTATTGATGCGAGACCTTTTGCCTCATCGAGGCTGTTGATCTTAATCCCCGAACCTTTCTTTGCATAAAAGATTGCGCTATTTTTGCCTACCGGTCCCACCCATTGAAAAAGCTTCTCTCTCTTTTCTGTCCTTTCGGTGCTGAACAGCACCACATTCGGGGTATTTAATGCCTTATTGTATGCTTCATCCCAGGACGTTAGTCTGATATTATCCTTGATGCCCTGTCGGGAAATGATCTCGCGCACTATCTCCGTGACAAAACCGGTAACTTTGCCGTCCTTCATGTATGTGACAGGAGGGTATTCTTCCGTCAGCATGGTCAATTCAGTTTTATCTATTGCATCTCTTTGCGCCGCATGGACGTCCACGGCAATAATAATTAAGCATAATATTATACAAAGCCAGCTAATTTTTCTCATAAATATCCTTCTCCGTCAAAATAAGATTATCTCGCTGAAATGAGAGTTTATAGCAGGAATATAGGCTGTCAGTCAAGATAAAATATGGGTAAAAAAAAGCACTTATATAATTGCCAGTTCTTCATTAAGTATGTCGGAGGTAAACATGTGACAGGGTGTATGGGTAATACAGATATCGGGCTTGGCTTTCATGACCGCGACCTGAGGTGTAACGCCGCAGGCCCAGAACACTGGAATTTCACCATTTTTTATTTTGACGGAATCGCCGAAATCGGGTTTTTGTATGTCTTTAATACCTATTTTTGCCGGAATCCCTATATGAACCGACCCACCATGAACAGAAGCATAACGGGATGTTACTTGGACTGCTTTCAAGACAAGGCTTTCAGGGACGGGTCTCATCGAAACAACCATGGTACCCTTAAAGATGCCGGCAGGCTTGCAGGAGATATTGGTGATGTACATCGGTACGGTTTTGTCTTCCTCAATGTGCCTGACAGGGATTTTCATTTTCAGGAGCGCCTCTTCAAAGGAATGGCTGCAGCCGAGCAGAAATGAGGCAAAATCTTCCTGCCACAAATCTTCAATGTTTGGTATGGTGTCGGTTAACTTTCCATGCTTGTAGATATTGTAAAGGGGCAGGTCGGTAGTAATATAGGCTCCTGCGGCAAGAAACTCCGTTATATACCTGCCGGACTCCTAAACCTCGAGCAATGGGCAGGGTTTTGGATTTCTCTGGCAGAACAGCAGAAAATCGAATGCATACCAGACAGGAAGCACAACAAGATTCGCCTGGGCATATCCTAAAGCAAGATTCGCCGTAGATTTTCGCCATTCTCCTTTGCGGATTAATGAACGGGCTTCCTTTGGGGACATCTTTTCTGTCTTTTTCATAGAAGAAGGGGGTCTCGGAAACGGTTCGATTGCAAAAGGTGGTTGCCCGTGAAGTGGAAATGGGTTGTCGGGATTTCATCAGCCACAATCATGGTTTTGTTTGCGGTCTTTTATGCGGTGCTTTTAAATTATGATTATAATGCCCTTAAACCTAAGATAGCAAAGATAGTATAAGGATAATACGGGTCGTGATTTGACGTTGGGGAGAGGCATCAGCCTGAAATTTGGTTTAACCCCGACGCTTGTTATAAAGGAGGTGAGCTTTCAGAATGCATCCTGGGAGTCAAAGCCTGAAATGGCTCGAATCAAGCGGTTCGAGATTAAAGCGAGCCTTTTCCCCCTTGTTTCACATCGGATAGAGGTAAAGCGCCATGTCCTAATTCAACTTGAAATCCTGCTTGAAACCGATAAATCCGGCAGGTCAAACCTTGCATTTGAGACTCCGGCGCTACTTTAACCTATTTTTTATTGGAAAAATAATCCATATACGCAAAAACATAGGTTTTGGTCTTGGAAAATACCAGTGCAATTATGAATAATTTATGCAAGACAAGAGACTTTAAATTTTGCCTTTGAGTCTTCTCCTATGTTTGTTCTTTTTATGAAGTCAAGAATAGTGCGGATATAGTCCTCAGGTCTTTGTTCATAAGTATTGTGGCCGCATTTGGGGAAGACAGCAAGCTCACCTTTTGGCAAGTGCCTGTAAAATGAAACGGCCTGTTCCACATCAAATATTGCGCTGCGGTCAGGATAGAGTATGAGTGTGGGGCAATTGACCTTATGTAATATAGGACGGAGATCGAAATAATCAGTTCCATATGCCCCGCCAAAACTTGCGAATTGATTGTAATAGACCTCTGCCTTATCGCCGTGCCATTCTACCATTTTTGCCTGAAGGTTTGGTTGAAGCTTATTAAAATCTGATACAAATTTTATGGCGTTTAATTCTTTCATAGTCACTTCGCTGAAGCACTGTGTGCTTGCAATTGTAAGGGTTTTTACCTCTTCTGGATACTTAATCGCATAGTCGATACCCACCACACCGCCTTCGCACTGTCCTACCAGATGGCATGGGCCTATCCCGAGATGATTTTTTAGGTATTTTAATTCTTCAACACTTTCAGGCCTGTAACGATCACTTACATAAAAATCCAAGAAATCATCACCGCCTTGAGATTTTCCATAACCCCGACGGTCATACATGATGGCTTTGTAACCCTCCTCCACAAACCTGGGGTAGATGTTCTTCCATATTTTGCTGCTGCCGAATCCATGATGTAAAAAGATAATCGTATCACCTTCTCCATGGATATCGTAAAAGATTCTTAAATTATTTATAACCAGAAAAGGCATCCCACACTCCTTTCATGGAAAATAATGGTTGAGTTCGATTCTCGTCCCAGACATCTATACTTTTATGCAGTTTTATAATACTATTTAGATTGCCTTTAGACCTTTAGGACAAGGTTTATCATATCACCCCTTGTAAATCCCATGGCATGAAAAAACTGTAATAAATCCCAATCATTCCAGTTTACAAGGGTATAAATTGTATCTACACCATATCTCTTCAGATTGGTGATAAGGGCTGTGGCAAGGACCTTTGCAATGCCTCTATTTTGATAATCAGGGTCTATACCTATTGTATCTATCCAGCCGATATTATTAGGAACCTTAAATTCCCAACCACTTACCTCGCCGAGAATAAAACCTACAACCTTACCATCTATCTCAGACACAAGGGATGCATCAGGGGGTCTGGACTCTGCCTGTTTCACTATCTTGGTTGTCCAGTATTCTCTTCTTGATTCGCCAAGAACCTTTGTATCTATCTCTACGATAGCATCAAGGTCATCCTTGGTCATCATCCTTACATTTAGTTTGTCAAAAAAGTTACTCATGGTATCTATTTGTTATTTTTTTAACACAGTTATTTAAGTAATGCAACTTTTTAGATAGATTTTGTGAAAAAAATTACATTAATATTTTACCGAAGGTCTCTAATGGTTTGTAAATAGACACCTGTCATCCATACAGGCAATAAGGCGAAGACCCTTAAAGAGTCTGTTTTTAAGGTAAATTAGCTTTTTCTCCTTTACAACAAAAAATGCCTTTTTATCTGACCTGGCGATTCTCAAAAATTCTTCTTCACTGATAAAATATCCTCTGGCATCATCATATTTGGCACCCATATCAAGTTCACCAGTATATGATGCTATGATAATCCTCTGCTTTGTATAAAACATAAGCGTCTGATCAAGGCTACCATAATTTATAATCATATCACCTGGTGACTTTTGTTTATTAATTACCATGGCAATATTTTTTGTGGTATTGAGTTTATCAAGGGTATGAACTTGAAACATAAGACTGCATACGAATAAAAAAGAAAAACCTGATAATAGAAAAAATACCTTTCTGAAGGTTTTGAAAAAATTTAAAAAAACAATCAAAACTAAAACAATAATAGACGATATTGATATAACAATAAAAAAGGTTTTTAGCTCAGTAATTACAAGATTTGTATCACCTGTTATTTCTACTACCCACCTACAAAATGATTCTGACCTCAATAAAAAGGGTATGAAAGATACAGCTGCAAAAAAAATGCAGTAAGGAATCAGTTCCCATCTTTTGTTGATCTGTGATATATCTCTTTCGCCAAATAAAGTGCCAATAATCAGGGCGAGGGATGGAAATATAGGCAGTATATAAGGAGGGAGTTTTGAACCAGAGACACTAAAAAAAGTAAAGACCACAATAGACCAGATTAAAAAAAGCCTTAACCCCTCTCTCTTCCACAGATTCAAAATAGCCCTGGGAAGATATAATGACCATGGGAATAGACCACCGAATAGCACAGGAAAGAAGTATAGTATATTTCCTGTGCGTTTATGCTTTGATGTAAAGAACCTAAGAAAATGCTGGTCTATAAAAAAGAAATAAAAAAATTCCCTCTCCTTGACAGAGATAGCAATAAACCAGGGCAGGGTTATGGCAAGATAAATTGCAGCACCCACTAAAGGTTTTATTTCCTTCAGAAAATTTAGGTTTTTTTCTGTTAATAAAAATATAAAGACGGTTATTAGCATCAAAACAATAACTACTATACCTTTTGTGAGGGTTGCCAGGGCAAGGCAGGTATAAAACAGATATATATAAAACGGCTTCTTTTCCCTATAGAAACCATAAAATGAAAATAGGGAAAAAGATAACCAGAGGGTAAAAAACATATCAAGGGTAACAATCCTTGCCATGGAGAAAAAACCAAACGATGAGGCAAGTATCAATGATGAAAAAAAGGCAATCTTTTCACCAAACCACCTTTTAGAAAAAACATATAATAATAACACCAAGAAAAATGCAGATAGTGCACATGGTATCCTGAATGACCATTCGCTTATGCCAAAAACTTTGTAAAAGCCAGCTACGGTCCAATAGAAAAGAGGGGGTTTCTCAAAATACCTTACATAGTTTAATCTTGGAACGATTAAATCGCCTGATTCAATCATCTCTCTTGGAATCTCTGCATACCTTCCTTCATCAGGGTCTTTTAGAGAATAATCGCCTAACCCGAAAAAAAAGAACATCCAAGACATAAGAAAAAGTATTAGTAGGTATCTTTTATTCATAACACTTCCTGTCATTACGAACAGCCAAGAACCTTTAAAATATTCGAAAATAAATTTTACTTAGTTTTTACATACTAATATTTTNTAAAGTGGACCCGAATGTCAAGACAAAAATTGGGGTTGTTTAAAGTGGATTTCTCCAGCCTGTTCATTAATAGAATTGCTCCATCCAAGATAGATTTCTTCAGGGGTTCTATACCCAAGAGATTCGTGAA
>Ga0067045_1003785_pt1 | contig 17588 bp, 13 predicted proteins | sample TerdegcTABiofilm_FD_59184 | JGI IMG/M metagenome (GOLD analysis project Ga0067045, IMG submission 59184) | Combined Assembly of (Gp0054472, Gp0054536) Wastewater bioreactor microbial communities from Singapore -Terephthalate degrading... | reverse complement strand
AGAGAGCTATGGGCGAATAGATTCCGAAGGTCGCCACCTCAACCCAGCCGCTGCTGTATTTAGTGGCCGAGCCCACAAGCTCAGGATGATAGGCGTATACCTCGATCTGCGTGCCTGGTGTGTAGTACTTACTCCTCTTCTCATCTGGCCTGAACTGGAACTTCTGGAAACCGAACTGGCTGAGCAGTCCGTCTGCGACCGCTTTGCCATCTTCAACTGACACATCCTCGTCCATTATCACGCAGCTTGCCGAAAAGTAGCTCATCAGCCGTGCAGCGTCCTCAGCCTGCTCGCGGCGGAAACAGCGATCCACAGAAAATAGCTTGACTGGGAGCTTTTCGCGATCGTAGAGATGGGAGAGCGATAAGAACCAGCCGGACGTCATGTGGCTGCGCAATGTGCGCGTTGTGGCTTCTGCCACAAGAGCGCGAAACTCGGGAAAGACCTTCTCCAGAACTGTGGAGATCAAAGCGTCATCGACGCTGACAGCTTTGGCAATCTCCTGCACCAAGTCGTCGCCCTCCACCTTTCCCTTCTTGTAGCCGTGCAGAATTTGGCGGACGGCCTCGACCTCATCAGTGGAAAGGGTGCGGCCCACGAGGGCGTTTATTTGGGCGATCCTCTCATCAGAGATGCCGATGTCGGGCCTTGGAAGGCCGGCCAGGTAAAAGCATCTATCGAGCACAGCCAGGGCCTCTGAGCCGAACTGCCGAAAAACATCTTGGGCTTCGACCATCACAGGGTTCATGGCCTCTGAGAAGCCAAGGCGCAAATATGCCTCTCGAAGCTTCTGGATGGTATCAAAGATCGGATGAGGTTCTCCGAAAGAATAAGTGTTTCTTGGATACCTCTTGTTCAAGGAAGGTTTGCCNAGATACCCTCTCCCCTGCTGCCAGGCTTTATCAAAATCCTTTTTGGCAGCCTCTCTGATCTGGATTGGATCGAATCTCATGCAACATAACCTCAAGGCTTCTCAATCTGCAATTCAATCTCGCCGCTTGCCGCTAAAGCCCTGCAGCGAGGCTTTTACATTGGCAAGCTCCAGGGCATTGGTGAGGTCGCCGCGTGTCTTCTCCAGCATAGACCTCGCCAGGTCGCTCTTGCGACGCAGGCCCCTCGTTATGGCATCCGGATAATCGAAGAGCATCAGCAGATAATAAATCTCCTCGATCACTCCCAGGAAATATTCTCCTTCTTTTGCCCTGCCATTGCGTATCAGATCCAGTATATGACGTCGCAGCTCGCCGGTTGTATCGCCCAGCCCCACCAGGTAGTTCACCAGCTCCACGCCGATCTGTTCAGGCGCCAAGATCTCATGCCTGGTGGTGATGGAGTAGAAGGACCTCGCCTCTGCATACTCCTGCTCTGCCCCGTCCACAAATCCCGCATATCGCACGTCCTGATGGTCGGATAGTACCTCTCGGATCTTCTCTAGGCCCGATGCAGCCTCGTCCATGAGCCTCTCGGCCACCTCAAGATCTCCGCGATGCACAGACCTGATGGATGTGGAGCAGACGCGGATCACATTTCGAGAAAGGCGAAACGCCTCTTCTCGGGCCCGATCTTTGGACTCAAAGCTGGCCAGCATGCCCTCGGCGAGATTGTCGAATGTCAGCATTTGTTTCGTCCTTTTGCTATCCAATCTTCATCAATTTTTTGAGACGATTCACAGATCTCTGTCCCTCTTCCAGTGAGCGAGACTCGGTCACAATGCGGCCCTTGTAATCTCTCAGGCAAGAGACGTACTTTTTTCCATGGCACAGTGCCATTTCCAACAGGCAGGTGCTCATCCCTCTCGCCATGATTGTCGTGCATGTGGATGTGGATGATCTTGTCCTTTAGCTTCAAGAAGTCCAACACATTTCCGTTGGTATTGGCGTGCCCCACATCGAATATAAACCCAACATTCTCCCGATCTACGGTCTCCAGTATCCCCAAGATCTCTTCGGGCCTTTTGCCCAAGACTGCAGGCATGTTTACCATGTTCTCTACGGCAATTTTGATGTCCAGATCTGCTGCTCGATCGCAGACCTGCTGGATGCCTAGTATCGCCTGGGACCAGGCAGAATCCTGCATTTGCATTCCCAGAGGAGAGAAGTGGCCTGGATGCAGTACAGCCAGACGGGCGAATTCGCTGGAGATGTCCAGGCAGCTCTTCATCTGTCGCACAGTCTCCTCCCAGATCGGTTGGTTCACGGATGCCAAGTTCAAGTCGGAGTACGGCAGATGAATTGTAATCGTGAGATCTGTGGTCTCGATGATCCTCTCGACCTCAACCAGGCTCTCAGGCGTGAGCTTCTGACGCCCTTCATTTACGATCTCCCAGCCGCTGTAGCCCAAGTCCTCAAGCTGATATGCCCAGTCGAAGGGCCGGTCCACGAGCCTGCTGGAGGAGAAGCTAAACATCTTCATCACCCTCGATTTCAAAGAGATCTTCCAGCTCGATCTCTCTGATCGGCACGCCCTTTTCCGTCTGGGGTGCCAGCCAGTCGATCACATGCCTGCCGCCTGTGATTTTCACATGAACCGACCCAAGCGGCTCTTCTTCCGGTGGAAAGCTCACCTTTCCCATTAAGGCTGCCTGCTTGTTGAGTTGGAACTGAATGGACTCGCCCACAAGGCTTCCAAGCATGACGGACCTGGCGGTATCCAGAATCTTCTGCCTCCTCAAGAGCTCGTGAAAGGTCTTCAGGGATTCGGGGCCATCGTAGGCCAGGATGCGGTCGTCGCGAATGTCCATGATCAGCCCGGGAAATATCTTTTCGATCGCCGAGACGACCTTCTCCACACACTCAGTGGGCCTGACGGAAGAGTACACAGAGACCTCGATCGTTCTCATCGCCTCTAGATATGACCTGTCTTGTATCTGAGGATGGCTGCGATGCCTCCAAATGCCTTGAAGAGCTGCTGTCCCTCCTCAAACTCCGAGGAGATGATCTTGACATCGGCTCCACACCTCTCAGCGAGCTTCGACAGATCTGACACAATATCCTCCTCCTCTGCGACTGAGAGGGGGCTGCCGCATTTTTGGCAGCTTCCCACTGGCGCCGACGCGCTCGTTCGGGTTTGGCTGTCGACAAAGTCGCAGCTTCTGTTGGTGCAGACGACCTTGGCACGGGTCTTGCGCAGATCCTCAGATAGAAGAAGAACCTCCACCGCTCCAAGCTCCAGGTTATGGCGAACCTCACTCTCTCCGTAAGCCGCCAGTCCCCTGTCGCTCACCAGCTCCTTCATGAACCTGCGCATGACCAACTTGTCTTGAGTGAGCTCCAGGTCCTGCAGCCTATCTTGAGCCGCATCCACAAGCTCGTACAGCCCAGACTCGTCTGTGTAGGAGACATCGAGAGCGTCCAGGACCTTTCGCTGCAGCTCATGGTGCAGGAAGCCTCCCTCCACGAACTCTTCTTTGGTTGGCGAGGGCCCACCGATCAGGATGCCCTGCAGGTCCTTGGGATCGATCGCAAGAAATGCGTCGTTGGCAGACTCTCCGATCCGGCTGTAGAAGTCATGAATTGCGATCAGCCGGAGCTGCTGGAATCTGTGGCTTGACTGGCCGCCTTTCCTCTGTTTGCCCGGCACCGTTGATGTTAGGTGCTTCAGGGGTTCGATGTACTTGCCTTTCAGCACTCCGATGGTCGCCTCGCGCCTATCCAGGACGATGAGCCCGAATGTTTTCTTGTCGGCCAACATCTCTTCCAGAGGCTCGAGCAGGAACTGGGAATCGCAGTGGTATCTATAGGTTACGATGGGGTCAGGCGGCTCCAGGGCTACGCTATACATCTCTGTCTTGTTGGCGCCTACATCAACGCTTCCGATGAAGAGGACCACGCCGTTCTTAGGAGGCTTTGGGATCAGCTTGAGGCGGGCCATGGCGGACTCAAGGGAGCTCTGAACGCTGAGCCTGGTAACCCTGGACTTGATGTTGGCAGCCTGTCCGTATTCCTCGCGTAGCTGCGCAGTGACATCCGAGATCTGCTTGTCGGGAGGAATATAGAGGGAGATGAGCTCAGTGCCCCTGCCCGTCTTGCTCCGCAATTCATCAAGAAGACGTTTGAACTCATATTTTTCCTGCGCGGTGAACTCCATTATAGCGAATCTCCAAAAAAACTGCTTGGGGCCAAGATATAAAAGGTTTCTTCAAGGGCATTTTTTGAAGCCATGGTTTTACTGCCCTGACATATTGAAACGCCCATGTGCCTTAGGACAAGGCCCACACGTGAGTGATGAAAAACGAGATCTATCGATGTTATGATCTCAGTTTTACATGTGAAATGATGCTTCATGATGTCGATAACTATTATTACTATCAAAATTATTCTTATTAGATATAAATATAACTCGAGCCTGAAATCTATATTTTCAAATAATAATCAGCGTCCTATGAGTCTGACATAGAAGCGCAAAAATTCGACTTATTCAAAAACTATATAAAGATATAAGTTATCTTATAATCTATGGATCAATTAGTTGTTCTCCAGGAGATTTACGCATCATTTTCCAGGGGTGGTGATGATCTCCAAAAGATTGATTCCAAGGGAATCGAGGGGTGCTGCCCGGATCAAGTAGGCAAGTTGCTGGAAGGCGCAAAAAGGGGAAGGATCGAGGAGGATACATGCGAAAAACTGGCTGACTGCCTTCAGGATGTTTATGAGATCAAGAGGCTGGGCGACATCTGCCGAAAGGCTGGGCTCTGTGGCCTTGCCTTAAAATCGTATAACAAGGCACTCTCCAAGAACCACGATCAAGAACTGCAGCCAGTGCTTCAAAACAACCTGGGACAGACCTATGCTCGGCAGGGAGATATATCGAGAGCTGTAGTCTACTACCAAAAGGCGACCAGGGGGTTTGCTGCCATAGGAGATGGCAGCGGCATGGCCCATGTACTGGGAAACCTGGGCTCAGCATATCGCTGCCGCAAAGAGTGGGATAAAGCCATCGAACAATGCTACAGCAGCTTGAAGATCTTTGAGGAATTGGGAGACGAGCAGGGCATTTCGCAGATGAACGGGAGCTTGGGAAGGATATATGCCGAGATGGGCGAGTGCGATCTGGCCACCCGTTATCTCGAACGGAGTTTGACCGACTTTCGAAGGCTTGGCGACAAGAAGAGCGCTGCCTGGGTGCTCGATCGGCTTGGAAGAGTCGCTTGTGAGGGAAAGCAGTGGGACAAGGCTCTCGGATACTACAACCAGAGCCTCGCCCTCATGGAGGATCAGGGGCAGAGCCACAGCACAGGAATTGTGCTCTCAAACCTCGGAAGGATGTACTTGGAGATGGGAGATGCCACTGCTGCATGCGAGTCTCTTGAGAGAGCTGTACAGATGATTCCCAAGAGCATGCAGCCCGGCTACCAGAATGCCCTTTCAGGCCTGGCAGCAGCCTACAGTTCGCTTGCCAAAATGAACCTGCAAAAAGCAGAAGATGAGGATGATGATGCCGGAGAGGAGAGTTCAGCCAGGAAGCAGGCCTCCAAGTACTTTGCCCGTTCATCAGATCGATTCCAGGAATTGGCATCTTTGCTGAAGAGGGAGAATTGTGAGGTCGAGGTCGCAGCAGGAATTGCAAGAAGCTGCTCATACCTCTCCAGGATTTCAGCTCGAGTCCCGGACGAAGAGGCAGTGGCCCTTGCAGAGAGGGCAATTGCAGCCCTTGATAGCGCTATTGCGAACTCAGATGGTCAGAAGAAAAAACGAATTGAGAGCCTGAAGCGGTCCATAGCTGGGATGAAAGAGGCTCTATCCATTGGATTTCTCGGAAGCGAACCCTGGAGGTTGATGAGGGCAGTCACCAATTCCTGCGAGTATCTCGTGGGCGGAGCCTGCATCCCAGGTGAGGCCAATGGTTGCATTTGCGATGCCCTGCGAAATTTGAGCGCGAGCATGGAGGCTGAAAAGAACAAAAAGGATCCAGCAGATAGGCTGAAGGCTGCAGTCGGGGATCTGCAAAGAGCCCAGAAGCATCTTTCGGCTGGCAAGAGCGCGCTGGATGCGCAGAGCGCAGCAAAGATCGGCGAGGCTGCAAAGATCCTCGAGGCGCTTGTAGGCTCAGAAGACTGCCAGAGCCGGGCGGAATTGACCATAAAGGATAGGTTGAACTTCAGGCCGGAGAGGGATGTCCTGCTATTGTTGAGCAGCGTTCTGACAAATTACATTTTATCGTATATCGATGACGCAAATACCATCTACACCTGGGATGAGTCATTGAAATTGGTGCAAAGGCCGATCTCAAGTAAAAAGTCTCCCAGCCAGCTTTCTTGGGATCCAGCGCAGCAGATCGTTCTTGTCGATGCCAGGGAGACTGCTGAGGATGCAGCAAACCACGAAGAATGCTGGCTGGTCCCGGTGGAGGCCAGCGTAGCTTGTCCTTCCAGCGGACAGGTGCAGCTCTTCCGTGAAAGATCAGATGTGGCAGAGGCCGTCAAGCCTGAAGAGCTCAAACTGGTGAACGAGGATGTTACCAATGATGCAAACGAAGGGCCTCAAAGCAGTGTCGAGGTGAATGAGATATCTTCCAAAGCTGCCAAGTCCGGAGAAGAAGATGATCGATCAAATGTCGTAATGCTCGTCAAGGCTCTCGCGATGGTGGTGGTTCTGCTTCTGACGATAGATGCAATACTATATTTGATATAGTTTAAGATAATTGCTGCAAACGCAGGATGAAAAAGAAGCAGCTAGAGATATTACTGGAGCGGCTGGATGGATTTCCCAGTCCCTCGCCATTGCATGAGCAGTATTCAACGCCTGCATCCGTCGCCGCCGAGATGCTCTTTCATGCTTACATGCATGGCGATTTGGGCGTGGTTTGCGACCTGGGATGTGGGACAGGCATCCTTGCCATTGGAGCGGCTCTGCTCGGCGCGCGGGCAATCGGCGTGGAGATCGACCGCCAGGCTCTGGCAGAGGCTCGAAGAAATGCAAAAAAGCTGGGCGTTCATGTGGACTTTGTTTTGGGAAGTGTGAGCTCCATCTCTCTGAAGGGAATTGACACAGTGGTCATGAACCCTCCATTCGGCGCCCAGAGGGCGAGCGTCGGAGATCGCGCATTCCTTTCCAAGGCAATGGAGGTCGCAAAAACGATCTACTCTATTCATAACAAGGGAAGCGAAGGTTTCATTAGAAGGTTTGTAGAACCATGTGTGGTACAGGAGATCTATCGCATTCCATTCCAACTGAAGAGATGCTTCGAGTTTCACAGCAAGGACGTCAAGACCATCGAGGTTGAGCTTTATAGAATAACCTGTTAGATTTGTATTATTTGAGGAGTAAATGACGCAAGACTGCTTCGTGCTCCCTGGAGATGTAGTTGGATCCTCTGAGGAGTTCATTCCCGGAGATTACACCTATGCCAAGGGAGGATTGATTTTCGCTTCAACGACAGGCCTGACCAAGGTAGATTCCAAGACCAGGGCCGCTTATGTTATACCCAAGACGAATGCCCCGCCCAAGCTCTCTCATGGCGATATCGTGGTCGGGGAGGTCATCGACCTTAAGGACAGTCTGGTTATAGTCTCTCTGGCGTTCAAGAAAGGCTATGAGAGCCGTCCGCTTTCGGACGAGGAGGCCACCATCCACATCTCCAATGTGAGGAACTCCTATGTCAAAGACCTACGCCACCTTTTCTCTCTCCGCGATATCATTAAGGCCAAGATCATCGACGAAAGGCAGATGAGGCTATCTACAAGCGATGAGGATCTGGGAGTGATCAAAGCCTACTGCAACCGGTGCCTGACAGGCCTTGTGCGAAAAGATGGGAAGCTGGCCTGTCCCAATTGTGGCAACAACGAGACGCGCAAGATGAGCTCTGCTTACGGACTGGGTGTGGTTTAGTGATTTTGAAGATCATCAATAAGACTGATGACGAAGCTGTCATAGAGTTTGTGGGGGAAGGTCATACTATCCTCAACCTGCTGCGCACTGAGCTGCTGGCAGACCCGCGGGTGAAGATGGCTACCTATGATACTAAATTCCCAATCATGGACAATCCCGTCTTCCGCCTCAAGACACTGGGTGCAGACCCAATAGCCGTTTTTGAGAGAGGTCACAGCTCGCATAATAGGCCAGTGCGACGAGTTCAGCAGCTTGTATGCAGAGGCTGTGAAATAGTTCGGCAAAAAGCTCTCTGCCCCGTGGCCAGGCCGAAATCTGGGAATATGCGTCGAGCGAATCGTCTCATCTCTGAGAAGAGCCCATATTTGCTACAGCACGCCTACAATCCGGTGCAATGGTATCCATGGGGAGACGAGGCCTTTGAGAGGGCAAAAAGAGAGGATAAGCCCATCTTCCTCTCTGTGGGATACTCCACCTGCCACTGGTGCCATGTCATGGCCCACGAGTCCTTCGAGGATCCTGAGGTGGCAGCTCTGATGAACAAGGCTTTTATTTGCATTAAGGTGGACAGGGAGGAGAGGCCGGACATTGACAATACGTATATGGCCATTGCCCAAGCAATGACAGGACGGGGTGGATGGCCTCTTACTATCATCATGACCCCCGACAAGAAGCCGATCTTCGCTGCTACATACATCCCAAAGAGAGGGCGCTTTGGGCAGATGGGAATGATGGAACTCATTCCCAGGATTCATACGCTCTGGGAAGGCAATAAAGAGGAGCTGCTGGCCTCTGCCGACGAAGTCCTGGAAGCTTTCAGTCAAACCCAAGCACCTGCGGTGGAATCTTGGAGACTTGAGTTAGATGCCATCATTGCCAGGGGCTATGATGGTCTGTCAGCGAACTATGACGCCTTGAACGGAGGATTTGGCACAGCCCCAAAGTTTCCTTCGCCGTCCAACCTTCTATTCCTTTTACGCTACTGGAAGCGAAGTGGCGATGATGCCGCTTTAGATATGGTAAAAACTACTTTGCTGGCCATGCGCATGGGTGGGATCTACGATCATGTTGGAGGGGGATTTCACAGGTACTCAACAGATGAGAGCTGGCTTGTCCCCCATTTCGAGAAGATGCTCTACGACCAGGCGATGCTTGCCATCGCTTATGTTGAGGCCTTTCAGGCAACCGGCAATGAAGTGTTTGCCAGGACTGCTCGAGAGATCCTTGATTATGTGCTGCGGGACATGACATCTGAGACGGGCGGCTTCTTCTCTGCCGAGGATGCTGACAGCGAAGGAGAGGAGGGAAAGTACTATCTCTGGACCGCAGATGAATTGAACAGCTCCCTGGAAAAAGAAGAGATGCGGCTGATGGTCAGGCTCTTCGATGTGCATGAGAGCGGCAACTATGAGAGAGGACGAAATATCCTGCGCCTCCGGTCTGCACCGCAAGATGCGGCGTCTGTGCTGAAGATGGATGAGAAGGAGCTGCAAAATCGGCTAGAGAAGATCAGGCTCAAGCTCTTTGCCGTCCGCGAGAAGAGAGTTCGTCCAATGAGGGACGACAAGATCCTGACCGATTGGAATGGCCTGATGATAGCTGCCTTTGCGATGGCTGCGCAGGCCTTGCAAGAGCCAAAATATGCCTCTGCCGCCATGAGATCTGCGGATTTTATTCTGAAGGAGATGCGAACAGCCAAATGGCGGCTGCTGCATCGCTACCGCGGTGAGGCTGGCATTCAGGCCAACTTGGATGATTATGCGTTCTTGATCTGGGGATTGATCGATCTTTATGAGACTGTCTTCGATAGGAAGTACCTACAGGCAGCCTTAGAGCTGAACCAGGTTATGTTGCAGCACTTCTGGGACGATAAGCAAGGTGGTCTCTTCTTCACCCCAGATGATGGATCTGCTATTTTGCTGCGCAAAAAGGAGTTTTACGATGGAGCTGTGCCGTCAGGAAATTCTGTTGCCATGCTCAATTTGCTCAGGCTGGCGCACTTCACAGGCGATCTTGCGCTGCAAGATGCTTCAGAGAAGATCGCCCGAGCAGCAGTCGGCGCAGCAGGCAACAGGCCCACTGGCTACGCCATGCTTCTTTGTGCTCTGGACTTTGCCCTGGGACCTTCCATTGAGATCGTCCTGGCTGGAGACAGGGATGACGAAGATATCCAGAAAATGCTGCAGGCCATAAGAGTTCGTTTCCTTCCCAACAAGATAGTGTTGTTGAGATCTGATGAGCAGATAGGAATGCTAGCAAAGTTCGCAAAAAATATGTCCCAGTTAGATGGAAGGGCGACTGCCTATGTGTGCTCTGGACAGCGCTGCCATCTCCCCACCACAGATCTGAAAAAGATGCTGGATCTACTTGCGAAATCAGGCGAGTAACTGAGATCCGGAAAGTCCTATATCCTCAGAGCTGACTTATGAGATTGGAAAAGACTGGGAGGCTAAGGGCTAGATGAAAGACAGAAAGCTCCTCGACGATTTTAGGAAGATGTATCCTGAGAAGTTTGCGCAGCAAGAAGAGATCTTCTCCCACATTCACGCTGGAGATCGGATCTTTATTGGAACTGGCTGTGGCGAGCCTCAGTATCTTGTCCAGGCGCTGGTCGAATACGTCAAGAACCATCCTAAGGCTTTCTTCGACGCCGAGCTCATTCACGTCTGGACCCTGGGCGTTGCGCCTTACACCGATGAAAAGTTCCAGGAGAACTTCAGGCTCGATTCGTTCTTCGTAGGGGACAGCACCAGAAATTCTGTGAACAGGGGCGCTGCGGACTACACGCCCATCTTTCTCTCGTCTGTCCCGGATCTTTTCAGAAGAGAGCTTGTGCCCGTGGACGTTGCACTGATCCAGACCTCCCTGCCAGACAAGCACGGCTACGTCAGCCTGGGAATAAGTGTAGACGTTGTTAAATCCGCTGTAAAGGCCGCCGGGCTTGTAGTGGCTCAGATAAATGCGAATATGCCGCGCACTCACGGCGATGGCTTCGTAAATATAGCGGACATCGACTTCGTCCTCCCGCACGACGAGCCACTGCTCGAATACTCCGTCAAGGCCCCAAGCGACATTGTTCAGAGGATTGGAAGATATGTGGCCCGCATCATAGAGGATGGCTCTACAATCCAGGTGGGTTACGGGCTGATTCCCGATGCTGTGGTCGCAAATCTCAAGGAGAAGAAAGATCTGGGAGTGCATACCGAGCTTTTGAGCGACGGCATCGTCGAGCTCATGAGGGAGGGCGTGGTCAATAACAGCAAAAAGAGCCACAATCCCGGCAAGACCATCGCCTCCTTTTGCATGGGTAGCCGGGAAACGTACGATTTCCTGGACGAGAATCCGGCCATAGAGTTCAAGAGGATAGATTACACCAACAATCCCTTGATCATTGCCAGAAATTACCTCATGACCGCCATCAACAGCGCCATGGAGATAGATCTCACAGGCCAGGCCACCGCAGAATCGATCGGAGGAACATTCTACAGCGGAATCGGAGGTCAGGCTGATTTCATGCGAGGCGCAGTCCTTGCCCAGGGCGGAAAGACCATTCTTGCTCTGCCCTCTACAGCCCTCAACGACAGCGTCTCACGCATTGTGCCTGTGCTGCAACAGGGTGCGGGAGTCACTCTTACGCGGGGGGATGTTCAATACGTTGTTACGGAGTACGGCATCGCCTTCCTGCACGGAAAAAATATTCGAGAGAGGGCTATGGATCTCATCGCCATCGCTCACCCCAAGTTCCGGCCCTGGCTGATCGAAACCGCCCGCAAGATGACTCTGATCTACAAGGATCAGGTCTTCATTCCGGGCGAGAAGGGCATGTATCCAGAGGAGCTGGAGATCTACAGGACGACCAGACGAGGAGTGAATATCCTTCTGCGCCCTGTGAAGATCGCCGACGAGCCAATGCTCAAGGACTTCTTCTATGCGCTCTCCGAAGACAGCATGTATTTGCGATTCTTCTCTGCCAGAAAAGACATGCCTCATCGGAGGCTGCAGGATTTTGTGGTCGTGGACTACAGCAAGAAGATGGAGATACTGGCGATAATCGAGGAGAAGGAGAAGGAGGTCATCGTTGGCCTGGGGCAATATGAACTGAATCCTGCCTTGCATATGGCAGAAGTAGCTCTGGTGGTGAGGGACAACTACCAGGGGAAGGGCGTGGGCACAGAGCTTCTTTCGTACCTTGCTTATCTGGCCCGCAGGCAGGGCCTGCTCGGATTTGTGGCCGATGTGCTGGTGGAGAACAAACCCATGATTCACCTCTTCGAGAAACTTGGATTTTATACTGAGAAGAGGCGCGAAGAAGGGGTATGGGAGATGCGCATGTGGTTTAGAAGCTCTCAAGAGCATGAAGTGGCATGAGGCGGGGATCTACTCATGAGATCAATGAGAATTTGATATATGGGAATATCTTAGGATCTCGTTTGGATCTTATGGCAGAGGTCAGTCGCATTGCGCACTCATCTCCTCTCGAGAATAATGGTTGCCTCACGTCGAAGATGTGACTGGCGGCCTGGGAAATTCTCGAACGCCACAGCTCCTGGGTCTGCGGCTCCACCAAAAGGCCTGATCCAACAACGCCCCTGCAGTGTGGAGAGTTGCATTTGCACATCATAGTCCATTGAAATGAGCTATAAAATAAACCGTAATCGATTGTGATCTCCTCTCCAGCCTGGATGTCTTTGGCAGCAATGTCGCAGTAGATGCCGTCGACAAATAGGGAGAGGATGTTGGCATCGCAGCTGTGGTTTGCGTCTCCGTCGGTTACCACCCAATTGCCATCCTCATCCTCGACTCCAAATTTATATATTCTTTCTTTTTCATCATCTGAAAGGGAGAGAAACTCTGTCTTTAAAAGATAATTATCTTCACTACTATGATAATAGATAATGGTTCCTTCGGGCACGAATTCTCCGGAGAATATTCCCACTCCATCAATCTTACTACTATCTTTATAAATTTTAACCAAGTACATAAAGGACCTCTAACTGTGTTGCTCTCAATTAACAAAATGGAGAAGATCTATATAAGAATATTGCTTTAACTAAATATAATTTTCTAAATAAGATAGACTTTGGAGGACTCCAAAAAAAAGCCACTTCGGAATGGATAACTTTGAAACGGATATATTGTTATATCAGAAGTTAGAATAAGTATACAGCAAATTATTGAAAAAGAGACACGGAAGGGGGGCTTTGGAAATGCATTCTCTTATAGAGGCAGCAGCAGATGGCAAATCCTCAGACTCCTGCACAGCCAATGCAGAGGCTAAATCATATGCAGAATTTTGCAGTCCACCTTTTCGCTATTCGCTGGTGGCAGGATTGCTGTTGCTCATCTCTTTTGCCTTCGGCACTGTGCTATTTATCAATGATCAAGATGCAACAACAGCATTCACCGATATCGGATCTGTTATAATCGACGGCCTGGTTACATTGGCTTTGTTTTACGGTGCCAAGTGCTCTTACATTGAAGGAAGAACAGTCTACCTGGCCTGGATGATGATGGCCCTCTCAAGGCTCTCCTTTACTATCGGAGACGGAATCTGGGCTTATACAGAGCTCGTCCTGCATGAGAGTCCATTTCCTTCTCTGGCAGATTATTTTTATATATTAAGCTATCCGCTATTCCTATTCGGCATTCTTATTCTTCCCAGCATAAAATTTACCTCAAGCGAGAGGCTGAAGATGGTGCTGGATACAGGAATTGTGATGATCTCTGCAGTTCTTGTCTTCTGGAGCCTTATCATCGCCCCCACTATTCAGGACTCAGCGGATGTCGACGTCCTTACTCTGATGCTCTCAGTAGCATATCCCGTAATGGATCTGATCCTTCTATTCGCCGTTCTGGAGCTGATCTTCAAGAGAATTTATCGGAGAGATCAAAACTCGTTATTATTTCTCGCCGGCGGAATTACATCTCTGATTGTGGCTGACGCCTTTTTCTTCCAGCAGACCCTTGAGGGGACGTATGTCTCCGGAGGGTTTTTGGATTTTGTCTGGCCTGTTGGATATGTCTTGATCGGCCTCGCAGGGATGTCTCAGGTGGATGCCATTCACAAAGGCTCCTTTGCATCCTATCAAACAGATCAGCCAAAATATGGCCAGTTGACCTGGCCTCTTTATCTGCCATATTTTTGTGCAGCTGGCGCTTTTACATTGCTCGTCTGGAGCCATGAGCACTCCATTGGCCTGTCTTTCGACACATTGTCCTGGGCAGTGGGCTGGATCATTGGACTTGTAATAGTGCGCCAGGTCCTTGCATTAAATGAGAACGCTCAACTCTATCGTAGCGCGCAACAGGATCTTTTGGAGAGAAAACTTGCGCAGCAAGAGATCATCCGCCTAAACGAAGAACTGGAAGGCCGCGTAGCTTCGCGCACTGCGCAGCTTGAGGCTGCCAATAGGGAGTTGCAAAATGAGATTCAAGAGCGGACGCTGGCCGAAGCTGCCATGGTGGATTCTGAACGGCGGCTGGCAGATATCATCAATTTTTTGCCGGACGCGACATTCGTTATCAATAAAGACGGCGTGGTAATCGCATGGAACAGGGCTATTGAGAAGCTCACGGGCATCAATGCAGAGGATATGCTTGGAAGAGACAATTATGAATACGCCCTGCCTTTTTACAAGAGACGGCGGCCCCTTCTGATAGATCTTGTATTAAAACCCAATTTGCAGTTCGAAGAGACTTATGCGACAATAAAGAGAGAGGAAGATGGCACTTTGGTCGGAGACGCTTTTATTCCCGATATTAACGGGAGGGCAATCTATCTCATGGGAAGCGCAGCAGTTCTTTATGACTCGAGGGGTCAGGTCTACGGCGCGATTGAGTCCATGCGTGATATCACCGATCGAAAGCTGGTTGAAGAAGATCTGAAGAGCGCCAAAAATAGGGCGGAACTGGCCATGAAGGCGAAATCTGAATTCATGGCAAACATGAGCCATGAGATACGCACGCCATTGAATGCAGTGATCGGAATGGCTGGGTTGCTCATGGAGACGGATTTGAAGCTTGAGCAGCGCGATTACTTGGAGACAATTCGCAACAGCGGGAATGCACTGCTCTCCATCATCAACGACATTTTGGACTTCTCCAAGATAGACGGTGGAAAGATGGTGCTGGCTAGCAGGAGATTCGATCTGCAAAGCTGCATAGAGATCGCCATCGATCTGGTGGCTGCCAAAGCTGCAGAGAAGGGCCTGGAATTGGCATATTTCCTCGAGAGCGGTGTGCCGCATGAGATCATCGGCGATGAGACCCGCCTGCGTCAGATCTTGATCAATCTCTTGGGGAACGCAGTTAAGTTCACAGAAAAGGGTGAGGTGGTACTGTCAGTGAGCTCAGGCCCAGCAGAAAATGGAAAGATCGAGCTCCACTTTTCTATCAAAGACACAGGAATAGGAATATCTCAGGAAGATATTGGAAAGCTTTTTCAATCTTTTTCCCAGGTTGATTCCTCAACCACAAGATATTATGGCGGGACAGGCCTTGGCTTGGCCATAAGTCGGAGGCTGGCTGAGATGATGGGCGGAAGGATTTGGGTTGAGAGCGAGCTTGGAAGAGGAAGCACCTTCCACTTCACCATAATATCCGAAGCCGTTCATGAAAAAGAGCCTCCTCAACCTCAGGACTTGATTCTTTGCGGCAAGAAGGCAATCATTGTGGAGGGCAGCGATTCAGTCAGGAACATGCTCGTCAAGGTTCTTTCATCCTGGGGAATGGTGGTTGTGGCGTCGAGCAGCGGCAAGGAAGCTATGGATATGCTGGCAGGAAAAGTCTATGATTTTGTCATCATCGATGCAAAGCTGCCAGATATGAGCGGNCAGGACCTTGCAAGGGATATCCGGTTCGTCAAGGGATNCGATGCACCTATTGTGATAATGGTTCCCATCGGATGCAAAATTCTTCGAGAAGCATTTGTCTCAGGTTGGTTAAGCAAGCCTATCAAACCCATCCAGCTCCGCGACCATCTGATCAAGCTTCTCACACCCAAGAGCACAGTGGTGTCAGAGTTTAGGCCCAAGCCTGCCAAGCCAGTCGAGGAGCATGGCCTGACCCTTCTGCTGGCGGAAGACAATCCCGTGAATCAAAAGGTGGCTCTTGGCATGCTGAGGCGCCTTGGATACACTGCAGATGTAGCCTCAAATGGCTTTGAAGTTTTACAGGCAATTGAGAAAAAAACATACGATGTAATCCTCATGGACATCCAGATGCCGCAGATGGATGGATTGGATGCCACGCGCAAAATCCGGGGGCGCGAAAACTTGGCAAACCAGCCATGTATCATAGCTATGACTGCCTATGCACTGGATGGCGACCGAGAGGAGTTCTTGAATGCAGGCATGAATGATTACATAAGCAAGCCCATTCGAATTGAGGAGCTGAAAACGGCTCTTGAAAGATGCAGCTTGGCCAGGAAAGTCAAAGAGAAATGCAGCTAGTCCATCATCTGGCAGACATCTCCTCCACCGTCCTGCCGCTGAGCACCGACCTTGGCTCTGCCTTGAGGATGTCGCGGGACGCGTCCGCCAGCTCGTCCTTCATCTTGACCAGTATCCATCCTCGCGCCGTTCGGGTGAGTGCATAGCCGCCCTTCAGCTTCCTGCCTTCCAGCCAGATTGCGATGTGGCCATTTTCCAGGGCATCTTCAAGGGGCACTCTCTGGCCATCTTTCTCGGTGATGTTTCTGTAGTATCCCGCATCCCAAACGATCACAGTGCCAGCCCCATACTGACCTTCTGGAATGACGCCCTCGAAGTTGGCATATTCCAGGGGATGGTCCTCTGTCTCTATTGCCAGGCGTTTATCTTTGGGGTTTGTGGAGGGGCCTTTTGGAACTGCCCAGGACTTAAGAGTACCATTAACCTCCAGCCTCAGATCATAGTGAAGGCTGCGAGCATAGTGCTTCTGTACCACGAATATCTGGCTGCCTGAGGATATGCTGTCGCCTGAGGGCTCAGACGTGACGCGAAAGTCCCTCTTCTTTTTATACTCTGATAGCCGATCTTCAGGGAACATCAAAGTCTCTCGGCCTCTGCATAATTTAAATGTTTTCACATCCAGGAAAAATAGGATATCTGGCTACTCCAGTTGATTTATCACTATGGTATCAGATATCCTATTGAATAAACGCTGCCTGCTCTCTCGAAAAGCAAACCAGCATGCAAGGCAGTCAAACGGAAGCAAAAATGCCTTTCCAAAGGCCTGCGTTGCTGCATCTCTAAACCTGATGCTCTCCCCGAGAGGGCCAGTCACAACGATCTTCATGACCATCTTTCCCACCGACTGACCTCTATAACCCTCTAATGCGGTCCAATAAATGAACAATAAAGCTGCTAACATAAAAAACCCTTCAAGGCCAAATGCATCTATTTTCAATACGATCAGAGCTCTGTGCCACAGAATGCCCATGAGGAGAACATCGATCAACCAGGCCCAAAAGCGGCTTTCCCAACTCGACAGCACTACTATCTCAACCATTCAAACTCCCTTCGAGACAATCCAAAATTACTCACCTTGGCTCCAAAAAAATAGGAGGAGCCTGTTCTAGACAGTTTTTTTCTTTTTCATCTTTTTGTGCATATATCCACCCGCTGCGATGATTATTATGAGAACTATCATCACAGGCAGAATCAGAGATGCAGATGCAGCCTTTACCACCACAGGTATCTTCATGCTCTCAGAGATGACTGTGTCGCCATTGACATCTGTGTATTTGATCTCGCTGTTTATGCCATACTCCTTGGGCGTGGC
>Ga0067045_1003630_pt1 | contig 17591 bp, 20 predicted proteins | sample TerdegcTABiofilm_FD_59184 | JGI IMG/M metagenome (GOLD analysis project Ga0067045, IMG submission 59184) | Combined Assembly of (Gp0054472, Gp0054536) Wastewater bioreactor microbial communities from Singapore -Terephthalate degrading... | reverse complement strand
CGCCCTCGAGCGGGCGGCGCTCGGCACGGTGGAGGCCGGCGTCATGACGGGAGACCTGCTGGCCGTGGCGAAAAAGAGCGCAAAAAACCGCAAGGTGACGACGGAGGGCTTCATCGACGCCATCGCGGATCGACTTCGCCGTACCTTGAAAAAGTAGAGGACGGCAAAGTCGGGAATACTGGAGTGATGGAGTTTTGGAATATTGGGTTTCAAGAAAGTATCGCTCCTTCCCGTTATTCCATCATTCCAATACTCCATCACTCCAACAATAACCACCGGACCTGCTTGTTTTGCCGTGACTGACAAGCCCGATCTAAAGAACATGACCCTCGAGGAGATCGAGGCCTTCGTGGCCTCGCTCGGGAAGGAAAAGTACCGCGCCCGGCAGATCATGAAGTGGATCTACCGGCAGGGGGCCTCGTCGTTCGAGGAGATGACGAACCTCTCGAGGGAGTTCCGGGCCGAAATGGCGAAGAAGGCACGGATCAGCAGCCTCGAGATCGTCCGGACGGAGACTTCCGGGGACACGACGAAGAAGATCCTCTTCCGCCTCGAGGACGGCCTGCTGATCGAGAGCGTCCTCATCCCCGGGGCCAGCCACTGGACGCTCTGCGTCTCGACGCAGGCGGGCTGCCGGATGGGGTGCGCCTTCTGCTACACGGCGCGGTCGGGGTTCAAGCGGAACCTGCAGCCCGCCGAGATCGTCGACCAGATCGTGCAGGCGAAGTTCCGCACCGGGGAAGGGGCGGGCATCAACAACCTCGTCTTCATGGGGATGGGCGAGCCGCTGGACAACTACGACAACGTCCTGAAGGCCATCGCGATCATCACCTCGGACCACGGGCTTTCCCTCTCGACGCGGAAGATCACCCTGTCGACCTGCGGGCTCGCCCCCGGCATCGAGAGGCTGGGTCGGGACTCGGCCGTCAATCTCGCCGTTTCGCTCAACGCCCCCGACGACCGGCGGCGCAGCGAGCTGATGCCGATCAATAAAAAATACCCCATCGAGGCCCTCATCCGGGCATGCAAGAGCTACCCCATGCCTAGGCGCCGGCGCATCACCTTCGAGTACATCCTCATCGCCAGCGTCAACGACGCGCCGGCAGACGCGAAACTCCTCGTGAAGACCTTCGGCGGCCTGCGCTGCAAGTTCAACCTCATCGCCTTCAACGAATTTCCCGGGAGTCCTTTCAGGGCGCCGTCCCCCGAGGCGATCCAAGCCTTCCAGAAGGTCCTCGTGGACCACCACTTCACGGCGGTCCTGCGCCAGAGCCGCGGCAAGGACATCCTCGCCGCCTGCGGCCAGCTCTCCGGCAGACACCGGGAAGAAACGACGGGAAGTGAGGAAGTTAAGAAGATCGGAAGTCAGGAAAAAAAGAGGGAAAAAACCGAAGACGGCATGACCGAAGAGACGGAACAGACGGAATAGACCGAGTTCGGGGGGAGGGAATCATGATGTATCAGAATCTGGAAGTCGTAATCGAAGACCGTGTTGCCGTCGTGAGCATGGCGAGAACCGAGAGCATGAATGCCCTGAGCCTGGCCTTCACGGCCGAGATCGCACAGGCGTTCCGCAACCTGGGCGCCGACGACGAGGTGCGCGCGATCGTCTTGGCCAGCGGGGCGAAGGCCTTCTGCGCCGGGCTCGATCTCAAGGAATTCGCGGCCATAGGCCTGAAGGGCTCCGCCAAGTCGAGCCTGGAGTTCCCGGAAAAGCTCCGGGCCCTCTTCGACTGCTGCAACGGTATCGAGGCCTGCCCCAAGCCCGTGATCGCCGCCGTCAACGGCATGTGCATCGGCGGTGGGCTGGACATCATTTCTGCCTGTGATATCCGCCTCTGCACGGAGGATGCTTCCTTCTCCCTGCGCGAGGCCGCCATCGGACTCGTGGCCGACATGGGCGTGCTGCAGAGGCTCCCCCACATCATCGGCCAGGGATTCACGCGGGAGATGGCCTTCACGGCCCGGTTCTACAAGGCAAGGGAGGCTCAGGCCATGGGCCTCGTCAACGCCGTCTACCCCGACGCGGCCTCCATGATGGAGGGGGCGAAAAAACTGGCCCTCGAGATCACCGCCAACGCCCCCCTGGCGGTCCAGGCGACCAAGGAGGTCCTCAACGAGAGCCGCCACCTCCCGGTTGCGGACGGGATGTCTCTTGCCAAGCACAAGAACATGGTCCTCATGCTGTCGCAGGATCTCAAGGAGGCCTTTGTCTCTTTCATGGAAAAGCGAAAACCGGACTTCAAGGGACAGTAGAGGGATTTTTCCCTTGCGAAGGGAGGCAACCAATGTTACAAGAAACGGCACACCTGTTACTTGTAACGGAAAAAGGGGATGAAAAAAGAAGCAGATCGGATCAGACGCTGGAGGGAGCGGAAGAAAGCGGAGGGAAAGAGTTCCTTCACCGTCGTGCTGTCTCGCCAGGCACGGGAGATTCTCGCCGCAGAGAAGGAGAAAACGGGGGAGAGCTACGCAGTCATCATGGAAAAAGCCCTGCTCGGCCTCAGGAAGCAGGCATACGCGCCCCCCGTCCTGCGGCATTTCCCCCGCCGTGAGGAGGTGCTGGCGAGAGCGGCGCAGGACCCTTCCCCGGAAGCGCGTGAAAGCCGCGTCGACCACGAAGGCGACAGGCAGCCCCGGATCCTGATCGACGACCTGGCAAACTACCCGACGCTGGAGGACATCGAGCGCGAGCAGGCCGCAAAGGAGCACAACGGGCTGCACGGCCTCAAATCGAGTGAAGGATTCATTTCCCGGCTGCTTCGCTCCCCGGCGGGCCCCTTCGGCCGGAAGAAGAAATGGTTCAAGTAGAAACCCCATGACGCATCCCCGGCTCGTCGAAGCCATGTCCCGGCCCGATTTCTACCCCCACCGGCCCGCGTCGGTGGAACTCGTCCAGACGCACATCTCCTTCGTCTTCATCGCGGGGGATCGGGTCTACAAGGTGAAGAAGGCCGTCGACTTCGGGTTTCTCGATTTCACCACCCTCGAAAAGCGGAAGCACTACTGCGGGGAGGAGCTTCGGCTCAACCGTCGCCTGGCGCCGGAGGCCTACCTGGAGGTTGCCGAGATCGGGGAGGACGAGTCGGGGGAGCTTCGGCTCGGAACCGGCAGGGCCGTCGACTACGCCGTCGTGATGACGAAGCTGCCCCTGGAGCGGATGCTGAAGAGGCTCCTGGCCGAGGGCAAGGTCCCCCCGGAGGCCATGGACGCCGTCGCCGCAAAGGTCGCCGCATTCCACGCCGCCGCGGAGACGGGCGGCAGGATCGACCGGATCGGCGGCATCGACACGATCCGGTTCAACCACGACGAGAACTTCGAGCAGACGGCGAAGTACATCGGCGTCACGATCGCCCGGGACCGCTACGATTTCCTGAAGGACTGGGTCCGCCGGTTCCTGGAGCGGGAACGGGCGCTGTTCGAGAAACGCGTGGCGGAGCACCGGATCCGCGACTGCCACGGGGACCTGCACGCCGAGCACATCTGCCTGGCCGACGGCATCGTCATCTTCGACTGCATCGAGTTCAACGAGCGCTTCCGGTTCGCCGACGTGGCCGCCGAGGTGGCCTTCCTCGCCATGGACCTCGACTACAACGGCTACCCCGGGCATGCGCGGGCCTTCGTCGATGCCTACGTCCGCCACAGCGGCGACGGGGACCTCCGGCGGCTCCTGGACTTCTACCGCTGCTACTACGCCTACGTCCGGGGAAAGGTCACGAGCTTCCGCCTCGACGACCCGCACATCGGGGCCTCGGACCGGGAGGCCGCCGCGCGGACGGCCGCCCGGTACTTCGACCTGGCCCTCTCCTACGCGGCGCGGCCCGCGAAGAAGACGCTGATCCTCGTGGCCGGGCTCATGGGCACGGGCAAGAGCGTTCTCGCGAGGGCGCTGGCCCCCCTGCTCGGGGCGGAGATCGTGCAGACGGACGCGGTCCGGAAGGACATGCTGCGCATCCCGGCCACGGAGCACCGCTACGAGGGGTTCGGCGAGGGGATTTACTCGGACGAGGTCTCCCGAAGGACCTACGCCAGGGCCCTCGAGATCGCGCTGGAGAAGCTGGACACCGCAGGCGCCGTCATCCTCGACGGCTCCTACAGGAGCCGGGGAGAGCGGTCGCGGGCCTTCGAGGCCGCCCGCCGTGCCGGCGCCGGTGCATTCCTCGTGGAGTGCACGTGCCCCGAGGCGATCGTCGAGGCGCGGCTGCGGGAGAGGGAATCGGACGGCCGGGACATCTCCGACGGCCGCTGGGAGATTTTCCAGGCTCAGAAAAGGGACTTCGAGACGATCGACGAGATCCCCCGGGGGTCCCGTCTCGTGGTGGACACGTCGCTCGACCCGGGGCGCAACGCCCTCGCGGTCCTGAGACGACTGTCGGAACCCGGGTGAGCTATTTCCCGGGCTGCGACGGCGGGTTGTTTTTCTGCGACTTCTGCGCCTCCTTGGCCTCCCGGGCCTTCCGGGCCTCCTCGGCCTTTTTCGCCTCCTTCGCCTTGCGTTCCGCGTCTTCCCGGATCCGCAGTTTCGTCTCCTCGATGAACCGGTTCGTCTTGTAGTCGAGCCCCAGGTTGGCGTACTCGCGCTGGATCGTCTCGAAGCGCTTCAGCGCCGCCTCGTACTTCTTGGTGCGGTAGTAGAACTCGCCGACGTAGAACTCGTGCTCCGCGAGGCGCTGCTTCACCTCGCGCAGGTTCTTCTCCGCCATGATGGCGAACTTGCTCTGGGGGAACCGGGCGATGAGCCGCTCGAACTCCTTGCGGGCTTTCTGGGCCTCCGTCTGGTCCCGGTCGATCGTCTGCATCTGGTGGTAGTGGCACATGCCGAGCTGGTACATCGCGTAGGGGACGTTCGGGTTCGCGGGGTGGAGCTCGACGAAGCTGCCGTAGGCCACCTCGGCGTCGACGTACTGCTCGTTCTCGAAGTAGGAATCGGCGATGCCCAGCTCCGCCATGAGGGCGACGGGATGCAGGGGGTACTCGTCGCGAACGCGGGTGAAGACCTCGATCGCCTTCTTGAAATCGCCCTTCTTGTAGTGTTCGAACCCTCGCTGGTAAAGCCCCTCGGGGGTCGGCCGCACCCGGGGCTCCTTGCCCCAGATCGAGTCCCACCAGGCGCAGCCGCTCATGGCCGCAACCAGGATCAGGAGCACCGCCGCCGCAAGGAGCATGGATCGGTTCGTCATGGTTCTTCCCGTGGTTTCCGTCTTCATCCTTCCCCGCCTGCGCCCTCAGGCCGCATAAAAAAATGGAGGCCCGACTGCAAAACAGGGGCCTCCACGCGTTGTGTTGTCTACAGAACCTTGTCCATCAATGCTTTGAGGCGGTCCTTCGGAACAAGCCCGATGAGCTTGTCGACGACCTTGCCGTCCTTGAAGAGAAGCATGGTGGGAATGCTCTGGATTCCGTGATCGCCCGCCAGTTTGCGGTTCTCGTCGACGTTGACCTTGGCGACCTTGACCTTCCCCTTGTACTCCTCTGCCAGCTCGTCGAGCACCGGGGCGATGGCCCGGCAGGGCCCGCACCAGGGCGCCCAGAAATCGACCAGGGACGGCTGGGTGGACTTCAACACCTCGGCATCGAAGGTTTCCTCGCTGACATGGATGACGCGTTCGCCGCTCATTGGATACCCCCTTGCTGTTCTTGGTCCGCACTATGCCACCAAGTCACGGCGAAGTCAAGCCGCCCGCAGGGGCGCCCCGCTGCGGGACACGAATTTTTTGACAGGCCCCGCCGATTCTGGTAGGAAAGCACTGGCGTAAGGCTAAGGGCTTAAGGCTTGAGGCATAAGGAAAAATCGTGAATCCGTCTCAATTCGCCCTGCCTGGATTGCCCTGAGCCCCAAGCCATACGCCGTACGCCGTTAATTGAGGTACTCATGGCGCCCATCGGCATCATCTCGGGGACGGTCCTGCACGGGACGAGCGTCTTCCGGGGGCTGAGAAAGGAACACGTGGTCAGCGAGTTCGGGCGCGTGACCGTCTGGGCCTCCCGGGAGATCGCCCACATCTCCCGGCATGACCGCGACCCCGGCGAATACGTCCTGCCCCACCTCATCAACCACCAGGCCAATCTCGCGGCCCTCAAGGCCCTCGGCATCCGCGACGTCGTCGCCGTCAACTCGACGGGCTCCCTGAAGAAAGACCTGCCGCCGGGGTCCATCGTCGTGCCCGACGATTTCATCCTGCTTGCCGACACGCCCACGGTGTTCTCCAACCGGCCCGTCCACATCACGCCCGATCTCTCCGAGGAGGTGCGGCGCGGGCTCATCGAAGCCGCCGCGGCCTGCGGGATCCCCGTCGTGGAGCGGGGCGTCTACTGGCAGACCGAGGGGCCGAGGCTGGAGACGCGGGCCGAGATCCGCATGATGGCCGCCCACGCCGACATCGTGGGGATGACCATGGCCGCCGAGGCGATCATCGCGAAGGAACTCGGGCTTGCCTACGCCGCGCTGTGTTCCGTCGACAACTACTGCAACGGCGTCGTGGAGACGCCCCTCACCATGGAGACGATCCTCGAAGGCGCGAAACGAAACCGGGAAACCATGCTGACCATCGTCGGCACGTTCATCGAAAGGAGAAGGGCATGAAGTTCTCGAAGAAGGGCGACACGGGAGAGACCAGCCTCCTGGGCGGTCAGCGGATCCCCAAGTTCGATCCCCGGCCGGAGGCCTACGGGACGCTGGACGAGGCCAGCTCCGTCCTCGGGGTGGCCCGGGGCATGACGGCCAACGTCCGGATCAAGGAGATCATCCTGCAGGTCCAGAAGGACCTCCTCGTCATGGGGGCCGAGATGTCGACCCTTCCCGAGGACATGGGCAAGCTGGCGCAACGGATCGGCAAAGCCGACGTGGACCGGGTGGAGGACCTCATCGACCGGCTCCAGGAGGAGGTTCCCTTCCCTCGCGAGTTCGTCTACCCTGGCAAGAACGCCGTTTCCGCGCAGATCGACGTGGGCCGCACGGTCATCCGCCGGGCCGAGCGCCGGGCGGCGGAGCTCAAGCAGAAGGGGCTCTTGAACAGCGCCGAGATCCACCAGTACCTCAACCGGCTCGCCGACATGCTCTTCACGCTGGCGCGCTACGCCGAGGAAAAAGGCTGACCCTGCAGGGCGGGCGTCCCGCCTGCCGATCTCCCGCATGACGGGCGGGACGCCCGTCCCACGTTTGGGCTCATGAAAATCATCAAGGCCGGGGCCGTCGCGCTGGCGGTTCTCCTGGCTGTCTATTTCGGATATCGCCATTTCTACCCTGCCCCGCCGGCGAAGAACCCGCGGCCGGCGGGGGAAAATATCATCTGCTTCGGCGACAGCCTCACCCACGGCACGGGCGCCTCGCCGGGCATGGACTACCCCTCCCAGCTCTCCCGCCTCATCGGCCGGCCCGTGATCAACGCCGGCGTCCCGGGCGACACCACGTCTACGGCCCTGGCCCGCCTGGAGCGGGACGTCCTGCAGCGCTCCCCGCGCATCGTCCTGGTCACCCTCGGGGGAAACGACCTGAAGAACCGCCACGATCGGGATCGGGCCTTCCGGAATCTCAGGACGATCATCACCGCCATCCAGGGCCGCGGGGCCCTCGTGATCGTCGGGGGGCTCGACGTCCCCGTCTGGGGGCGGGGGTTCCAGGAGCAGTACCGGAAGGTGAGCGAGGAGACGGGCGCCGTCCTGGTGCCGGACGTTTTGCAAGGCCTGCTGGGAAACCCGGAGAAGATGAGCGATGCCATTCACCCCAACGACGCGGGCTATGGCGTCATGGCGGGGTACTTCCACGAGGCGATCAAGCCGTATCTGTGAAGACGGGACGGAGGTGAAAGGACAAAGGATAAAGGTTCTTATTCCGTCCCTTGAACCTTGATCCTTTTTCCTTGAGCCTTCTTCAGAAGGCGCCTAATTGGCAGGCCGATATCTTGATCCTGAGCTTCTCGCAGGCCGATGACACGCGGATCTTCGCGAGCTTGAAGTCCCTGGCGATCCGGAACGCGTCCGCGCAGGGCAGCCGCCCGTCCGACAGGGCCGTGCGGATGGCCGCCTCGAGATCCTCCGGCACCGACTCCGCGGGCTGCAGGATCCGGCTGACGGGGGAATAGCCGAAGAGCCCCAGCTGGCACCTGCTGATGGGGATCTCCAGCAGATCGATGGCCTGGCCGATCTCGGCCGGCGTCAGCGAGAGCTCCACGGCCGCCTGGAAGGCCAGGGGGCAAGGCATCGCCCCGTCGGTCTCTTTCATCTTCAGCAGCTCCGCGACTTCTTTCCTGACGCTCGCGCCGGGGTGCTTCGCCCCAAAGTGCCCTTTGTCCTTTCGAGCCATATCCTCTTCGTTCCGTTTCTTTCGTTTATTTCGTTCTTTCGTTTGTTTCGTTGTGACGCTTTGCGGCTGTGACAGTTGATTGGGTAACGGATATTCTCTGCCTTTAGCCTTTAGCCTTTAGCCTTTAGCCTTTAGCCTTTGCCTAGTACTTCACATAGTGGAACGGTTCCACCGCCGACAGGGCGTCGTCGTCGAGCGTCTTGAAGCCCGCCTTCTCGATCAGCTTCTGGGCCCTCGCAATGTCGTCCACCTCCACGACGAAGACCGCCGTCTTCCAGCTGTCGAGGACGAACCCGTAGGCGTTGTTGACGTTGATGTTCTCCTTGAAGAGCATCTGGGTGAGCCGGTCGAGCCCGCCCGGCTTGTCTTCGATGATCACGGCGATGACCTCCTTGGTCGTCACCATCATCCCGTCCTTCTTGATCGCCTTGATGGCCTTCTGAGGGTCGTCGACGATGAGGTTGATGACGCCGAAGGTGGCCGTCGTGGCGATCGTCGTGGCGCGGATGTTCACCTTCTCCTTGCCCAGGATCCTTGTAAGCCTGGCCAGCTGACCGGGCTTGTTCTCTGCGAATACGGAGATCTGATGCACGATCATGGGGCACCTCGCAATTGCTTCGAAACGCCTTTGGGATTCCCCAGGCTGTTCCGTTTCAGGGAAGTCGTAATGCGGTGCAGGCTGCAGTCAACAGCCTACAGCCCTTTCATCTTTTTCCGGAGCCTGAAGCCTGATGCCTGTCGCCTGGAGCCTGCCGCGCAGCGGCTCAGTCCTTCCGGTTGTCGATGACCCGTACCGCCTTCCCTTCGGACTTGGGAAGGCTTCCCGGCTCCACGAGCTCGACCTTCGGAGTGATGAGAATGTCGCCCTTGAGCTCTTCCGTGATGCGCCGCTGCAGGCGCTCGAGCTTGAGCAGATCGCCGTCGAAGAATTCCTGCGCCACCTCGACCTTCACGATCATCTCGTCGTTGAAGCCCTTGCGTTCCAGGACGATCTGGAAATTCGTCCCCACGCCGGGAATCTCCATGAGTTTCTTCTCGATCTGGATGGGGAAGATGTTGACCCCCTTGAGGATCATCATGTCGTCGGTGCGGCCCTTGAATCGTTCGATGCGGCGGTGGGTGCGCCCGCACTCGCAGGGTCCCGGCAGGATCCGCGTGAGGTCCTTCGTGCGGTAGCGCAGGATGGGCATCCCCTCCCGCCGGAGCGTCGTCATGACCAGCTCGCCCTCCTCGCCGTCCGGCACGGGCTGGAGGGTCTGGGGATCGATGATCTCGACGAGGAAGCTGTCCTCCCAGATGTGCAGGCCGTTCTGGCAGGGACACTCGAAGGCCACCCCCGGCCCGTTCATCTCGGAGAGGCCGTAGGAGTTGAAGGCCTTCCAGCCGTAGAACTCCTCGATCTTCCTCCGGGTCTTCTCCGTGTGCGGCTCCGCCCCCACGAAGGCGATCTTCACCTTCGTGTCCTTCCGGGGATCGACCTTCAGTTCCTCGAAGACCGAGTAGAGATGCAGCGCGTAGCTCGGGATGATGTGGATGACGGTCGTCTCGAAATCCTGCATGAGCTGGATCTGGCGCTTGCTGTTCCCGGCCCCGGCGGGGATGACGAGGCAGCCGATCCGCTCGGCCCCGTAGTGGAAGCCAAGGCCCCCCGTGAAGAGGCCGTAGGTCATCATGTTCTGGAAGACGTCGGACTTCCGCACGCCCGTCATGTACATGCAGCGGGCCACCAGGTTCGTCCAGGCGTTGAGGTCGCCCGCGGTGTGGAAGATGACCGTCGCCCGCCCCGTCGTGCCCGACGAGGAATGCATGCGCACGAGTTCCTCCCTTGGGACGGCGAGGAACCCATAGGGCCAGTTCTCCCGCAGGTCGTCCTTGGTGGTCAGGGGCAGCTTCGGCACGTCGGCCAGGGACTTGAAGTCATCGGGGTTGAACCCCGTCTCCTTGTAGAGCCTGCCGTAGTGAGGGGATTTCGCGGCCTGCCGGAGGGTCGCCTTGAGCCGCTCGACCTGCATCGCCTCCAGCTTCTCGCGCGGCATGGTCTCAATTTCTTTTTCCCAGTACATGTTGCCCTTCCTCCAGGGGGATCGAGGGCTTTTTGTACCGCCCCCGCGGAATTTTATCAAGTGCTATCTCGAGCCGGGGCGGCCGCGCAAAGTTCCCCTTGCGAATGAGGGCCGTTCGCGGATATAGGAGGAAAAACGTTGAGGGCGGACGAAGGGTGTTCCGGGATGCGTGGAGTTCTTCCTGACGCCCGGTGCCTGACGCCTGATGCCTGTTTCCGGAGGAAACCATGCAGAACTTCGTCTTTGAAAACCCCACGAAGATCATCTTCGGGAAGGGCTCGATCGCCAGGATCGGCGCCGAGGTCAAGCGGTTCGGCACCCGGGTGCTCATGGTCTACGGGATGGGAAGCGTCCGGGCCAGCGGCGTCTACGAGCAGGTCCTGAATTCCCTCAAGGAGGCCGGCGTCGACGTCGTGGAGCTTCCCGGCGTGAAGTCCAACCCCCTGCTGTCCAGGGCGAAGGAGGGCATCGCGCTGGCGCGGTCGAATCAGGTCGACGCGGTGCTCGCCGTGGGCGGCGGCAGCGTCATCGACACGGCCAAGACGATCGCCGCGGGCGCCATGGCCGATCACGACCCCTGGGAATTCTTCGTCTACACCAAGACGGTCAAGAGCGCCCTGCCCGTCCTGGTCGTCCTGACCCTCTCGGCGAGCGCCTCGGAGATGAATGCCGCCGCCGTCATCACGAGGGACGACACGCTCCAGAAATTCAGCGTCCGCTCGCCCCTCATCCAGCCGAAGACGTCCATCCTCGACCCCGAGGCCCTCTACACGGTCACACCGTCCTACACGGCCTACAGCGCCGTCGACATCATCACGCACATGCTCGAGGGCTACTTCACCAACACGGAGCCCGGCGAGAGCCCCCTGCAAGACCGGATGGTCTACGCCTTCATGCGCACCCTCATGGAAGCCACCGAGAAGTCGCTGGCAAACCCGAGGGACTACGACGCCCGGGCGAACTTCATGTGGTCGGGCACCCTGGCCTTCAACGGCCTCACGACGGCCGGGATGGGGGTCGTGGGGTTCCCCGTGCACATGATCGAGCACTCGCTGTCGGCCCTTTACGACATCGCCCACGGGGCGGGCCTCTCCATCGTCCTGCCCGGCTGGATGAGCTGGTCGTCGGCGAAGAGGCCGGCCCGCTTCGCCCGTCTGGCACGGGAATTCTTCGGGGTGGACAGGTCGGACGACGCGAGGGCCGCCGTAGAGGGGATCAATCGCCTCACGGCGTGGTTCCGCTCGATCAAGAGCCCGGTGACGCTGAAAGAAGGGGGCATCCCCGAGGGCGACATCGAAAGGATCGCCGACAACGCCGTCGAGCTGGCGAAGACCTGGAAGCTCAAGGACTACACGAAAGAGGTCATCGTCGAGGTGCTGCAGCATTGCCGATAGAGGTGGACGGGCGGGACGCCCGTCCTCCCAGCGGGATGTTCGTTTCACCCTCCCCACGGTAGGGCAGGCGTCCCGCCTGCCCGCCAAGGCATGACGGATGCCTAAGAAGGAAAATATCGACAAAGATCTCACGGCAGGACAGCGGGACGCCCGTCCCGCCCTCCCCACATTAGGACAGGCGTCTCGCCTGTCCGATAAGCATTGGAAAAGGCATCTCCCGCATTACGAGGAATCTGGAAGCTATTATTTCATCACCTTTACAACGGATGAAAGGAGACCGCTAACCGCATCCGCAAAAGAATGCATATTCAAAGCTCTGCTTTATCTGGATGACAGAAAATACGAACTTTGTGCGGCGGTCGTGATGGAAGATCACGCACATATTATCATCAAACCAACAGAGCCATTATCGAAAATCATGCATAGCATAAAGAGCTATACCGCCCATGAGATCAACAAGGCTGAACAAAGATCCGGCAAGGTATGGCAGGATGAATCTCATGACAGGCTGATTAGAAACGAAAAAGAATTGCGGGAGAAGCTGCCATACACGGCAAACAATCCTATCAAATCCAAGCTTGCCGAGACCCATGCGGACTACGAATGGTTGTATGTGAAAGGATGGATTGAAAGAGGAGGGTGACAGGCGAGACGCTTCTGGAGGATGACAGGCGGTTTATGACGGGGATTATTTTAGCCGGCGGCCGGGCCGGCCGCATGGGCGGCATCAACAAGGCCTTCATCGAGGTCGGGGGCGAGCGCCTCATCGACCGCACGATGCGCCTCTACCGGGCGCTCTTCCGGGAGATCATCATCTCCACCAACTCCCCGCTGGAATACCTCGAGTTTGACGCCCGCATCGTCACGGACCTCTATCCCGGGAAAGGCCCGCTGGGGGGCATCCACGCGGGGCTTCTCCACGCAACGTGCGAGCAGGCCTTCGTCTCGGCCTGCGACATGCCGTACTTGAGCGAGGCGTTCATCGGCCACCTGATCGCGCAGGCTGAGGGGTACGACCTGGTGGTCCCCGTAACGGCTGGCGGCTACGAGTCGCTTCACGCGGTCTATTCCCGCCGGTGTCTCCCCGTCATCGAGTCGCAGATCGAGAGGGGCGAATTGAAGGTCGCCCTGCTGTTTCGCAAGTTCAGGACCCGCGAGATCCCCGCCGGCGAGATCCTCCGCTTCGACCCGGAGGGGAGGATCTTTGCCAACCTCAACCGGCCGGAGGACCTGCAGTCCAACCCCCGGCCCGGGACACGCCGCTGAAAGCCGCACCGGACCGCTTCGCCGGCCCCTCGAGAGTGCCCCCGCGTCCCCCGGCTCCTTTTTTTCCAATTGACAACAACCCGGTTTTTCGATAATGCTGGCGCGATTTTGCGTTTGTTGACAGAGGGACGCAGGTCAACGGTTTCCATTCATTCTCTTGTTTCGCGTGATCCATGTCCAAGGAGGGAGGGTTCCAATGAGCAAGGAGAAACTATTCGGGATGCCGGCCGAGAAAGGCCGGTGGATGTTCGTCGTACTGGGCTTCATCATCAACATCTGCCTGGGCAGCGTATACGCCTACAGCGTGTTCAGGGGCCCTGTCTCAAAGCTGCTGAACATGAGCGCCACCGAGGCGGGCCTTCCCTTCATGGTCTTCCTGGCCCTGTTTGCCATTATGGTGTTCTTCGGCGGCCAGGTCATGGCCAAGCTCGGCCCCAAGATGCTCGGCATGATCGGGGGCGCCATCGTCGGAGCCGGCTGGATGCTGGCGAGCTTCTCCACGAGCGGTACGATGCTGACGATCACCTACGGGGTCATCGGCGGCGGCGGCGTGGGCCTGGCCTACGGCGTCCCCCTGGCCGTCGCGGGCCGCTGGTTCCCCGACAAGCGCGGGTTGGCCCTGGGCCTGACGCTCGCGGGCTTCGGCGGCTCCCCCTTCGTGTCTGCCAACGTGGCGGCGGCGCTCATCAAGGCCGTGGGCCCCATGCAGACCTTCTTCTACATGGGTGCGGCCTTCCTGGCCATCATGATCGTCTGCTTCATCCCCTTCCGCTTCCCCAAGGACGGCTGGCTCCCCGCGGGCTGGAAGCCCCCTGCAGCGGCCGCGGCGAGCGCCGTGGACCTCAACATGGGGGAAATGGCGAAGACCTCCACGTTCTACGGACTGTTCCTCTGCTACATCATCGGCTCTCTCGCGGGGCTCATGGCCATCGGGATCTCCGCCTCCGTCGCCCAGGAGATCATCAAGATCGACCCCGCCACGGCGGCCACCCTGGTCGGGGTCTTCGCCATCTTCAACGGCGTGGGGAGGCCCCTCTTCGGCGTGCTGACCGACAAGCTCTCCCCCAAGATTGCGGCGCTCATCTCCTTCGTCCTCATCCTCGTGTGCTCGCTGGGCATGCTGGCGGCAGGCCCGGGAAGCGTGCTGCTCTACACGCTGTGCTTCATCGGCTTCTGGCTCGTGCTCGGCGGCTGGCTGGCCATCGCGCCCACGGCGACGACGATCTTCTTCGGCGTGAAGAACTATGCCAAGAACTACGGCCTCGTCTTCTTCGCCTACGGCCTCGGCGCGATCCTGGGAGGCATCATCGCCGGCCAGGCGAAGGACACCTTCGGCTCCTTCACCTTCGCCTTCTACCCCACGGCGGGGCTGGCGGTCCTCGGCATCCTCATCGCCATGGCCCTCATGAAGCCGGTCAAGAAGGCCTCGTAGGACAGCCGTCCTGCGGGACGGGNGTCCCGCCCGTCANNGTCTGAAACCAAGAGCGCCGGTCGATTCGACCGGCGCTCTTTTTTCACCCTTCGGGCCAAGGCCGGGAGNATCGGNCCGCCGCGGCGNCCGGCCCGATATCCTGTCGATTTTTTGATTGACGAACAGCGATGCATACCATAGTATGCATAAATAATATGCTTCATGGAGGCACAATGAGAACCACCATCGTGCTCAACGAAAGCCTGCTTGAGGAAGTCAAGGCCCTCTCCGGGGCAAAGTCGAAAAAGGCCGCTGTGGAGAAAGCCCTGGAGGAGTTCGTCAGGCGGAGAAAGGCGCGCAGGCTGATCGAATTGGAGGGAAAACTGGACCTTGCCTTCACGCCCGGGGAGTTCCTCGAGAGGAGGAAACGGGATGTTCCTCATCGATAGCTCGGCCTGGATCGAATATCTTCGTCCGTCCGGTTCCGCGAAGATCAAGGCCCGGGTCCGGAAAATCCTCGAAAGCGAAGAGGCCGTCACCTGCGGGATCATCGTCGTCGAAATCCTGCGCGGCGCCCGAACGGAAAAAGATTATAGAATCCTGCGGGATTCAATCCTTTCGCTTCCGGGCATCCCCATCACCCGGGAGGTGATCGACAGGGCCTCCCGCTGGGGGTTTTTGCTGGACAGGAAGGGGAAGCAGGTCCCGACGACGGATCTCATCATCGCATCCTGCGCCCACAAGAACGCAAGGATCCTTCACGCCGACAGGGACTTCGAGGTCATCGCCTCGATTTGCGACCTTGACCAGGAGAACCTTCAGCACGCCTGAGACTCATGGCTGCCGGACAGGCGAGACGCCTGTCCTACCAAGGGTTGTCATAAACCGACCGTTTGCCTCTTTGTCCTCGTGGGACGGGCGTCCCGCCCGTCACCGGGCGCAGCTTTTGACCCACCCCTGGACGGTCTTGCGGATTTCCTTCCAATCCACGTTCCATATCATGCGAGGCATCCGCTCCTTCTCGGCCTCGTCGAAATAGGACAGCCCGTAGAGGATATGGCCGATGTCCCGTACGTCATATTTGCTTCGATAGAACGCCAGCATGTCGGTCAGCGAATATCTCTTCTGCCCGAGTGCATAAAGGTCGATGAAATCCTTTTTCGATCCCCGCTGGGCGATGGCAGCCAGCTTCATGCAGGCCAGGTCGGCGAGCGACGCGATCGGACAGCCAACCTCCCTCCAGTGGAACGCCGGTTTGAGTAAAGGATAGGCATACTCGAAAAAGCTGAGTTGCACCCGGTATGCCCTGCCGTGAAGCGTTCCCCTTTCCGCCTGACCCGTCACGAAGGGGATCTTTTCCTGTCTCAGGGATGCCGCCAGGCGCAGGGGGTCGGCCGGCTGCACCGACGTAAACCAGTCGAGGTCCCCCGACCGGCGGTGGCCCAATTGAAGCGCCACCGCCGTTCCGCCGCCGAGATAAAAGCCTTCCCGGAGGGCAAACGGCCCCAGGCGCCGGAGGGCCCTTTGCTGGGCAGCCGTCAGGATATCGGCATGAATCTTCATCGGAAGGCCCTTTGATCCCACACCTGTCGAGTCTTACTCCGGAGCCAATCGTTGACGTCCTGTTCGGGCAGACCCAGGACAAGTTCCCAGAACCTGAGCTTCGGCGGACTCAATCCGGCTCCCCGTCGGTCCACGAGCCAGTTTTTGAGATCCCGATCGGAGAATCTCGTCCGAAGCCACTGCACCGCTTCCCAGTCACCCCGGTCGAGCAGCCTGCGGATGATCAGGTCACGATCCCTGTCGAGCTTCAGACGGCGGAACTCAACATCCCAGAAGAACGGTCTCAACCGTGCGGGAATGGATTCTTTGCGGGTGCTGGCCTTGGCGGGCATCTCGGTTTCCATGCGATTCCTGAAAAGACGCAAACGGGCGGGCAGCGCCCCGTTGCAGATACAATACCGACGTGAAGATACTAGCAGAATACGGGGGCCCGGGCAAGGAATTGCCTGATCGTTCCTCACCGGCGGGCCAGGGTTCTCAGGATCGGCCCGCCGTGGCGGCCGGCCATGTGCAGGGGCCGGAAAAGGTAGTAAAGGGGAGAAAGGGGATCCGGCAGGGCCGAGGGGTTCCACTCGCCGGCGGCCAGGGTCGCCAGGAGCCTGCCGGCGAAGTAAAGCTGGTCCCGCCTGCAGTCCTTCGACTTGAGGTAGAAGAGGTAACGGGCCGGGTCCGCGTCCGGGTTCACCGGGGTTCTCGCGATCATCTCCAGGGACTGTCTCGCCAAGGCGGAAACCATGATGTCCGCCTCGATCCGGTCCAAGATCTCCTTCGGAAGACGCGCTCCCGCCAGTCGCCCGGCCAGGAGAAGCCCCACGCAGAGAAGCCTCGTCGCGCCGCATCGCGACGCAAGCTCCAGGGCCCGTGGAAGATCCGGGGGTGCCGGCGACTCGAGCAGCCCCGCCACGTCGACGAGCCATCCGAGCTTGCACCAGAGGTGCTTGGCCCCGTGGACGCAGAGCATCAGGAGCGTCTCTTCCGGCGGGAGAACGGGAAAGGCGAAGCCGTTCCAGGTCCGCCGCTCTATCCTGTCCCAGATCGCGAGTTTCTTGTGGTCGAACCCGAAGTAGCCGGGAACGACTGCCCACTGAAGCTCGACCTGCAGCTTCCCGTCGCGGCGGATGAAGCCCGCCTCGTACTCGGTGCGCCGGTGCGCGGAGAGGCGCGCTCCATCCAGCTCGTTCTGCGACCGGTATCCCTGTGCGTCGAGGACCCTCGCGGCCCGGTGAAGCATTTCCCCGGGGATGAGGATGTCCAGATCCTTCGACTGCCGGAGCGCCGGGTCCCCGTAGAGCATCACGGACAGGGCAGGACCCTTGAACGGGCACGCGGGGATGCCCGATGGCTCGAAGGCCCGCAGGACCCGGGAGAGCTCGGAGGCCAGGAAAAGAGACCGGGCAGTGTGATTGCGATGCATGGCGCGCATGCGGTTCACGACCGCCGGGGGAACCGCCTCGTCCCGAACGTCCGGAAGGGCTCTGCAGACAAGCGGGACCACGTTGTGCCACTCGCAGAGGCTCACGAAGCGGCCCCAGTCCAATCCTGCCGGCGGGGCAGGCGGTGGAGCAGGCCCGTCTGCTCGAAACGCAGCCCTG
>Ga0067045_1003761_pt1 | contig 17600 bp, 18 predicted proteins | sample TerdegcTABiofilm_FD_59184 | JGI IMG/M metagenome (GOLD analysis project Ga0067045, IMG submission 59184) | Combined Assembly of (Gp0054472, Gp0054536) Wastewater bioreactor microbial communities from Singapore -Terephthalate degrading... | reverse complement strand
CGCCGATCTCCAGCGTCAGGGCGACATAGTCGCGCGCCACCATGTCCAGACTGTCGGCGGCCGGCTTCGGCGCGCTCGCGCAGGCGGTCAGCAGGGCGGCGGCCGTCAAGGCGGCGATCGTCATGTGGCGCATGGAAACTCCCTCTCTCCGGCCGCGAGGCTAGGCCCTCGCGGCCCTCACGCCAAGAAGGCGTCGCCGCCGAGATTCAGGGATTGAGGCCGCCCGGCCCATGCTGTAAGCACCGCCGTCCGGCTCTTGAGCCGCAGACGCACCCGTAGCTCAGCTGGATAGAGTGCTGCCCTCCGAAGGCAGAGGTCACAGGTTCGAATCCTGTCGGGTGCGCCACTTTTTCTTCCAAGTCGTTGTTAAGTTGTTGGAATTTTGACGTCCCGGCGTTCATTCATAACGGTTTTCATAATTTCGTTCTTTGAATGATCGCAACTGGTTGAGTCTGAAGCGGCTAGGAGCTGCGTCGAAAACGCTCAAAGGCGTGTTCCACGCTCTTTAATCCTCACCCTTGCACACCTCTCGCTGCCTTCGACTTGGGGCAGGCGAGCAGTAAAGGTCGGTTGCGTCAGGACAACACGCGGAAAAATTTCTTGACTTCGTACCCCCTACTCCTGGACGAGAAGTTTCGAAGATCATAGGCCTAGGCCTGGAGGGGGGCTCCATATGCTACCAGGTCCGTTCATCGACCTATTTGCCGGATGCGGAGGCTTGTCGCTGGGGTTGCGCAAGGCTGGGTGGAAGCCGCTGTTTGCGGTCGAGGCGCACGCAGACGCGTTCGCCACCTATCGCCACAACCATATCGGGTCAGATCACAGCTGGCCCGACTGGTTGCCTATGGGGCCGATGCGCATTGAGCAAGTGATCGAGGATCACCGTTCGCAACTAGAAGAACTGGCAGGTCACGTCGGACTCGTGGCGGGAGGTCCGCCCTGTCAGGGTTTCTCAACCGCTGGGCGGCGTCGGCCCGATGACCCTCGTAACCAAATGGTCCGCCACTACCTCGACTTTCTGAGCCTCGTCCAGCCAAGCTTCGTTCTTCTTGAGAATGTCCGCGGTTTCACCACGATGCAGCATGAGGATGCGGGGAGCTACGCCGACCACGTTTTCAATGAACTCGAGAAGCTCGGCTATGACGTGTGGAACGACCTGCTGATGGCGTCCGACTGGGGCGTACCGCAGCGTCGACCGCGTTTCTTTTTTGTCGCGGCGCGCAAGGGGCTGCTTGCTGGCGTCGATCCCTTTTTAAGGCTGAGGGTGGCTCGAAAGGATTTTCTGAACGAGCGTGGGCTGCCCACAGACCGTGAAGTCACGGCAGCCGAAGCGATAGGCGACCTGAGGGTCGCCGGAAAACGCCTGAAGGTTTGCGAGGACGGGGGAGTTTCAGGGTTCGAAGAGATCGAGTACTCGCCTCCGCATCAGCCTGCCGGGTATGTTGGAATGATGCGGTCCGGCGCGGCGGGCCAGCCGTCCGGGCTCCGCTTACCTCGACACTCGTCTGCTGTGAAATCTCGCTTCTCTGAGGTGCTCCGCACCTGTCCGGCGGGACGTCCGCTGACACCAGAACATCGCGCGCACCTTGGTATGAAGAAGCGGTCTCTGACGCTGCTCGCGGCGGACAAAGCGTCTTGTACAATCACGACTCTTCCGGACGACATCATCCATTACGCCGAAGCGCGGATACTAACCGTCCGGGAATGTGCGCGGTTGCAATCCTTCCCGGATTCGTTCGAGTTTATGGGGCCTTATACGACCGGTGGGCCGCAGCGGAGGAACGCCTGCCCGCGTTACACTCAGGTAGGAAACGCCGTTCCTCCGCTTCTGGGTGAGGCGATTGGGGAAATGCTGTTAGGCCTCGCCACCAGCAGTGAGGACGTTGGCGAGGTTGCTGAAGTTGTCGAGGTGCCGGGCGAGGTCTTTTCGCATCTTGGTCAAACCGTCTTTGGTGAGGTGGCGGCCGTTGGCATAGCTGATGACCCAGCCGTCGACATCCCGTGTCTCGACGATGTGTCCGAGTGCATTCCGCGGCTGAATGACCTCGACCAAATACGTCTGGAGCACCTCTAGCCCAGGCTTGCAGGCAGGGACGGCATCGGAAACGCCGCCGACCGCGAGCAAAGCCGTTTCGTAGAGGATGGCGCTATTCAATGCGCGACTTCCCAAGCGCCCTTCAATGTCGGTTAGCTTGGAATAGGCCTTGGCATGGCTTCCAGCAGCACCTGCAACCCGCTTGTCGATATTGGCGATTAGCCCAGTCTTCGACTCGTGGTCCATCCTATCGTGCGCGAGGCGGACTAGGTCTCGCATGAGATCGTCTGCGCGGCCCGCTGAAACCACCGCAAGGCCTCGCATTGCTTCCAGCCGGGATAGGCGCTCCACTACGTGTGCGACGTGTTCGATCAGCTTGGACCGCAATTCAGGTCGGCGAGCGCAGTAAACGCCATCAATGGCTTGTTTCTTCACCATATCGCGGAGCGAGTCGGTCGCCTTTCCGCTGTAGAAGATGATGTCTGTGAACCCGAAGCTGTTCCTAATTTGGCGTGCGACCTCATCACCCTTTGGCTGACCTTCGCCGAGGTCCCAATCGACGACCACCAGATCGTAATCGTGAAACATCTCCTGATGCCTGGAGAGCTCCTCCAGTCGAGAGGCGTCGGCCTGCTGATCGAGCTCAAGGCTGAGGCCATGCCTAATTAGCTCGTGCCGCAGACCCCTTACCGCGTGCTGCACGCCGTCCATTTGGTTTTCGAACCAGAGCACCTTGAAGTCTAGTCGCATATTTCGTCCTATTTTCGGGCTTTAGGCAGGCGGACGATGAACTGTGTGCCTGGACCTTCATATTCGAGGTCCAGAGCGATGGCCCCGCCCATTTCAGAGAGAACCTGAGCGGCGTGGTAGAGGCCCAGACCGGAACCCGACTTCGTGCCGCTGTAGCCCTTCTCAAAGATGCGGGCGGGGTCGACCCCGTTTTCCCTCACCTTCCGTCCGTTATTGCGCACGATAAGCTCGAGCCCCGTGCCCTGACGAACCTTCTGAACGGCGAACAAGATAGAAGTCGCCTTTGCCTTGCGAGCATTGCTGATCAGGTTGTCGATGACGATCGCAACGTCGATTGGTTTAAATCGAACGGTCAAGGCATGGCCGCCATCGTTGAAGGATGCGAACTGGCCGCCCTCAAACAACGATGCAACGTTCCTCACATATTCGGATAGGTACTGCACGAGATCCTCGTCCGCCTGATCGGCGTCGAGCTTGAAGTTGGCCTGGGTGGCGAAGCGCGTGACCGCCAGAATCCGACTGTTTTGGAAGCTGATGTGTTCGAGGTCTGCAGCGAGTTCCTCAGGATCCAAAGGTTCACCTTCGGCGAGAGCGCGTAAATTGTTGGCAACGGCATCCTGAATGGCGGTGGCGTAGATGACGACCTGATGGTGAAGCAGTGTCAGTGTTTCAGTGTCGCGAGCTTCGAGGCTAGTTAGCAGAAGGGCGCGTTTTTTCTCATTCTCAAAGCGTTCCTCGGCGCGATCAGCCCGGATGGCTTCAGCCCGCGCTTGGGCTTCCGCCTCGATACGTCTCTGGCTCTCGCGCTCAGCCTTCTGCGAGGCTTCCGCCGCTGCCGCTCTGATTTCGGAATAGCGACGACGCGAGCGCTCGATGCGTCCGAGAAGCTCGCTGTCGCCCGTCTGCGCAGCGACGACCGACAGCCCTTCCATTGCCCGTTCAAACTCACCGGCCCGATCGCTAATAGTGTCTACGAGCTCGCGGTCGTAGTCGAGCAGTTCGACGCCACGTCGGCCGACGAGATTTCGAACGATCTGAATAACACGTGATCGCGCGTCGTCGGTCGCCAGTCCGCTCGTGTCGGGACGATCTGCATCGAGAGGGTCGGCCCAGGTCACGTCGACGACGTAACGCTCCAGCCTTGTCAGAAGATGGCGAAGGACAAGCTCGTGCAGGTCATCGGTTCGCGGACCTTCGACCAACCCGTTGTCGCGGCTTGACGCCTCCATGAAGAAGCGCTGCGTCGCCCGGATGTCGATCCGCCCTAAAAGGTCGCGGGTGCCGAGATATCGGGCGTAACCTTGCTGCTTCCGTCGATCGATGCCGAACTCATCGTCGCCTTCCTCGCCGATAGGAAAAACTCGGAACCCGTTCAGAAACAGGAACACTGAACCGAACTTGACCGGCTCGACGCCCATGCGGCGCGTGAAAGTCGCCTTGGCGCTTCGGTTCAAATAGAGGAGGTCGGCAGTGATGTGCGCTCCGACCAAGTGCTCATAAGGGTTCGGCTCACGAACTTTGTATATGAGGCGATCGCGATCCGTAAGGATCGAAGTAATGAACCCGTCGTCCATTTCGATCGTCAAGCGTGTGGTCTTGCCCTCAATGACGCCGAGAATGGTGTTGGAGACGGGGCCATTGACCGTAGGATTGTCCCGCTTTCGTTCCTCGATATCGGTCTCAACTTCCGAGACTGCATGAAGGTGGACTTCCATGTCGCCTGAAGGCCCGAACGGATCGACGAGCTTGGCGAGGTAGTCCTTCAAGCGCAGCAGTTTGGTGCGGTCCCATACCTCACGAAGCCCGTGTATCTCGAGCGCAGTGCCTCCATCATTGGGCGTTGGCGCATCCGCGACGCCGGGGAAGTTCGGCGCTGGTTGGAGCGCCACCTCGATCGAGCCGAACTCATCATGGGGGCGACCCTCGAAGTCCTCCCAATCGACGTCCAGACGGCTAGTCTCGCGCGTACCTTCCCGCCTACTGTATAGGGCAAGATTGCGTCCGAGCCGGTCACAGGAAAAACGGCCGATGCCTTTATTGCCCGCGTACCCTCGTCGGACTGCGATCTTGTCCCTGAAGTCTTGAGATAGCGCCTGGTCTTCTTCGCCGGTTGCCTTTGCGGAGAACGCAACGAATAGCCACTTCTTGAGGATGTCGTCTTCCGACATCCCCTTTCCGTTGTCGATGACCCAGAGGCGATCTTCATCGAAGACGATATCGACGCGCTTAGCGTGGGCATCGAACGAGTTTTTGACCAATTCGAAGACCGCGACGAAGTCGTTCGTGATCAGGTCGCGCCCGATGATGTCCTTGAGGGACGAGCTAATACGGAAATGCTTAGGCAATCGTCGGCCCCTCCCAGACACACGATAGCAAGGCGGATGGCCGAGTCGAGTAGCTACTGCACCCAAGCCAGCCTTCTCGCTTGGCGAGAGTGTTGGCGCAAGTGCTACCTAAATGGTCGTGCCCGCACGCCTGATCAGTCGGCCCTTGATGCCAACTTGCAGTCGCCGTCTCCAGCCCCCTTTTCGGCCAGTGCGAGCTCTATAGGCGAGCACATAATGCATAGCCTTGTCGCGCCTGTTCAGAAACCGCAGGCCTCGCTGCCTAAAACTCATCCCGATTGCCGGATCATCATTCAGGCTTTAGTAGTTTTTTATTTAAAAACGTTTACAAACAATATGTTATCTGGTATTTTGTGGTATGGCGTTGGTGTGCGCGACCTTAGCGCTGCGGGCCCGCGTCTGCATTATGTGTGGCTAGGGCGGCCTTAAGCCGCTCAACACGCTCGTTCCCCAAGTCCCCGCCAAACTAACGCCGCAACATCTTGTCGCGGCGCGATGACTCATGCTCACCAGGAGGATTCCATGTCCGTCGAAAGACGCGAGCGCATCCGCGCGCTCAATGACCAACTTCGCCAGCGCCACGTCGGAGGGCGTATTCTGATCACCCAGGGCGTCATGGCGACAGGCCCGGAAGGGGTAGTCGGTACGCTCCTAGCGATCAGCCGCGCCAATGATTTCAATGAAATCAACGATCCCTACGGCGAGCGTGACTTCGGCGCTGTACTGGTGTTTGGGCAACGGATTTTCTGGAAGATCGACTACTACGATCACACCCTACAATCCCATGCAGCCAATCCCGCCGATCCCGATAGGTGCATCCGGGTCATGACGGTCATGCTGGCGGAGGAATATTGATGTGGCGGCTCCCGCAAAGATCGGGGAGGCCGACGTCATGAGGCCGGCCAGACAGGGCGACTTTGATGGCTTCTGCGGGATCTATTCGCTCATCAATGCACTGGATGTCGCGGGCTTCAGCACGCCCCGCTCCGCCGTTCATCAGCGCATATTCGTCGCACTGACCGACGCTCTCCCCAACCGAAAGCTTCGCGTCGCCATAGACCGCGGGTTGAAGGGCAAAGACCTCGTAAGGGCGTCCAGGGCTGCCTTTCCTGACTTCGAGAAACGTATCGGCGGCGAGGTGTCCATCAGTCGCCCTTTCCGGCATTCCGCCGTCGAGTCCTCCGACGCCGTTTTCCGCGCATTGGGGGCGCTCATGGGAACGAACTCAGCGGTCATCATCCATCTGTCGACGCCAGCCTATCGGCATTGGACCGTGGTGCAGGCCATTGAACCAGCCTCGATCGTTTTGAGGGATTCGTGGACGCTTCGATCGCTCCCTCTCGACCGTTTCTCGATTGAGGGCCGGTATCAGGTAGACGTGCGAGAGACGATCCTAGTGCGTATCAAGCGGGCTGAGGACGCTTAGAGCTGCGTCCTAGCGCTACGGGACAGTCGGATCATTGAGCACCGCTAGGATCGTCGCAGGGGCCACGCCGATAGCGCGGCAAAGATCGACAAACTCGAAAACACTCAGGTTGCGGGCCACTCGCTCGATCTTGGCCACGTAGGACGGTTGTTTCCCGAGTTTAAGGGCGACATCACGTTGCGTCAGCCCGGCGCGACTACGGGCAGCCGCAAGTTCGGCGACCAGAGCCCTGTGTGCTTGTGAACTCGACCATTCGGCCATGCGGAAAACCGTCCTGCGATGGCCTTCCCCTTTGCTCCGCTTCGCTTATGCTCCCAGTTCAGGAGCAAGAATAGCGTTCAGCGGACGATGTTCTTTGTATAGCTGTGAGGTTAGGTATGTTGGCTAAAATTGACGCTCTGGAGCGTCTATCCCGCCCAAGGGATCGCGGACTTATGACCGCTGACACGGGGCTGACCGGAGGGGGTATGAATTCAAGAATGAAACTGATGCCGATTGTGGCGATGTCGGCGGTCTTGTTGGCGTCATGTGCTGACGCCAAGGAGGGCGAAGCGAATGCGACGACGCAACCGCCGCCGTCTGTGCATACGCAAAGTGACGAAGGACCGATCTATTTCAATATTTCGGATGATCCTTACTCTCCGTCCTTCCTGCATCTTGATGAAATTGAGCGTCAGGAGGGCAACGCGTTCTTGGTCGCCCGTACCGACCTCTTTAATCGGGGGCAGCCGAATGCCTTTGGCCTAGGCACCATTTGGGAGATTGATTGCGATGGCGGGCGCATGAGGATCATCCGCGCTGCGCGCCTAGCCCTTGGTGTCCACGAACCTGAGATTGTGGATATGCCCACCGAGTGGGTTCAGCCTGAAGGTCCTATAGGTCGCACTATGCAGGACCTTGTCTGCATTGGAGAGGCTTCCTTGAATCCTGGCAAGGTGTTCAGGGGTGATATGTGGGAATATGCTCAAAAATTCATGGGGGGATTATGAACGTTAAGATGGATGAACTTGAGCGCCTGGCCAGCCTTCATGAGAGAGGAGCGCTCTCAACTAGTGAGTTTGCGGCTGCCAAAGCGGCTGTATTAGGTGGTGCTACATCCTCGGGGCAAGCCTTACCTCCCTTCGGCAAGGCCGACAGCGGGGAAGCTGGGAATGAAGAACTCGCTGACCCAAAAGGTCAGGTGAAAAATGCGGCTCAAGCGCGGGCCGACGCGAAGGGGCTGTGGGAGTCATTTCGACCGATCAGGTCGATTAACGAAGCTGGGCAACTGCTGAAGGCTGCCATGTTTGCTGGCGTCATTCTGTTTGGTGAGATCGTTTTGGAGTTTGGGGGCGCCCTTGCCATGGACGGGCGGGGCGAACTAATCGATCCGTCGATCCCCAACGACGAGGCGATAGGCCTTCAGTTTATCGGTGGCTCCGTCATGACGGTTCTGATCGCTGCCGCCGTCTGGGGCGTCTTGAGCAAGCGGAGTCGTGTGGCCGCGTTCGGGCTCGTTATCCTGTGCTGCCTGAACTTCGTCGGTGACTTGGCCTTCCCCGGCGAGTTGGAAGGCACCATGCGTTTTGGTGTGTTCCTGCTTAGCGCGACGGCGATCTTCTTGTCTGTGCAAGCTGTGCGGGCGGTGATGGCTCACCGTCGCTTCAACGCAGCGACTTGACGTACTGCGTCACCCTTGGCCCGCTGCGTTGGAGCCAAGGGTGACGTCAATATGCTGGCGGCAGTCAGTTCTCGTCTCCAGGAAGGACGATACAGACCATTCGATCGGTGGTGCCGCTGCGGACCGGGCGCTTCTTTGTTAGCCGGTCGCCATCATGGGTGTGAAACGCCCGGACACCGTCAGCATTGATCAATGCCTTCCATCCCGGAATGGCTTCCTCGAGTGTCGGGGGATGAAATAGCACTTCACGTTGGCCATTTCGGTTTGTCTTGAGGAAGGCAGGGATTGCAGCAAGGGCGTTGTCATCCAAGCGCTCGACGTTGGAACAATCGAGATCCACAACGCCGGGTTTTCGGAGGACCGCGTCTAGCAATAGGTCGAAGCTTGGCCGGCGTTTCGACATTTCGAGCATCTGACGGTAACACGCGAGCGCCGCACGGCCACAGTGCCAGTCGTTGGGGAGGGCTCCATAGCGTTGAGCGAGCTTGCCTGCCGCGTAGACCAGAGCGAAGGCTTCAGCGACACGTCCAGTCGACACACCCTCAAGGCTGGCGGCTTTCGTGCGGAACGCCTTCATGTGCTTGTCTATTTGCCGAAGCAGGCGCTTCTCCCCACGGGCTCGCTCATTGACTAGCTCCGCCAGGAACTGCCGAATGGCATGGCCGTGGTGTCTATGTGCCGCCTTTTCCTGCCGGTTGGCGAACGCCTCGGCATTGGCGTAGCCTTCCGGAATGAAATCGAACACGCCGGTGCAGCGGTCCGGCACTTCGAGCGTCATCAATCGGTCGAAGGCTGCATCAGCCACGTCGCCGTTCTCGCCCGCGATCATGGTCGCCAAGGACACATTCGAAGACGTGACATAGACAAATCTATGGGGCTGCGGCTTCTCGGCCCCATATCGTCTTTTGTCGTGACCTTGAGCCAATCTGAACACGAGGGCTTTCAGTTGGGTCGCTCGCGCCTTCTCTGAAAGGTGAGCGTAGAACAGGTTAGCCTCGTTGATGATCATCGGCAGGCTTGAATGTTCCTGCATGGCCGACTCCAGCCCGTCCAACGTTGTGTCGAACGCAATCCAGTATTTCCCGGCGGACGTGTTTCTGATCCCACCTAGCGCCGAAGACATCAGGAATTGGCTGGTCGATTTTCCGCAACCGGGACGTCCGACGACCTCGAAACCGAAGTTTTCAGAGCGCGCCGTGAACTCAATGATCGGCGCAGCAAAGGCTGCCATTAACAGAAACATTGGAAGCGACTGGCCGTCCAGCGGTCGAGCTACGCGCTGAATCCATCCCTCCATTGATCCGCTCAGGCCGCACCGAGAAGCGTCAGGATCAAATATAATTTGGGGCGGCTGTGATCCTTCCGGTGAAAAGATCGTGCCGTCCGGCAGGGCGAAGGAGGCACCGACCCAACCGGGCTGTTCCGCCACTGCCTCAGCGGGGAAGTCTTCTAGGCGGGAAACATCTTCGAGCGCCTGTCGCCAAGATGCCGCGACGAGCACAACGCCCTGCTCTGCGAGGCGGCCCCTGGTTGCTCGCTCATCGGTCGCGAAGCTGCGATGGGGGCTCCAGGCCGACGAAAGGCCCTTGGTTATGTTGACCCACTGCGTACCGCTAGCAGCCGTCACGCCTCTGACCGTGACGTTGGCGGATTGATTGGGGTTAGTGGGGCTACGCATCGGCGATGCCTCCCCGCGAGGGTGTCGGAGCGCTTGCCCAGGGCGACAATCTCCCCGATCTCCCCGATCGCCCAGTGTGCAGCTTGGCAATGGTGTGGCTTTGCAGCGAACGAGCTACGCAGTGTTGCTGTCCAGCCAACACACCAGTCATGTCTAGGAGGCTATCCCAGCCAAGGATCGTCGGGTTAGGGGCTAGGATGGAGGCTGTCATTCTCCGTTCCCTTCGAATTGATGGATTTTTTTGGGGGGCGAAACGACGAACCCGTCGCGCCCGACGCGCAGGTTCATGAGCAATGTCAGGTCCGTGCCCGACCAGCGGTCGAGCCACAGGAGAACCTGGCTATGGTACGGTTCAGGAATGCGGTGGTGGCCGCGTTGCCGTTTGATCAAGCCCTCGCGGCCAACCATACCGATGCGTCGGCACGGCCAGTAGCTTTTGAATGGATAGCCAAGGGGGTAAGGAATGTCCTTCAGCGGCTTGCGGCTGATGTGCATTCGTCCTCGGACGAGTCCGTCCGACGTATAGGATGGGGTTGCGCGCAGGCGGTCTAGAACCGCGATCATTCCGCCCGCAGCTATGCCGTGGGCGTGTAGTTGATATCTGCGATCCTGAGGTTCAAATTCACCATGCAGGTGGGCGATAATGAAGCCGTCGGCGTCCTTGGCTCCAGCTCGGTTCAGTTGGCTGCGGAGGCGGGCTAGCAGCTTTCGTGGATCGGCGGTTTCGAGCGTTTCGGGGCTAAAACTCCATCCTCGCGGGATCGCGGTGAAGCTTGATACCTCACTGGGTGTCCAGGGGCCGTCCGCGATGAGTGGCCACAAGGCGCCGATAAGCCTCAGACGTACCCTGCGCATATACCTACTGGATGCCAGAGTTCGGCGGTCACAGCTTTGAGCACTGGCGAGACGGCGGGCGAGGTCGAGCGCAGCGGTCGGATCATCACTGGGATGTTGGATAACGGCCTTCGCCAGCGATGTGGCTCGATGGCAGTCCTCGGCCCGCGCATCCATTCTTGTTTCAAAGATCGGCACCCCGCTTGGCCCATCCGTGAGGCGAGAGATCCGGTATGGTTTTGACGGGTAGGGCAGGCTGGAAATGCTAAGCCGCCCCATCACCATGCCTCCGGTTCGGAGGTGTCCAGCCGAGGCAAATCCTCGATGTATCGGTTCAGGTCGTCGGATCTTACGCGGCTTGCTCCTCCAACCTTGCGGAGCGGTATCTTCCTGTCCTTGACGAGCTGGTAGAAGGTCGAGCGCCCGAGACTTAAGCGCGCGAGAACCTCGCTAATCGTGAGGAGATGGATGTTGGTTGCTTCTGGTCGTTGGTGATCTACATCAGCCATGCTGGCGCTCCTGTGTTTTGGAGCGGCCTATAAAGTCCCAGTTTGATTGGCCGACAACAAGAGAATGAGCGCTAATAGATCGCCTATTTTCCCTGGTTTTTCGTCCAGCGATCTACGCCACGGACGAAGCCTTCACCAACAGCGGCGCTGAACGCTTCTAGCTCGGCCCTAGAAAATTCGTCCGGAGCCGTCACGAATTGAGTTCGAGCACGACTGACGCGCAGCAAGGGAAGCGCCGCTCGATAGAAACGGAGCGGTGCAGTGGCCCGCTTTTCCCCCTTGCTCGGTCGAAGTCCCGTGTGCCGTTCCCAACTGGCCAACAGGCTATCGATCGCATCCACGGTCCGGGGTTCGTCCAGGAGTGTCGCCCCCGGACCCTTCTGGTCGGATAGAGACCGCATCAGCTCAAGCACCTGCTGAAACTGCCAGTTCGTGGGATCGCTCCAGATCGGATTGAGGTGTTTCAGTACGTAAGCCAGTGCCGGTTTGTGCTTTTCGGTCAGAGATTCCAGACTCTCTAGAAAATGCAGAGTCGCCTGCACCGCGCGCTGGACGTCAGAGCTGGAATACACGTCCGTTGTCGGTGCTGAGAGAAGCCATGTAGCGGCAACTTCCCTAGCGTCATGGGCGAGCCCTTCTAGCTGGCTTGCGTCGAGCCTGAACGTTTGCGTGAGTTTTTCGCACTCTATGGGGCTGAGCGTGGGGGCGGTGCTGTTTCTCCAGTGGCCCTGATCGCTGAGTAGGCTGTTGTCGAATTTAATGGCTTTGCGGCGCGGTGATTGCAGAGCTTCGTGCGTTGCGGAGAAAGCTGGCTTCATTGGGGTGTGGTCCTAGGGGGGTTATTCAGCCGCAATCGTTTGCTCGGCACAGTCGGTGGAGGTCTCGTCGTTAGCGGGCGATCCCGAACGGCAGAAACGCGCCCAGGTCTCCATGAGGACACGGCGCTTCTCTAGCGCATCGCCCCGCCGGTAGGCCTGTTCGGCGGAATTTCCGATTGTATGGGCCAGTGCAGCTTCGGCTACCTCGCGGGGGGTTGTTGTCATCTCGCCCGCCCAGTCGCGAAAACTGCTCCGGAAGCCATGCACGGTGACGTCCACCTTCATGCGACGGAGCACCATGTCCATCGCCATGTTGGAGAGGGGTTTATCGCCCGAGCGCCCCGCGAAGACGAAACTGTCTCCAGCGCCGATGTCCAGCAGCAGTTGTCGCGCCGCACTAGATAGGGGGACGCGGTGTTCCTTCGCCGCTTTCATCCTTGAGGCGGGGATCGTCCATACGGCCCGTTCTAGGTCGAACTCATCCCAGCGCGCCTTCAAGACTTCGCTGGTGCGGCTGGCGGTCAGGATCGTGAATTCCAGCGCCCGTGCTGAAAGCGGTGCCTGTGATTTCAATTTGGCCATGTGAGCCGGGACTTGTTCGAACGGCATGGCCGCATGATGCCCGCGACTAAGGCGTTGGCGGGCGGGCAGGATAAGAGCCAAGTGGCCGGTCCATGCTGCGGGATTGTCGCCGGTGCGATGACCGCTCACCTTCGCGACGTTGAGGACGGCCTCGATGTATCCACGCAACGTTCCAGCACTCGCAGGAAGGCTCTCCCAGAGCGGCCTCAAGACCGCGAGAACGTCCTCGGTATCAATCTTGTCGACCCGGAGCCCACGTAGGCGATCTGCGTAGCCGCCTTTGCCGATGGCGCGCTTCCAGCGGGCGATGGACTTGTCGGAGCGAACGGTTGCCTTGCGGTCTTCAATGAAGGCATCGGCCGCTTCCCCAAAGGTTGGCGTCGTTTTTCTAGCGCGCTTGCTGCTGATCGGATCGCCACCGTCCGCGATGATTTCACGGGCCTGCTGCGCGCGCTCTCGTGCTCGAGCCAAGCCGACGCTTGGAGGTGCGCCTAGTCCTGTCTCGCGCCGCTTCCCGCTCGCGTGCCAGATATAGACCCAGGACCGAGAGGTAGACCCCTGTATGCGCAGGTATAGGCCCGCGCCGTCGGCATAAATTCCAGGCTTTGTCAGGGTTGAAACTGCACGCGCAGAAAGGCGGTTCATCGTCCGTGCCACGGTCACTCCAGCAGGCTGTTCATAAGGGCGTTCATAAGAGGCGCGCCCGACAGCCAGACACGTCGTTGAACGCTGCCAGCTTAGCATGGATTTATAAGTATCTGAAACTAAAGTCTTTTTGGACAATTTGGGATGTGTGGGGACGCTCAAGGACGCCGCTCTGGCTCATGTCGGGTGCGCCATCTCTCATCGCCATCGTCATTTGACCGACGCCCCACGGCGGCCGATGAAAGCCGTGTGAGCGAACCCATCTTGCCCGTCCGACGTCTCCCCAGGGGGCGCCTGCCCGCCCCGCCGCCTGGCCAGGGGCAGATCGAGGGGTTTTCCGAGATCCGGCTGAGCGTCGAGCAGGCCGAAGCCTCGCTGGAGGCGGCGGCGGATCGGCTGTCGCTGCCGCGTTCGGGCTGGGCCTCGGGGCGGTTCGACATGCTGGCCATTTCCGGCGGCGCGGCGGGCGGGGCTTTTGGCGCGGGGGCTCTGGTTGGGTTGACCGAAGCGGGGACGCGGCCGGAGTTTGCGCTGGTCACCGGGGTCAGCACCGGGGCCCTGATCGCCCCCTTCGCCTTTCTGGGCTCGGCCTGGGATGAGCGACTGGCCGACGCCTATACCGGCGGGCACGCGGCCGACCTGCTGAGCCTGCGCCGACTGGCCTCGACCTTTACCGGCGGGTTGTTCCGGGGCGAGGCGCTGGACGCCCTGATCCATCCTTTTGTCGACGAGGCCCTGATCGACGCCGTGGCGGCCGAGCACGCGCGCGGGCGGCGGCTGCTGGTGGCCACGACCGATCTGGACAGCCAGCGCGCCTGCATCTGGGACATGGGGGCGATCGCGTCGCATGGCGGGGAGCGGGCCGTGGCCCTGTTCCGCGAAGTCCTGGCCGCCTCGGCCAGCCTGCCCGGCCTGTTCCCGCCGCGCCGCGTTCCCTGCATGGTTGATGGCGAGAAGTTCGAGGAGATGCACGTCGACGGCGGCGTCGCCGCCCCCCTGTTCCTGATGCCCGAGGGCTTGCTGCGCTGGAACCGGCTGGGACGACGGCTGCACCGGGGCCGGGTGCATGTCCTGGTCAATACGGTGCTGGAGCCCGAGCCGCGCACCACGGCGCCCAATGTGGCGGCGGTGCTGACGCGCAGCTTCGAGGCCATGCTGCGGTTTTCCTATCGTCAGGCCCTGGGGACGGCCACGACCTTCTGCGCGGCGCAAGGCCTGCCGATCAGCGTCGCCTCCATCCCCGACGCCCCGGAGCAGGGCGGGATGCTGAGCTTCGACACCGCCACGATGCAGCGCTTGTTCGACGCCGCGCGCGAGCGGGCGCGGGCGGGCGAGTTGTGGCGCTCGCCGGTGGCCGAGCGGCAGGGGCTTCAGGGGTTGATGGATCGGTTGCGGCCGCGCGGCTGAGGTCTTGCCTGACCCAGCCGTCGAGGCGCATGGAAGGGGCCTCCTCCCCAGACTTCCCAAGGCCTCCCATCGTGTCCGAGATCGAACAAGCCCCCGCCCAGCTTCCCGAAGGCCAGCCGGTCGGCCGCGTCATCGCCATGCCCGCCGACACCAACCCCGAAGGCGACATCTTCGGCGGCTGGCTTCTGGCCCAGATGGACCTCGCCGGCGCCACCCCGGCCTTCGAGCGCGCCAACGGCCGCTGCGCCACCGTGGCCCTGGACGGCATGGTCTTCCACCAGCCGGTCTCGGTCGGCGACGAGGTCTCGATCTACGCCCGGGTGATCCACACCGGCCGCACTTCGATCCGGGTCCATGTCGAGGCCTGGAAGCGCGCGCGGGGTCAGCCCGAGGCCCAGTCTGTGCGCGTGACCGAGGGCGTCTTCACCTATGTCGCCATCGATTCCGAGCGCAAACCGCGCGCCCTGCCGCCGGTCTAGGGCTGTTTGGAGCCGGTGCGGCGCCCGGCCAAGACCAAGCGCCGCACTCGGTAATTCTTGACGTTCGGGCCGTCGCACCCTACCTGCGGGCCATGGCTATTCGTCGCATCCTGACCATCGATAACGCCGCCGACCTGGCGATCCTCAAGGCCGTCTCCCCGCCCGTCGAAGGCGGCGTGACCGACGACCTGCGCGCCCTCATGGATGACATGCTGGAGACGATGTACGCCGCGCCGGGCATCGGTCTGGCCGCCGCCCAGATCGGCGAGCTGAAGCGCGTCGTCGTCATGGACCTGGGCGACAAGCCGGTCGAGGGCGCGTCGGAAGACCCCGAAGCCGAGGAAAGCGAAGACCTGCAACTGGCCCGCCGCAACCCGCGCTACTTCGTCAATCCGGAGGTCGTCTGGGCCTCGGACGAGCTGTTCGCCTACGAAGAGGGCTGCCTGTCGGTGCCGGAATATTTCGACGCCGTCGAACGCCCGGCCCGCGTCCGCGTCCGCTACATGGATTACGCCGGCAAGCAGATCGAAGAAGAGATCGAGGGTCTCTACGCCGTCTGCTTCCAGCACGAACTGGATCATCTGAACGGCGTCCTCTTCATCGACCACCTGTCGCGCCTGCGCCGCGAGCGGGCTGTCGCCAAGGTCAAGAAGAACGCAAGGCTCGCCGCCTGATGGCCCGCAAGACCACGATCATCGACCCGCGCGGCCGTCGTCGCATGACCCGCAACCAGAAGGTCGGCGCGGCCAGCCTGGTCACCATCTTCGCCGTCGCCGCCGTCGGCGTGGCGGCGGGTCTGCTGCTGGACCGTCTGCTCGANTTCGACGACGCGCTCGANGCGGGCGGCGAGTGGGACGAGGGCGGCGGCGTCTATACGCGCTGGATGTAATCCGCCCCACGGTCTAAAGGCGTGGCCATGCGCCTAGCCTTCATGGGAACNCCCGACTTCGCCGTGCCGTCGCTGGCCGAGCTGATCGCCTCGGGACACGAGATCGTCGCCGTNTATTCGCAGCCGCCGCGCCCCAAGGGCCGGGGGCAGAAGCTGACGCCGTCGCCGGTTCACGCCTTCGCCGAGGCCATGGGCCTGCCGGTCTTCACGCCCGAGAGCATGAAGGCGGCTGAGGCCATCGCTGCCTTCAAGAGCCTGGATCTCGACGCCGCCTGCGTCGTCGCCTACGGCCAGATCCTCAAACCTGAAGTGCTGGAGGCGCCGCGTCTGGGCTGCTTCAATCTGCACGGCTCGCTCTTGCCGCGCTGGCGCGGGGCCGCCCCGATCCAGCGCGCCATCATGGCCGGCGACGGCCAGACCGGCGCCCAGATCATGCGGATGAGCGAGGGGCTGGACGAGGGCGCGATCATCCTGTCTGAGGTCATGGACATCCATGCCGACGACACCGCCGCCAGCCTGACCGAGCGCATGTCGCACCTCGGGGCCGCCCTGTGGCCGCGGGCGCTTGCCGCCATCGAACGCGGCGGCTTCACCGAGACCGAGCAGGCCGGCGAAGCGACCTACGCCAGGAAGATCACCCCCGCCGAGGCCCGCATCGACTGGACCCGTCCCGCCGCCGAGGTGGACGCCCATATTCGCGGCCTGTCGCCCTTTCCCGGTGCCTGGTTCGAGGTCGAGGCGGACGGCGAGCCCGTTCGCATCAAGGCTCTGATGTCGGCTCTGGCAGACGGGCAGGGGACGCCCGGTCAGGTTCTGGACGACGCGCTGACGGTGGCTTGCGGCGCCGGCGCGGTGCGCCTGAGCCGCGTGCAGCGTCCCGGCAAGGCGGCGCAGTCGGCCGAGGAAATGCTGCGTGGCTTCCCGGTCCCTGCTGGGGTGGTGTTGGGCTGATGCCCCGCTACCGCTTCACGGTCGAATACGACGGCTCAGCCTACAACGGCTTTCAGGCCCAGGCCGGTCAGCCGACGGTGCAGGGCGCGATCGAGACTGCGGTGACGGCCTTTTGCGGCCAGAGCGTGCGCATCGCCGCCGCCGGGCGCACTGACACGGGCGTCCACGCCACGGGCCAGACCTGCCATGTCGATCTGGAGCGCGACTGGCCGGCGCGGACGGTGATGAACGCCCTCAACGCCCATCTGATGCATGAGGCGGTGGCGGTGCTGGACTGCGCGCCCGTCAGCGACGATTGGCACGCCCGCTTCACCGCCAACGGGCGCAAATATCTGTATCGCATCCTCAACCGTCCCGGCCGTCCGGCGCTGGACCGGGGCCGGGTCTGGCACGTCAAGAAGCCGCTGGACGCCGAGGCCATGCACGCGGCGGCGCAAGCCTTGGTCGGCCTGCACGACTTCACCACCTTCCGCGACGCCCAGTGTCAGTCGGCCAGCCCGGTCAAGACCCTGGACGTGGCCCGCGTCAGCCGCGTCGGCGAAGAAGTGCATCTGGTGTTCGAGGCGCGCAGCTTCCTGCACCGTCAGGTGCG
>Ga0067045_1029920_pt1 | contig 17602 bp, 17 predicted proteins | sample TerdegcTABiofilm_FD_59184 | JGI IMG/M metagenome (GOLD analysis project Ga0067045, IMG submission 59184) | Combined Assembly of (Gp0054472, Gp0054536) Wastewater bioreactor microbial communities from Singapore -Terephthalate degrading... | reverse complement strand
AAACGGAAAGTCAGCATAATTGGTGAAACGTTAAGAGCAGTCATAGACAGTGCATTTTTGGTATTTAGTAATATTGTTTGGGGAAATGTCCGAACTCTTGTCTGAAGTTCAGAAAGCCTCTTGACTTTATGATATTCCTATGTTATAATCAAGTTTTATAAAAGTCTTTTGCCTGATAAGTATTGTATTAATGTTTGATCTGAAGGAGTTTTTGGTATCACCGAATCAAGAAAATTTTATAATCCGTGTGATACTCTAAAAGTAGGTTAGCCCTTTTCATCTCTTTCTGAGGGAAAAGGGCTTTTTGTTATCGGAACTGATTGGGGGTGTCCAAAATTAGAAGCGACATTACAAAAAAAGGATATGAAAGGGCTCCACATCGCGCCCTAATGTATGCAACAGGATTATCAAAAAGCCAATTGGACAGACCTTTTATAGGTCTGGTATCTAGTTTTACAGAGCTTATCCCCGGACATGTGGGTATGAGGGAACTTGAAAGATCGATTGAAAAGGGCATAAATGCTGGTGGAGGCGCATCTTTTATATTTTGCGTCCCTGGGGTATGTGATGGTATAGCGATGGGACATAGTGGAATGCACTATTCGCTTGCATCAAGAGAGCTTATCGCTGATATGATTGAATCCGTTACACAAGCACACATGCTAGATGGTCTAGTATTGCTAACAAACTGTGATAAGATTACTCCGGGTATGTTGATGGCATCTGCAAGGCTTGATATTCCCTGCATAGTTGTTACTGCTGGTCCTATGCACTCAGGCATGTATAAAATGAAACGTAGATCGCTAGTTAGAGATACATTTGAAGCAGTCGGTCTTTATAATGCAGGTAAGATCACTGATGAAGAGCTTGAGGGCGTTGAAATGTGTGCCTGCCCAAATCAAGGTTCATGTCAAGGGCTTTATACTGCAAATACAATGGCCTGTGTTACAGAAGCATTAGGGATGTCTATGATGGGGTGTGCGACTGCTCTTGCTGGAATGGCAAAAAAACACAGAATCGGTTATGAAAGTGGAGTGAGAATTGTTCAATTAGTCAAAGACAATATAACATCCAGAAAAATAATAACTAGGGAAGCAGTAGAAAATGCAATCCGTATTGATATGGCTCTTGGTGGTTCTACAAACACAGTTCTTCATATACCAGCAATAGCGCATGAAGCACAAATAGACCTTCCACTTGAAGTATTTGACATGATTAGCAAAGATACACCTCATATTACAAAACTTGAACCTTCTGGCGATCATCTAATGGAAGACCTTGAATATTCTGGCGGAATACCAGCTGTTATGAACGTCTTAAAAGATAAACTTAATGATAATATAACCGTAAGTGGAAAAACAATAAAGGAAATAGCCGAGATCGGATTTGTTGAGGATACAGATGTTATCAGAAATTTTGATACTGCTTACAGCAAACAAGGCGGATTGGCTATACTTAGAGGTTCGTTAGCACCTGACGGTTCAGTAGTTAAACAAGGCGCAGTAAAAGAAAACATGATGAAATACACTGGCCCTGCGAAAGTCTATGATGGTGAAGAAATCGCTATGAAAGCAATCCTTGCTGATGATGTTAAACCCGGTGATATAGTTGTAATCCGATATGAAGGTCCCAAGGGCGGCCCTGGAATGAGAGAAATGCTCCTTCCAACAGCAACCATTGTCGGAAAAGGCCTTTCTGATAGTGTTGCTCTCATAACTGATGGACGATTCTCTGGTGGAACCAGAGGTCCATGTATCGGTCATGTTTCACCGGAGGCTATGGAGGGTGGACTTATTGCTATCGTTAAAGATGGCGATATGATCAGTATAGATATTCCAAATAGAAAACTTGATCTTCTTATATCAGAAGAAGAAATAAAAGATAGATTAGCAAAGTGGTCCCCACCTGAACCCAAGATTAAAACAGGCTATCTATCAAGATATGCAAAGCTGGTGAAATCCGCAGGAACAGGTGCAGTGGTGAGTTAGAATGGGCATATAGGCTTTTAGCTTATATCCTTAGGAAATGAGGTGTTTTTATTTTGAAGATGAGAGGTGCAAAAATCCTTCTTGAATGCCTAAAGCAAGAAGGCGTAGAGGCAATTTTTGGCATCTCCGGTGGATCTGTAATAGATATTTTTGATGCCCTCTATGACGAAAAAGAGATCAAATACTATTTGACTTGCCATGAACAGGCGGCAGCACATGCCGCCGATGGTTATGCTCGTGCAACTGGAAAAGTTGGAGTCTGTCTAGCTACATCAGGCCCCGGTGCGACAAACCTCGTAACTGGCATAGCTACCGCTCATATGGATTCAATACCTATTGTTGCAATTACCGGTCAGGTTTATTCACATCTTATTGGAAATGATGCTTTTCAGGAAGCAGACGTGACAGGCATAACACGTCCTATTACCAAACATAATTTTCTGGTAAAAAATGTTGAGGAATTAGCAACGACGATCAAAGAGGCATTTTATATCGCAAAAACAGGCAGACCAGGTCCAGTGCTTGTTGATATAGCAAAAGATGCCCAACAAAAAGAAACTGAATTTGTATATCCAAAAGAAGCAAATATCAGAAGCTATAAACCAAATTATGAGGGACATCCAAGACAGATCGCCAAAGCAGCAGATATGATTAATAATGCCAAAAGACCATTAATTTATTCTGGTGGCGGAGTTGTATTATCTAATGCGAATCAAGAGGTTCTGGAATTGGCTGAAAAAGCGAGAATACCTGTTACAATGACCCTGATGGGTATGGGTGGGTTCCCTCAAACTAACGAGCTTTCTCTTGATATGTTGGGTATGCACGGAACTGCTTATGCAAATAAGGCGGTAACAAGCTGTGATCTACTAATTGCAATAGGTGCAAGATTTGACGATAGAATTACAGGCAGAACTGACAAATTTGCCCCAGAAGCAAAGATCATTCATATAGATATTGATCCTACTGCTATAAGCAAGAACATTAAAGTTGACGTTCCAATAGTCGGCGATTGTAAACAAGTTCTTATCGAACTCAACAAACTGATCCAAAGATCGAACAATGATGAATGGCTAAAAAAGGTATTTGAATGGAAAAAAATGTATCCACTATCTTATGACCGTAAAAGTGATAAGATCAAACCGCAATATGTCGTCGAACAGATATATGAAATGACAAAAGGCGAAGCCATCATTGCCACAGAAGTTGGCCAAAATCAAATGTGGGCGGCACAGTTTTATAAATTTACTAAACCACATACCTTTCTATCCTCTGGTGGATTGGGAACAATGGGGTATGGTTTTCCTGCTGCTATTGGTGCTCAAGTTGGATGTCCTGATAAAATAGTTTTCGACATAGCTGGTGATGGTAGTATTCAGATGAACATACAGGAACTTACAACGGTAGTTGCCTATAAATTGCCTGTCAAGGTTGCAATCCTTAATAACAAGTTCCTAGGCATGGTTCGCCAATGGCAAGACCTTTTCTACAACAAAAGGCGATTTGGAACCGATCTGGAAAGAGACCCTGATTTTGTAAAAATTGCGGAAGCTTTTGGCGCCACTGGTATCCTTGTTGAAAAACCTGAGGAAGTGAAACCTGCTATTATAAAGGCAATAGAAACGCCCGGACCTGTATTCCTGAATTTTATCGTAGATAGAGATGAAAATGTGTTCCCAATGATTCCAGCAGGTGCAGGCTTAGATGAAATGATAGGAATAACTCAGGGAATGGCATAGGGAGGATCTAAGATTTAAGATTTCAAGATTTTTAAGATTTTAAGATTTAAAATTTCAAGATTCTAAGATTATATCTATCAATCTTCTAATCCCCTGATCTTTTAAACTTTAAACCTTCTAATCTTCTAATCTTCCAATCTTCTAATTTAATATGAGGCATACAATATCTGTTCTGGTTGAAAATAAATTTGGCGTGCTTGCCCGTGTTGCTGGCTTGTTTAGTGGCAGAGGATATAACATAGATAGCCTTAATGTTGGTGAAACAGAAGACCCAACTGTCTCAAGAATGACTATCGTTGCTAGAGGTGATGATCGCATCATTGAGCAAATTAACAAGCAATTGAATAAACTTATTGATGTCATCAAAGTTACTGATCTAACAGACGAAGCACATGTTGAAAGAGAGTTGGTTTTAATAAAAGTTTCTGCCACATCAAAAACTAGGTCGGAAATAATACAACTTGCTGATATATTCCGGTCATCAATTGTGGATGTCAGCCATGAGACGCTGATTATATCAGCTATCGGCGACGAAGATAAGATTAATGCGATGATCGATATGTTGCGTCCTTATGGAATCAGAGAAATATCCCGTTCTGGAAAGGTTGCGATATCCAGAGGGCGCTAAAGAATTAATAATTTTGAGATTAATAGATTCTAAGATTAGAAGATTGGAAAATACAAACTTATAATTTTGAGATCTTTTAATTTTCCAATCTTAAAAAAAGGAGGAAATGTAATGGCTATTATTGATTTTGGCGGAGTGAAAGAGGAAGTTATCACCCGAGAAGAATTTCCAATGGAAAAGGCTCGTGAGGTTCTAAAAAATGAGACTATCGCAGTTATCGGATATGGCGTACAAGGCCCGGCACAGGGCTTAAATATGAAAGATAACGGTTTTAATGTCATCGTTGGTCAATCCAAAAAATTTCAGAAAGACTGGGATCGCGCTGTTGAAGATGGTTGGATTCCTGGAAAAGACCTTTTTGATATGGAAGAGGCAGCAGAAAAAGGGACAATAGTTCAGATGCTAGTTTCAGACGCTGCTCAAAAAGCAATTTGGCCTTCAATAAAAGCCAAATTAAATAAAGGCGATGCACTTTATTTTTCACATGGATTTTCAATCGTTTATAAAGATCAGACTGGTGTTATTCCGCCCGATTTTGTCGATGTTATTATGGTCGCACCAAAAGGCTCGGGGACATCTGTAAGACGTAATTTCCTATCAGGTGCAGGTATAAACTCTAGCTTTGCAGTTGAACAAGATTATACAGGAAGAGCAAAAGAGCGCTGTATCGCTCTCGGAATCGCAGTTGGCTCTGGTTATTTATTCCCAACAACCTTTAAAGGTGAAGTTTACAGTGATTTAACTGGTGAACGTGGAGTTCTTATGGGCGCACTTGCTGGTATGATGGAAGCACAATATGAAGTTCTTCGCAAAAACGGTCATTCACCAAGCGAAGCCTTTAATGAGACTGTTGAAGAATTAACTGAAAGCTTGATTCGCCTTGTTGGTGAAAATGGTATGGACTGGATGTATGCTAACTGTTCTGCAACAGCACAACGTGGCGCATTGGATTGGAAACCAAGATTTAAAGAGGCTGTTTTGCCTGTTTTCAACGAACTCTATGAGAAAGTAAAATCAGGTGCAGAAACAGCTAGAGTTATCGCAACTGGAAGCCAACCAGATTATCAAGAGCAATTACATAAAGAATTGCAGGAGATCCACGACTCAGAGATGTGGCGCGCTGGACAGGCAACACGTGATCTGAGACCAAAAGAACCAGCCAAAGGTGATATTTCGTCAATGAAAGGTGTTGGCGGAAGAAAAATATAAGATAATCAAAAATACAAAGGTCGCACTAATAAATGCGACCTTTTTTATTTTATTCATTACTAGAAAATGCTTCTTAAATCTGTTTTGAAAAAGGTGAATTTACTAGACAAACAATATCAAAAGGATAAAATATGAAAATTTACATATCAGCAGATATTGAAGGTATTACAGGGATAACCCATGATGAACAGACATTTGGCACATCTAGCGACTATATGCAAGGGCGCAAATGGATGACAGATGACGTAAATTCCGCAATTGACGGGGCAGTAAAAGCAGGTGCTACAGAAATATATGTCAAAGATGCACACGGAAATGGAAGAAATATCTTCCTTGACAATTTAAGAAAAGAGGCTTATCTAATTGCTGGATGGGATATAATGAACAGCATGGTGCAAGGCATTGACGATTCTTTTGATGCACTTATTTTAATAGGCTACCATAGTATGATTAACACAGAAAATGGCATCCTTGCTCATACGATGACAGGCATTGTTAAACAGCTTTCTATCAATGGCAGACCAATAGGCGAGCCAGAACTAAGTTCACTTACCGCTGGACATTATGGAGTCCCTGTAGTCTTTATCGCAGGCGATCAAACAGCAATAAATGAATTATGTGGTTTCGTTGGTGAAATTCCTCATGTAATAACAAAATATGGCATGGGAAGAACTACAGGAAGGCTTGTCCATCCTGAATTAAACCAAAAGGCTATTTCCAAAGGCGTTTATGAAGCACTATCAAACCTTGAGTTTTTCAAACCATTTCAGATGGAAAAGCCTCTTAAAATGTCGCTTAAACTCTCAAAAATTATAATGGCTGACCTAATAAGCCTTATACCTAATATCCAAAGAATAAGCCAAGATGAAGTTATGTATGAAGCAAAGGATGTTCTCGAAATGCTGAGAATGTTTAGAGTCATGGAAGGCTTGGCTTGGAGTGAGAAATAGAATTGATAGTAGCTCAACATTTAGAAAACAAAATTAAACTGCAGATTCTCATAGACCGCACATCCATAGAGGTTTTTGGCAACGAAGGACTGCTTTCTATGAATTCGTGTATCCTTCCCGATCTGAATGACCCAGGAATAGATGTTTATGCTCTAGGTGGCGAAGTATTAATTTCATCTATGAATATTTATGAGTTACATTCTGCTTAGATATAATAATTAATATAATATAACAAAACTAATTGCAAGAATATCTTATTGACATTTATGCTATATGGTGTTACAATTATTAAAAAAGTGACACAAAAGCGAAAGGATGAAAAGTGAGTGAAGTAATACGCTTTGGTGTTTCGTTAGGTTCTGATCTCTTGGAAAAATTTGACAAGCTTATAGCGTTAAAAGGATATGTCAATCGTTCAGAAGCGATAAGAGACCTTATAAGAAACTATCTCGTTGAGCATGAATGGGAAAAAGATGCTGAGACAATGGGCGCAGTTACGATTGTTTATGATCATCATGTCCGAGAATTAGCTGATTCTTTAACGGATTTTCAGCATGATCATCATTCGTCAATAATATCGTCAATGCACGTTCATATTGACGAGAATAACTGCCTTGAGGTAGTGATCATAAAAGGTAAGGGCAGTAAAGTCAAAGAGATAGCAGATCGCCTGATAAGCACAAAAGGAGTCAAACATGGAAAGCTTACCATGACAACAACTGGTAAAAATCTAGTATAATAAAAAATAGAGGTAAAATATATGCACATACCAGACGGATTTCTAACAGCTAGCACTTGGATACCAACATGGATACTTTCAATCGGTGGAATTGCCTATAGTGTTAAACAAGCCTCAAAGCAATTGAAAGAAAAAGTTGTGCCTTTAATGGGTGTAATGAGTACCTTTATATTTGCTGCGCAGATGCTAAATTTTCCGATAGCTGGCGGAACTTCTGGGCATCTTCTTGGCGGGGTGTTAGCAGCAGTTCTTTTAGGACCCTATGCAGGTGCAATCGTAATAAGTGCGGTATTAACAATCCAATGTCTGATATTTCAAGATGGCGGATTGACTGCACTGGGGGCAAATATCTTTAATATGGCGATAGTCGGAACTATAGGTGGTTATCTGGCTTATAAAGCTATAAGGAAGATTGTGAAATCAGATTCAGGATTTATTATTGGGACTTTTATAGCTTCTTGGTTTTCTGTTATACTTGCGTCGTCTGTTTGCGCTCTTGAACTTGCTATTTCAGGAACAGCCCCGTTTGGAGTTGTTTTCCCCGCGATGGTTGGAGTTCACGCAATTATCGGTATCGGTGAAGCGATTATCACAACATTAGTCGTTAGTTTTGTCCTAAAAGTCCGTTCTGATTTAATTTATGAAAAATCAACTGCATTAGCCAGCGATTCGATATAAAGGAAAGAAGCCATGAAAAGAAAAGATGTTGTTTTTGGTCTTGTGATTGCACTGTTTTTAGCGGGAATAATTTCTATATTTGCATCATCGTCACCTGACGGACTAGAAAAAGTTGCTGAAAATCTCGGATTCCTTGAAAAAGGCGAGGGCGATCCTGCTCTTAAATCTCCTGTTCCTGATTATGTGATGCCCGGTATCAAAAACGAAAAACTTGCCACAGGTATTGCTGGAATTGTCGGAACGCTTATCCTCTTTGGTTTTGGATATGGACTAGCAACTGTTATAAAAAGCCGTAAATCTGAATGAAACATGATTTTATAGATAGCCATAGCGATATAAATAGCATTATTCATAGGCTTGATCCAAGAATCAAAATTATATTAATTATCGCTATGGTTATATCAATAGTTTTAACCAACCCAAAATACTTCATTAGTTTTGCCCTTTATGGATTTCTAATAATAATTCTAATATTTCTTTCCAAAATACCAATATCTTATATCCTCAAAAGATTTATTATGGTTATGCCTTTCGTTTTGATAATTGCCATTCCTTTGCCTTTTTTAAAAAATGGGGAAGTCCTATGGAGTTACTCTCCATTTGGACTTGAGATAAAAATTACCTATGAAGGCTTAATTATATTCTGGAATGTTTTAATAAAGGCATTACTATCAATGCTATCCATGATACTGTTAATTACAAGCACAAAATTTGCTAACTTACTTAAAGCACTTGGTGATTTGAAATTACCAAAGATATTTATTATGATATTTTCTTTCATGTATCGTTATATTTTTGTGCTTCAGGATGAGCTAGAAAAACTCAAAAGGGCAAAGGATTCTCGTTCAGCAGGTAAAAGAAGATGGTTAAATATAAAAGCCCTTTCAAATATGCTTGGCGTTTTATTTATAAAATCCTATGAAAAAGGCGAAACAGTCTATCTAGCTATGTGTTCAAGGGGATTTGATGGCAATGTAAAATTACTTGAGTATAATAAATTTGCTTTTTCTGATATAATATTTATAATTGTTATTTTGATATTTCTAGCATTTATTAATGTATATGGAAGACTTTAGACTGAAAGATATTTATGAAAAAAGTTATCGAAATTAGGGAATTGAATTACTCATATCCAGATGGAACAACTGCATTGAAAGATATAAATCTTAATGTGTTCGAAAATGAGACTTTAGGAATAATAGGACCCAATGGGGCAGGAAAATCAACTTTTCTTCTGCATCTGAACGGACTTTTACAAGGAAAGGGATATATAAAAATCCTCGACATTGAGCTAAAAGAAAAAAACCTAAGACAGATCAGAAGCAAAATTGGAATGGTGTTTCAAGACCCTGATAGCCAGCTTTTTATGCCGACAGTTTTCGAGGATGTTGCCTTTGGCCCTATGTATATGGGTTTATCAAGAGACGATGTAAGAAAGGTAGTTAAAGAGGCTTTAGACAGAGTTGATATGACTTGGGCAATGGATAAACTATCACATCATTTAAGCTATGGCGAAAAAAGAAGGGTCTCTATTGCAACTGTTCTTTCTATGTCTCCGGAGATTCTAGTTTTGGATGAACCTAGCAGTAATCTCGATCCGAAACATAGACGCAATCTAATCAACCTTCTTAAAGAGCTAAGAATAACAAAACTGATTGCTACACATGATTTAGATATGGTTATTGATATTTGCACAAGAGTTATGCTTATCGATGATGGCAAGATTATCATTGACGGGGGAGTTAATGATATTCTTAGTGATAAGGCTTTATTAGAATCGCATGGTCTTGAAGTGCCTCTATCAGTAATAATACGTGAAAAATAATGCCTAAATGTTATTTATGTTTCATCTATTGCAAGCAGAACCATTATGATAAGTATAATTATAGGATATTTTTTCTGAACCCATAATCTATCTTTTGTTTAAGTCTTGCTGAAATTTTATCATAGTCAAATGGACAAAGCCTTGAAAGGTATATTATTTATTAAGAGATATAAACAAAAGGCGGATATAGAATCCGCCATATAAAGTCATTATTTTAATTAAGCTATTTCTTACCAGCGCACCATCTAACACCATTGAGTATTATCTTACGGACTTCCGCCATGTAATAGATTGGATAGGTTTCATGTCCGGGACGAAAATAAAAAATACGTCCTTTTCCAACTGTCCATACTAAACCATCCCTTACAATCTCTTTGCCATCAACATAATGTCCTTCAAAGATGACCGCTTCAGGTTCTGGAACTTCGTAAGGTTCACCATACCACTCTTCATGTGGAATAACAAAATCGGTAATACCTTCGGCAATAGGATGTGATGGGTTGACAACCTTTATATACCCTGATTTGCCATCTTCAACATAAGCCCTCCATGCACAGCTTGTCCCCATAAGTGCTTTATATGGAAGTGCAAAATGCGTTGAATGAAGACCCAGAAATCCCATGCCCCTTTCTTTTACATGCTTGACAATTCGATCAATACTTTCCTGCTTAACTTCTCCATGTCTGATATGCCCGAACCATATAAGCACATCAGTATTACTAAGTGCACTTTCAGAGACACCTTGATCACGATCATTAAGACATGCAGTTTTGACTGAAATATCATCAAAAACGTTTAAATATTCTGCAAGAGCGCCGTTTATGCCATTTGGATAGGCATATTTTGGCTCTGTGAGTTCTGACCATGCCAATACTTGAATTGTATTACTCACGTTTCTCTCTCCTTTTTATTTTTTATCAAGGCGAACTTCCTTGCCTGTTTCAGCACTTTTTAGGACAGCTTCCATCATTTGTTGAACGATAAGACCATGTCTAAGCGGTGCCTGACATTCTTTACCATCAAGGATGCACTCAATAAAGTGATTTGCGATATTATCCCATGCCTCGGGACCTCTTGGCAGGCTTACCTTGATGTCCTGAGGAGTGCCATGCTCTGTTGTATAAATTGTTAACGGATTTAGCCTTGCTCCAGCTTCTGTGCCAAAAACCTCAAGCTGAAATTCCTCTGGCTGATGTGATGCCCAAAAACTCTCTACTTGAAGACCTATTCCATTTTCGAAACGTATAAATCCACCGGCATAATCATCTGCGGCATATTGCTCATAGATCTCTTTTGGCTTTTGTTCATAATCCCAGTATCCAAGTCCCCTAGGACCAAACTTTGCACCAGCAACACCTAATACGCTGATCGGTTTTGGCAGACCCATGATCCACCATATAGCATCAAGAACATGAACGCCCATATCACGAAATGCCCCTCCACCTTTCTGTATAAATCCGAGATTCCATGCGGGGATACCACTTCGTCTGACACTTCTTGCACGTGCATAATAGATTTCACCAAACTGACCATCTCTTGCCATATTGCCTAAGTAAATACAGCTTTTGTCAAAACGTGTTGACAACGACATCATATTCACAACACCTGCGGACTCTGCAGCTTCGACTAGCTTCTTTGCGGATTGTTCAGAATCAGCCAAAGGCTTTGTAACCATGACGTGCTTGCCGTTTTTAACTGCTTCTAAGGCAATTGGAACATGCCATTGATTTGGCGTGCCAACAAACACAGCGTCAATCTCTTTGTCTTTGCACATCTCTTTATAATCAGTATAAAACTTTATGCTATCTTTATTGGGTAGGGAATTTGCGAAGTCCTTCATGCGATCTTCTGCTATATCACAAAGGGCAGTAACTTCTCCACGAGGATTACGTGAGACTGCCTGACCGTTTGGTCTGCCGATACCCATTCCAACAACACAAAGACGCACTTTTCCTAATGCCATAGGGTTCCTCCATTTTTTGAGGGTTTAAATAGACTAAAGGGCGTATTGTAATACGCCCTTACTTTAAGAATTCGTAACCATATATTAATGATTATTTAGATTTCAGACCAGCCCATGTTGTGGCAAGTTTACCACTGGTATCAACAGCCATAAAGACCTTAGAGCCATCCATTGCAATTTTCATTTCTTTTTCGTCGAAAGCTTTGTCCCAGATCATAATCTCGTCCATAGCAAGGTCTTCTACTGTCCATGTTCCGGGTTTTTCGCCTGTCCCAATGTAAACTGTAACATCCTTGAATTCAGGAAGTTTAAAGTTTTCAACTTGTTCACCGATAAATTTGCCGTCAACATAAATCTTTGTTACATCACCATTAGCAACCATAGCATAATGATACCATTTTTTCAGTTCAAAGGCAAAATTTCCGAGTTTTTTATCAGAATGTCTTCCTGCATTCCAAAAAGGATTTTTGGTCGGATCAATCATAAGACGAAATTCGCAACAATCACCCTCAGGCGCCTCAACCGATATAAGCCCATTATAGGTAGTATGAGCTGTCATATTAACCCAACACATCATGGATATTTCGCCAGTTTTTCCTACTGAACTAATTATGTCGCCCTTAACTTCGCTGTTAGTCTTTTGCAAACGAATTGCTTTGTCAAAAACGCCTGCTTCCCATTTTGCGTTTGGTACATCAGCATGAAAGCCACGCCCAGAGGCATCCTTTAAAACATCTCCACCCCCTTCATCACATGGATAAAAGAGCAGTAATCTTTTAAGATCAAGGGTTGCAGAATTTGCAGTTGAAATTAGAAACATTGTCATAATAGAAATAGCCAATAATATTAAAAAGACTCTTTTCATTTCAACACTTCCTTTCCTATTTGATAGGTTTTATATGTCAGCTATTCTTATAAAATAATAAATCTAATCGATCTTTATCTCAACACCTCCTTAACCCCCCAATAAATTATTATCCTATTTTATAGCGAAACTTATATCTAAAAAATTTTTACGGAGTTTTTTCTAATGCTTATCTATCAGTTAATCAATTAATTTGACAAGGGACAGGTTTGTAAACCTGTCCCTACTATTAGGAATAGATATTAGTATTTAACAGATGCCCAAGTAGTGGCAAGTTTGCCTTTTGGTTCTACTGCGAGAAACTTCGCCATGCTTGTATCCATATACATTTTGATTTCTTTTTCTGTAAGTGCTTTGTTAAATATAGCAACTTCGTCCATAACGCCGGTATAAAATCTACTCATGCCCTTTTCGTCACCAAGTATTAGAGGGTCTTCAAGATTTACTAGCTTATCATTTGCTACCTGTTTGTCAAGAACTTCGCCATTGAGATAACATAACCATTCACCCGGCTTATATGTTATCGCAGCGTGTTGCCATTCACCTTTTGCAACAGCACCACCAGCGCCTCTATTTGGGCAAATACGACCAGCAGCAAACTTCCAGCCTGTATGGAAATGTCCAGCTTTGTTTAGTAGAAATTCAAAACTTTCTCCGCCATCTGGACCCTTTGTTATAAGTCCTTGCCATTCTGTTCCATCAAGTGCGGGTTTGATCCATAACATAAGTGAGATTTCATCAATAAATTCAAGGCTTTTGGAATGCGCAACCTCAACAGAATCAGCACCACCAAACTCCATCCCTTTACCAAATTTTCCTGCGACCCACTTTGTGCCTTTTATGATTTTCCCATTGTTGTTATTACCAGATGTATCATTAACAGATCCACCCGCTCCTTCATCAAAAGAGAAATATAGGACCAAACCATCAACTTTTGCTGCCATAGCATAAGAACCTAGACATAAAGTCAATATAATTATGGCAGTTACAATCTTTTTTTGCATTAGAAAACTCCTTTTAAATATAAAATCTGAAAAATATGGTAAAAATCAAAATAAATTGATTTACCCATATAAATTGATGATGAACTGATGTTTGCTTGTCCTATCACCTCCCATTTTTTAATTAATTTTAAAGTATTATTATTTTACCTTTTTATCTCGCCCCATGTTGATGTAAGTTTGCCTGCTGATTCAACAGCAATATACATATCCGCATCTGTCTCACCGATTATGACATTATCAACATAGACCAGACCATAAAGACCGAATTTGCCTGTTTTATAGGAAGCGTCTGTCCCATCCATAAGAGGTTTCATTTGTGCAAATGGAGTTTTATCGGCTTTTTCTTTGGCATAAGCCTCAAATTTGTCGCCTTTAATTACAAGCCTGAAACTAAACCATGCCTCTGGTTTTGCTGGAAAAGGAACTCCTGACTTAAAGTTTGTCCAATTTCCGCCTCCTCTTTTCCAGAAATCAAATGTTGGTGCCCCTTGTCTTCTATCAAATAAATAGAAACTTTCACCGTCAGTAAAACGAAAAACAGTTCCCATATAAAAATCTGTTGGGAAATATATGTCATAATCCACTATATAGTCCTTCATATTTGCATCGCCAACGACTGCTATATTTCCACCAACATCATGACGCGCTTGATCCTGTGGTAGATCGGTATGAGCAAAGACCTTATTATTCTTATTAAGCGGGTCTGCTATGACTTGTGGATTACCTTTTCCTTTGAAGCCAATTTCCCAACCTTGTGGAAATTTGCCTATGGTATCTCTTTCAAAATCACTTGCATAAAATTGTTTTCCAAATGCAAGTGGAGTAATTAGTATTAATATAGCAATTGCTATTAAATATTTTTTCATATTTATCACCCTTTTTTAGATGTAATATATTGTATTTGAGATTAGGAGATATAATGAAAATAATCTCCTAATCCGAACTTTTTATTGTGTAAATATATTTTTGCAACATAAATAAAACCCTTCACTTTGTTCAGGGTGATACTTTGTTGTCATTTTGAGCGAAGCAAAAATCTTTTTTTACTTTATTGATCCCCAAGTAACCGCTAATTTTTCTTTTGGTGCAACAGGAGTTACAACCAAGTCATCAGCAGACTCACCAATAGCTATGTTATCTATGTAGATAAGCCCATAAAGACCAAATTTTCCAGATTTGTATGCTGCATCTTTGCCTGTTATCAAAGGTTTCATACCTGTAAATGAAGTTTTATCATCTTTCGATTTGGCATAAGCCTCAAAGCTATCGCCTTTGACAACAAGCCTAAACCGAAACCATTGCTTTGGAACAGCATCAAATTTTGCTCCTGCTGCAAGATTAGTCCATGCGCCAGCATTATGTTTCCAAAAATCAAATGTTGTTTCGGGGGTTGCTCTTCTATCAAGTAGATAAAATTGTTTTGAATCGATAAACCTAAAAAGAACACCAATATAGAAATCTTCTGGGAAATATGCGTCATATTCAACCATGTAATCTGTCATATTTGCGTCACCAACAACCCAGATATTTCCACCAACATCATGTCTTGCTTTATCTTTGGCAAGATCAGTATGAGCGAAAACCTTATTATTTGGGTCTAATGGGTCTGCTATAACTTTGCCATTTCCAGCACCAACGAAACCAAGTTCCCATCCTTTTGGTGGATTACCAATGGTATCACTCTCAAAATTGCTTGCATAAAATTGTTTCGCAAAGGCAAATGTTGAGAAAACCAATAATAACACAATAACAAAAGCAAATTTTTTCATAAATAGGTCTCCTTTTGAACTAGAATATCATTTGAGGTCAATATTTGTTTCAGTAAATCTTTATATTAGTTTAATCTAATTTCAAAGTCAACACATAATCACACTATTTTAATTATTTTTTTATTTATTCTTTATATTCCCCCATGTATTTGCAATCTTATCTTTTGGGTCAACAGATGCTTTTAGCCCAGTTACTATTTCAAGACCGTTATTCATAATATCCTGAATATCTGCTTGTTCAAGAGGAACTTTGAATAACGCAACCTCGTCAAGAATACCTTGAAGCAAATGTCCACCAGCAGAACCATCTCCAATACGTATATTTGCAGGATCGGCATCGAGGCTTGGTTTTCCATAAGCCTGCATCCCTTCATTAACACCATCAACATAAACAACAAGACCTGTCTTCTGACCAATAACAGCAGTTAAATGATGCCATTCATCATCAGTTACAGAAGTTTTACTGGCTGGACCAGCCCAAGCGCCTTTTGCACCTTTTGTTATACTTACCAATAAAGCACCACCATTGATATTGGTGCAAAGCAAATAATTTCTTGGGTCTTGTCCTCTCATAAGGATTGATTGATATTTGTTTACATTTGCAATCTTTCCCCATGCAACTATTGTGCATTCTTCCAACACAAGGCTATCGTTAAAAGGAACTTCAATCCATGTATCAGTTCCGTTAAATTCCAATGCCTTGCCGAATTTACCATTTACAGACTTTAATTTACCAGCAGGTTTGCCATCATTACCATTACCAGAAACATCTTTTACAACATCACCTACACCATCTTCAAATAACCACATGCCAACAACTTTGCTTTTATCAATTTTTGCATAGACATCATTAATAAAAACAATTGAAAGTATAACCAAAAAACAAATAGCTAATCTCATTGTTAAATCTCCTTTCCTTACTTGTAATATTTCTTAAATCTCTTATCTGGTTCGGTACCATTTAAGACGATGCCAAGAATATTTAGTTTATTATCTTGAATTATTTGTTCTGATTTTGATAAAGCAGATTTTAGAGTTACACCTAATCTAGTAACAAGAACTAATCCATCGGATTTTAGGCCAATCGCTATCGAATCAGACGCTAAGGTAATTGGTGAAGAATCAATTATAATGTAATCATAAGACTTTTTTAAATTATCTAAAACGTTTTCCATGTTATCCGAGATTAATAAACTTGATAAATTAATATGGTCTTTTATATTACCAGATAGAATTATATATAAATTATCAATATTTGTCGAATTGATGACTTCATCTAGTCCTGCATTTCCTAATATAAGGTCTGCTAATCCAATTTTATTATTAATATTGAACATATTAGCTTGAATGGGATGCCTTTGATTTAATTCGATAAGCAAAACTTTTGACATTGTTTCTGCAAGTGATATTGCCAGATTGGCTGATATTAATGATTTACCTTCTTTTTGCATTGGGCTGGTTACTAAAATTATTTTGCCCTGCTTATCAGATATTGAGTTTAATTGCGAGATAATTTCCGTCCTTATAGCTCTGTTGGATTCCTTATATAATTCTCTAACCCAAGAATTTTGATCACCATTATTAGATAATAGCATTTTAGAAATATCATCCGTTTTCTTTATACTTGGAATTTTACCAAGAATTTGTATATTACAAATTTTATCTATGATTTCAACAGAATTTATCTTTTTTTCCAAAAATAAAGAAACAAACGCAGAAGATAAGCCCAATATTCCTCCAAATACAATGCCTATTGCTAACAAAACGAGTTTTCTAGGCTTGCTTGGGAATGGTGGAATAGTTGCAGGTTCAGCTAATTCGGCAGTATCATATTGCATGATAAATTGCGCTTTCAATTCCTCATGTTTTCCTACTAGAGTTGTAAATACCTGCTGACTGAAAATAACTTTTGCTGCAAGATCAGATAATCCGAATTGCTTGTTATATCTCTCAATGGCTTTGCTTTCTTCCTCTTTCATTTTCGCTTTTGTTTTTGCTATCTGGTCTTTTAGCTCAATAATTTGAGGATTAGCTTCTGGAAGTTCCCTTCTCATTGATTCTAGCCTAATTTCCATCTGCATAAGGTTGGATTTTAGGTTAGAAATAATTTGAGAGGCTTCTTGTATGTTCTTTGCACTAGACATATCACCTCCAAGAAGCAGAGAACCAAATGACGCATCAATCCCTTCTTTTGATTCGTATTGGTGAAGTAGTTTTCTTGATGTCTCTAATTCTTCTTTTGCTT
>Ga0067045_1029919_pt1 | contig 17612 bp, 12 predicted proteins | sample TerdegcTABiofilm_FD_59184 | JGI IMG/M metagenome (GOLD analysis project Ga0067045, IMG submission 59184) | Combined Assembly of (Gp0054472, Gp0054536) Wastewater bioreactor microbial communities from Singapore -Terephthalate degrading... | reverse complement strand
TAGGAAAAACAGGTAAAATTAGCATACTTTAAAATCTTCAAGCAACAGATTTGGGTAAATGTTCACTAAACCCGGTCGGTTAAAAAATAGGCATAGATATGCCCGCTGCATTTTGCGCGGGTTTTATTTTCATCAACCTGCAGAGTTTCATCCGGTATAACCCCGTAATCTTCAAATGACGCAGTTTTTGATTATCTTACAACATCCTGATGCGCTGCCGCGGGGTTTCTGTGAAAGGGGTGCTCGTAGCCGCCGCCGATGGTGAGATCGCTCATTGCTGCCCGTGCCGGCGGCGGTAACCCGGTGCGGCACCGCCTGCGCCAGGGTATCCGGCATGACATCAGTTATCCTTTGGGCTGTGTTTATGTTTGCACGGGGCGCTGCGCCGAGATGCTCTTGTATTCTGTAATCAAAGAAATTCCTCCACTGACCATCGCAGTCTGTTAAGAAACGAAAACATGCTTAACATCAGGCCTGGTTTTCAAAACACATCTTTAAGTTAGAAGGCATTTTTAAGTATAATGTTAACTAAATATTTAATTTGAGTTGACATATTCACGATAAAAGTCTACAGTATTTGTAAGCATAATTTTATATTTTGGTTAACAATCCCAAAGTTCGGCCGCCGGATTTCGGTGAATAAATATGGGGCTGGAAGTTGGAAAATCAAGAAAAAAGAGGTGAAACAGGTGGAGAATTTTTATGACAGCCTGGCAGGGCAGTTGGAAAAATTGCGTGAACAGCATCTTTTTCGCGAGCTAAAAAGTATTGCTGGGGTACCGGCTGAATGGGTGGAAATCAAAGGGAAAAAGCTGTTAAATCTCAGCAGCAACAATTACCTGGGTATTGCCAGCCATCCTTTGTTGAAAACAGCCGCCATCCAGGCGGTCCAGCAGTTGGGCTGTAGTGCTACAGCGGCACGGCTGATAGTGGGGAACTATGATTTGTATGATAAGGTGGAAAAAGACATAGCACGTTTTAAAAACACCGAGGCGGCCTTAATGTTTAACTCCGGGTATTCGGCCAATGTTGGGACCATTACTGCCCTGGCAGGCAGAGGAGACGTTGTCATCAGCGATAAAATCAACCATGCCAGTATTATCGACGGTATCCGCTTGAGCGGGGCCGAATTTATGCGCTATAAGCATGCAGATATGGCAGATTTGGAGCGATGCTTAAAAAAAGCGGAGGGCTACAGGAATAAACTGATTGTTACTGACAGTGTTTTTAGTATGGACGGTGACCTGGCTCCCCTCCCGGCAATAGTAGAGCTTAAGAATAAGTACGGAGCAGTCTTAATGGTAGATGAAGCTCACGGGGGCGGGGTTTTTGGAGAGAATGGCCGGGGAGTGGCTGAGTTTTATGGTGTTTCAGACCAGGTGGAAATCAATATGGGTACATTGGGTAAAGCCTTCGGCTGTGCCGGTGCCTATGTGGCGGGGCGGCAGGTGCTGATTGATTATCTGCGCAACAAGGCCCGCAGCTTTATTTATACCACCGGCCTGCCACCGGCTGTTGTGGCCAGTGTGCGAGCAGCTGTTCGAATAGTGCAGCAGGAGACCTGGCGCCGGAAAGAAGTGCTGGCTAAGTCGGCGTGGGTACGGGATGAGCTGCGCAAGGCCGGATTTAACCTGCTGAACAGCGAGAGCCAGATTATACCGATTTTAGTAGGTGATAATGCAACTGCTCTGGAGTTCAGCAGGCGTTTGTTTGACGTAAATATATTGGCGGTAGCAGTCCGGCCGCCCACGGTTCCGCCCAATGCCTCACGGCTGCGTTTGAATATTATGGCCACTCACAGCCGTGAAGATTTATCATGGGCTGTAGACGAGATAAAACATACCGGCCGGGAATTAGGGTTAATTTAGATGGACTATCTCCTGGCTATGCAAGGTACGGCACTTGATTTTTTCACACCCGGAATGCCCCGGGGTTTTTTTATAATTTTCCAGTTGCTTATTGGGTAGATTAGGATAAACTGGCTTGAGGGTATGTTGTTAATTCTGTGTGTCTGATAATAGGACCATAGTCCTATTGACACGTGGGACCATGAGAAATAAAATTTTTGTAGAATAAAGGCAAATCCTGTCGAAAGATGGAAACGCAAAGCCACGGGTCTAAGGCAATAGCTATGATAGCCGGGCTGCCGTGAATAAATTCTTGACTAAACTACCTTTCACGGCAAGGTAGTATTTTTTTTAATGTCAAGAATTTAAAAAAGGTTTGCGGTATTTTGAGTTATTGGAAAGTCAATGCCAGAAGTTTGTATCAGGAGGTAATTTTTTTAGGGCATACCTTTTCCCAGAGACATTGTTTTAAAAGCGTTTGAGCGTTCGGGCGGAATGTGTGAGTTTGATGAGAATAATGAAACATGTACCAAGAGTTTAATTTGGAATAGAAGGGGCTTCAATGGTCCTGGAGGTTGGGAGGTGTATCCCAGGGATACCAATGGTTCCCCAACATTAGATAATTGTGTGGTACTGTGTACCAGATGCTTTAAACTCCGCAAGTTGAAAAAGAAAAAAGTGCAAAACAACCTTCCATATCAATAATTTGAGGTGTTTAGAACATTGCGGTTATATAATTAATAAAACGTTAAAGCTTAAACTTCTGGTCCAAAAACTGTTGCCAAGTTTGGAGATAATGATGATTTTTTAAGGCAGTTCCTCACCTGTTATTGATTAATTCAGATATTTTTTGCTTACTATACTGTTTATTTAGTGTGGTGATGATAAGGTGAAAAAGATCTTCTTAGACTGCTGGATAATATTGTCAAAGAATTACATTGTGGCGATCTAAATCAGAAAGACTTTTTTGCACACAGGGATTGTGTTACTTCTCCTGAATTTACAGAGCTTAGTAATGGTGGTGCAGCTTGGGTTGAGAAAGGTAAGGTTTTCGTGCGTGCCCCGGGGCCTTTCGGTAATCCAGCCATTCTTTCCCCGGCACAGGGTGTTGACTTATATGTAAATGGCGTTTTGGTCAGCGGCCAGGTTTCGGTTTCTTCAATTGACAGGATCGAAATAAAACTTCTAATTCGAGAGTGTAACGAGGGTGTGTCTATAGTAGCAGGAAATAAGCATGGAAAAATCTTAAGCAAAGTATTAAAAAGGGTAATCTCAGAAGTAACACTCCTTATTTACAAACTCTTAATTACATAAATAAAAAATTTAATTGAGCCGATTTTATATTTCGGGAAACGGTCTTCCTCTATAGCCTGGTTTCTAATATAAAAGCCGGCTTTTATGTTGCTTGTTATAAATTTTGAGTTTTCTGGTATTGCTTCCTCGTGCAATAGATGATAATATACCTGTATAAAATAATATTGCCTGAAGGTAAGGGGTTACCGTACCCGAGGGTTATAATGAAGTTTAGGTTCTGCGAAGAAGGGTTTTCCTGCTCTCAAGGAGTTCATGCGTGGCTTAGAGCCCTTTTTACGCACTGCGTGAAAAAGGGCTTTTTTATATAAAAGGGGGGTTTTAATTGGACGAGCGGATTGGGGTTGTTGGAATTGTGGTGGAAGACCGGGAGAATGCTGCCCGGAAGATCAACAGCATCCTTAGTGAATATGGAGAAATAATCGTCGGTAGGATGGGAGTGCCGTACCGGGAACGGAATCTTTCTGTTATTTCCCTGATTATTGACGGGACGACGGACGAAATCGGAGCCATGACCGGGAAACTGGGCAGCCTCAAGGGTGTCCAGGTAAAAACGGCACTGGTTACGAAAAAGTCGCCGCGAAGTTAGGCGGGGAATGTATATGGAATACCGCATTGAAAGAGACCTTTAACGCTGGGACAGGAATTCGGCGCTTATGCCGAGGCTGTCGCCAGGGACCGCCGGCGGCTGTACAAAGTTAAGGGAGAGTGATTCGAATGAGCGCAGGCAGTTTGAATGAAACACCCCGGGGCAGCAGGCTGCATATCGCTATTTTCGGCAGGCGCAATGCCGGGAAGTCGAGCCTGATCAACGCCCTGACCAACCAGCCGATTGCCATCGTTTCTGAAGTGCCCGGTACCACCACCGACCCGGTATATAAATCCATGGAAATACTGCCTCTCGGACCGGTCGTGCTTATTGATACGGCCGGAATTGATGATGTTGGCGAACTGGGAGAGCTAAGGGTTAAAAAGACGAATGAGGTGTTGCATAAAGCAGATTTAATTCTCCTGGTAATTGACCCGGGGCAAAATATGGGTGATTATGAGGTAAATCTGATTAAAAAAGCTGGGGAACTGGGTGTGCCTGTAGTTGGAGTGTTGAACAAGATCGACCTGAAGCCGGAAGTGACGGCCGGGGAATTGGAAGAAAAACTCGGTTTCCGGGTGGTGCCGGTGAGTGCAGCCACCAGGCAGGGAATTGAGGATTTGAAAAAAGAGATTATCAAGTCGGCGCCTGGAGAATGGATATCTCCGACCATCCTGGGCGACTTGATTGACCCGGGGGATACTGTGGTGCTGGTTGTCCCCATTGATCTGGCAGCCCCCAAAGGCAGGCTGATCCTCCCTCAGGTACAGACTATCCGGGATATTCTGGATAACGATGCCTGTGCCGTGGTGGTTAAGGAGCGGGAATTAAAACAGGCGCTTGCGAAACTGGGCAGTAAGCCTAAACTGGTGGTTACTGACTCACAGGCTTTTTTAAAAGTTGATGCCGATACCCCGCCGGACGTTATGCTGACATCGTTTTCAATTCTATTTGCCCGTTATAAAGGTAACCTTGAGGCCTTAGTGTCGGGAGTGCGGGCGGTGGATCGTTTAAAGCCCGGTGACCGGGTACTGATTGCGGAGGCCTGTACCCACCACCGGGTGGCGGATGATATTGGTACGGTGAAAATTCCCCGCTGGCTGCGCCAGAGGGCGGGCGGCGAGCTTCATTTTGAGTGGTCCAGCGGGATTGCGCTGCCCGAAGATCTAAAACGGTTCAAGCTGGTTGTCCACTGTGGTGCCTGCATGATTAACCGGAGAGAAATGTTGAGCAGGATTGCGCAGGCCGGCCGGGTTGGGGTGCCCATTGTTAATTACGGTGTTTTAATTGCTTATTTGCACGGCATCCTTAAACGGGCGCTGACCCCTTTTCCTGCAGCCCGCCGGTTGCTTGACGAATAGTGGTACTGGGGTGAGCCTGTGATGAGAACGGATTTTTGGGATGTTTTAAAACGCGCCGGTGATTTTAACGAGCTGTCAAAAGAAGATCTAGCTATTCTCATTAGTGCTGGTGAGGAGGAAAGCGCTGCCCTTTTCGAGCTGGCTGATCAGGTCCGCAGCCGGTGTGTGGGTGATGAAGTCCACCTGAGGGGGATTATTGAATTCTCCAATTACTGTTCAAAAAATTGCCTTTATTGCGGTTTGCGACGGAACAACCGGAATCTGTCCAGGTACAGAATGGCTCCTGATGAAATAATAGAAAGTGCCCGCAAGGCAGCCGGGCTGGGGTGCAAGACTATTGTGCTCCAGTCCGGTGAAGATGACTACTACACGGCCAAGCTCCTTGCTGCAACAGTATACCTCATTAAAAAGGAAATGGATGTGGCTGTAACACTTTCAGTCGGAGACCGGCCGCGGGAAGATTATGAAATCATGCGTGAGGCAGGTGCCGACCGTTATTTGCTAAAACATGAAACCTGTGACGCAGAGCTATTTGCCAGGTTGCGGCCGGGAACCAGCCTGGCGGGGCGGGTGGAGAAGCTGAAATGGCTTGATGAATTGGGTTACCAGGTTGGATCAGGTAACATGGTCGGACTGCCGGGTCAAACCGTGGAATCTTTAGCAGGTGATATTGTTTTGATGCGTGAGTTGGGGGTGGAAATGGCCGGGATCGGGCCATTTATTCCAAACAGCCAAACTCCCCTGGGAAGTTACCCGGGTGGGACGTTGTCGTTGACTTTGAAGACACTGGCTGCAGCCCGACTTGCATTGCCTCTTGTTCACCTGCCTGCTACTACTGCTATCGGGACCATTCATCCGTCCGGCAGGAATAAGGCGCTGCGAAGCGGGGCAAATGTGATCATGCCCAATATGACACCGCCGGCATACCGGTTAAGCTACCAGCTTTACCCGGGTAAAACCGGGTTGACTGATACTCCTGAGGAGAGCTTTTTCAGAGCGGTGAAGACAATACAGGATGCCGGTCGCAGGGTTGGAACAGGTTACGGCCATTCTTTAAAATATATGTCCAGTAAAACCAGTGATTACGCCGTGTCTTCATCACCGGGATCGCTGAACACTTAATCTGAGTTACATTGTACACGTGAGCATCAATATATAACGAAAAATTGAGGAGTGATTAATATGGCGGTAGAGCGAGCTGATTTCATTGATGATGCCCTTATTGTCAAGTTGTTGCAGGAAGCTCAAAACGCCCCCCGGGAGATGGCGGAGCAGATTATAAAAAAGGCGGGCGAAGCTAAAGGGCTGGCGCCTGAAGAAGCAGCAGTGTTGCTGCAGGTGGATGACCCTGATTTATTAGAAGAACTGTACCGAACGGCGAGCCGGGTGAAGGAAAGTATTTACGGGCGGCGGCTGGTCTTTTTTGCACCTCTTTATATCAGCAATTACTGCATTAACAATTGTATTTACTGCGGGTACCGGCGGGACAATAAATTTCAGCGCCGCAGGCTTACTAGAGAGGAGATAATCAACGAAGTAAAAGCGCTTGAGGGAATGGGCCATAAGCGGCTGGCTCTGGAATGCGGCGAGGACCCGGTCCACTGTCCCATTGATTATGTAATCGATGCTATCGAAACTATCTATTCAGTAAAAGAAAAAAACGGCAGCATCAGGCGGGTTAATGTTAATATTGCCGCTACTACCGTGGAGAACTATAAACGTCTTAAGGAGGCAAAAATAGGTACGTATATCCTTTTCCAGGAGACTTACCACCGGCCGACGTATGCCGGAGCGCACCCGTCCGGTCCAAAGTCTGATTACGACTGGCATACCTGCGCCATGGACCGGGCTATGGAAGGCGGCATAGACGATGTTGGGTTTGGCGTGCTTTTTGGCCTGTACGATTATAAATATGAAGTAATAGCGCTGCTGCTGCATGCCTTGCACCTTGAAGAAGCTTTCGGAGTCGGGCCGCATACCATTTCGGTACCGCGCCTTAGGCCGGCAGCAGGTGTTGACCTGAACTCTTTTCCATACCTTGTGTCCGATGCTGACTTTAAGAAGCTTGTTGCCGTTATCCGGCTGGCGGTGCCCTATACCGGCATGATTATTTCTACGAGGGAATGCCCGGAGTTCCGTGACGAGCTCCTTACTGTCGGAATTTCCCAGCTCAGCGCCGGCTCCTGCACCGGCGTCGGGGGCTATTACAAGGAAAAGGCGGGGAAAAGTGAGGGGGAAGATGCCCCCCAATTCAATGTGGAAGACCACCGCAGCCTGGATGAAGTTGTCAGCAGTGTCTGCCGCTCCGGTTACATCCCGAGCTTTTGTACGGCCTGTTACCGGAGCGGGCGGACCGGGGACCGCTTTATGCCCCTGGCCAAAAGCGGACAAATACAAAATGTTTGTCAGCCCAACGCCATTCTTACTTTTAAAGAGTTTTTGCTTGATTATGCTTCACCCGAAACCAGGCAGGCCGGTGAGGATACCATAGCCGGGCATTTGGAGCTTATCAACAGCCGGGCAGTAGCGCAGGAAGTTGAGCGGAGGCTGGAGCAAATAATCAGGGGGGAAAGAGATCTTTACTTTTAATTGAAAAGTCCAGGGGGATAGCAACAAAATGGGCCTCGCCAGTATAAGGCGGGGCCATAGTAATTGCAACTGGTATACATTATTTTACGATTCCATTTGTTTTGCCAGAAAACCTGCGGCAGTTTCGGCTAGCTTGGATTCCAGATCGCCCATCTGTACGCCTGGTTCTTTGGTGGCGAGGATCACTGCGCCTACAGCATCTCCTGATGCAATGATCGGCGCAATTATCGCTGCGTTATAACTTATATCTTCATCGGAAGTTAAGTAGCAAGGCTCGTTTAATATGACCATTTTTCTTTCTGCCATTACATTTTCCACAACATTCCCGATTTGTTTATTCAAGAGTTGCTTTTTCGGGGCGCCTGCTACTGCGATGATCGAATCTTTGTCTGCAATACATGAGATGTGACCGAGAGTTTCATTTAGAGAATCTGCATATTCTGTGGCAAACTCGCCTAATTCACCTATGGGTGAGTACTTTTTTAGTATGACCTCACCCTCCCTGTCGGTGAAAATCTCGAGGGGATCTCCTTCTCTGATCCGCATCGTCCGCCTGATTTCCTTCGGAATTACCACTCTGCCCAGATCGTCTATCCGGCGCACGATTCCAGTTGCCTTCATCTTCTTTCACCCCCTTTTTGAATTTATTATACGCAGGCGAAAGATTAATTAATCAGGATAGGAAAAAAATCTTTGTTATTTATCATAGTCTTTCATGGCTGGAAAAATGCAGTTAAAAAAATGTCAAATAAAGTTATTTTTATCATGTAATAACAGGTAAATGCAAACAGGTCTACATAATTAAACAAAATTTTCCACAGAGTTTGAAGGATTGATAGTTCTGCTGTAGAATTTTGTTTTAGTTTGATAATTGTCAGCAGGAGGTGACTTATAAAATATTATTTGATTCCAAAAGGCAGGTTAATTGTATAAAAACAGGAAAAAGGAGGCATCTGAACGCGAATGACCATACGTCTTAAACTGGCTTTTTTGATTTCGCTTGTTCTGACATTACTTGTAACTATAATCGGCTTTTATTCAGTCAAGTCTATGCACAGCCGGCTGATCGAATCTGCCCAGGTAAAACTGGAGTCTGACTTGAAAATGGGCAGTGCGCTCATTGATCTTAAGTACCCCGGCCCATGGTCGATCCGTGACGGGATGCTGTATAAAGGCGATACAAAAATGAACGAGAATTACGAAATTGTTGATATGATCGGTAGCCTTACCAATGATACTGTAACTGTTTTTCAGGGCAATAAGCGGATTGCCACAAACGTAAAAACACCTGACGGGCAGCGGGCTGTGGGAACCAATGTGGCCGAAGAAGTGGCTCGTGCGGTGTTGCAGGAAGGGAAAGTGTATATCGGAAAAGCTCAAGTGGTAGGGATGTGGAACCAGACTGCTTATGAACCGATTAAGGACGGTCAGGGTGAGATAATAGGCATATTCTATGTTGGTGTTCCAAACAACCTCTATGACAAGACAGTCGAGAAATTTGCTTTCAGCATTCTTTTAGCTGGATTGATTGGGCTGGCCATAAGTATAACTGCTTGTTTGATGGCGCTCCGCCAGATTTTTTTAAAACCGCTTGCCCGGTTTATAGAGTTTACAGAGAATGTTTCCCGTGGTGACCTGACCAAAGAAATAGAATATAAGTCCACTGACGAGCTTGGAAAGATGGCGCTTTCATTTAATTATATGGTTAGGAGCTTAAAAGAGTTGATCAGGCATGCTGCCATGAGCAGCGGGGTGATAGCGAACTCGACAAAGCAGCTGGCCACTCAAGCAGAGCAGACTTCCGCCGGCGCCAGCGAGACGGCAGCCTCGATAAGCGATATGGTCACGTTAATGGAACAAGTATCTGATAACACCCGTGCAGTATCTGAAGCGTCTGAAAAGGCAACCAGTTACGCCAGAAACGGCAAGGAAAAAATCGACCTTGCTATTTCCCAGATGAGCATGATTAATGAATTTACAGCCCTTACCGCTGCCACAATTAAGGACCTGGCTGAGAATACCGAAAAGATCACTCAGATTGCTGATTTAATCACCAATATTTCCGGACAAACAAACCTTCTGGCCTTGAATGCTGCCATCGAAGCGGCACGTGCGGGTGAGCACGGTCAGGGTTTCTCGGTTGTGGCCGAGGAGGTGAGGAAACTGGCGGAGCAGTCGTCAGGAGCCGCCAAGGAGATCAACGAGATCACCCGCATGATCCGGAGCAAAGCGGAAAACGCAGTTCAGATGATGGCTGACGGTGAGCAGAAGGTACATGATGGGTCCTTGACCGTGCAGGATGCCGGAACTGAATTTACCAGGATTTACAATGTTGTGCATGAACTGCACATTCAGTTTCAACAAGTTGCAGATGCCGCCCTGCAAATGTCTGCTGGAATCGGGAAAGTGGTGGGCACGGCAGGAGAGCAGACGGCTTCCATGGACAGAGTATCAAACACGGTACAGGAACTGGCAGGACTGGTGCATAAACTGGAAGAGGTTACCGGGCAATTTAAAGTATAGAATTTGTCCGTTATTATTCGTCCCGCTTCTTTTGAGGTAAAATTAGGATAGACACAAGGCCGCTTCAAGGTATAATTTACAGGTGAGCAAATGATTAGAGGGGGAGGGTGCTTTGAACGGTAGTTTTACTTTTGTTCACGCTGCCGACCTGCACCTGGACAGCCAGTTTAAAGGACTCGAACAGGCCGACAGAAATAGCGGGAAGATACCGGAGGGAGTCCTGCGCCGGTTGAGGAACTGTACCTTTGAGGCCTTTGAGCATATTATAGACCTATGTATTGAAAAAGAGGCGGATTTTCTCCTGCTGGCAGGGGATATTTATGATGTTGCCGATAAAAGCTTGCGCGCTCAGCTCAAATTCAGAGACGGCCTGGTCCGGCTGGCCGAGGCGGGCATCCCGGCCTTTGTAGTCCACGGTAACCACGACCATTGCTCGGGATGGCGGGCGGATATACAATTACCTGAAACTGCTCACGTTTTTTCCGATAAAGAAGTGGAATCCAGGTCGGTGGTCCGTGGCGGTCTGGAGATTGCCCGTATTTACGGCATCAGCTATCCCGGGCCGGCCGTGGTTGAAGATTATTCCAGCCGCTTTGTGCGTGCTGCCGGAACACCTTTTGCCATTGCTCTTCTTCACTGTAATGTCGGTGGTATGGAAGGGTATGAGAACTATGCACCATGCAGACTAAACGATCTTTTACGCAAAGGATTCGATTATTGGGCTCTGGGCCACGTACACACCCGGGCAGTGCTCAACCCAAACGGACCCGGTGTGGTTTACCCTGGATGCCCACAGGGCAGGCATCCGCGTGAAACCGGAGAAAAAGGTTGTTTTCTGATAAATGTAGCGGAAAACGGTGATATATCGTCTGAATTTATCCCTCTTGCTCCAATCAGGTGGGAAACGGTGAATGTGTCTATCGAAGGCATGACCGGCGACCTGGCGCTGTTGGAAAAACTGGAGGAAAAGCTGTCGGAACTTAAGTCGGTTACAGGCGGAAAATCACTGGTGGCGCGCGTTTTACTGAACGGGCGCGGCCCCCTGCACAGGAACCTGCTCCGTGATTCTTACACCGAGAACCTGGTCCAGGAGTTAAGAAGCCGTCTTCCTGGGGAGGAAAAAAACTTTTTATGGCTCGAGTCCATACGGGTTGCAACAAAAGGGGAAGTGGACAAGAATGAACTGGCCGGTACTGATACCCTGCTGGGCGATTTTTTAAACCTGGTGCGGGAGGCGCAGGTTAACCGAGATTTGAACGTGGAATTGCGGCAGGCGCTGGCTGCTTTAATTGAACATCCCCGGGCAGGCCGGTATCTGTCTCCTCCAGATGAAGACGAGATGAACGAATTACTTGAAATGGCCGGCGACCTGGCCGTGGATTTATTTTGGGACGGTGAAGAGTGATGCGCCTGGCCGAATTGCATGTATATGGGTTTGGAATCCTGAACGACCTGTACTTGCGAAGGGAGGACCTGGATAAGAACATTACAGTAATATACGGGATGAATGAAGCCGGCAAATCGACTCTGGTTGAATTCATCAGGGCTATGCTTTTCGGATTCAAAGTCAAGGACGGGCGCGGGGGAGAGCCCTTACGGGGCGGCCGCCCGGGCGGGTACCTGGTCTTCATGGGCGACGGCGGGGAATTGTATAGGATTGAACGAATACCGCGGGGCAGGCAGGGGAAGGTTACTGTGACACTGCCGGATGGGACTGTGGGTGATGAGGCGTACCTCAAAGAGCAAATTCTACATAACATAACGCCGCTGGTTTTTCGCAATGTATTTGCCTTTGGCATGGATGAGCTGCGCCGGTTAGAAGAGTTGGGAGACAGTGAGGTTAGCGCCCATGTTTACGGCGCCGGTACCGGGCTCCGGGCGGGCAGGCTTGCTGCCGGCTTAGGCCGCCTGCAAGGGGAACTTAACGAGTTATTCCGGCCCAGCGGGGTAAAGCCTGTAATTAATCGCCTGATAAAGGAGCTTGAAGATGTCGAGGCGGCAATCCGCCTGTTTCAGAAAGAACCGGAGCAGTACGAGCAGCTGAAAAGGGAAGCCTTGTTACTGCGCGGGAACAGAGAAAGGCTGGAAACGGCTAAGAGAGAGGCGGAGATTCGTAAACGCCAGCTGGAGTCAGTGATCAGAGCGAGGGAGAGCTGGATTCGTTTGAAAGAAGCCCGGTTGCGGTTAGAAAAACTGCCTTATGTTCCTTCCTTCCCAGAGTCGGGAATTGAAAGAATGCAGGTCCTGGAAGATAAGGTGCGGGAGCTCAAGCTTGACCGGGAGGAAACGGACCGGCGGTTATCAGAGCTTCGGAACCGCCTGGATAATATTAAGATAGAGGACAGAATACTTGAGTATTCCACCGAGATAAAGGCCCTCGAAGGCGAGCGGGTGCTTCAGCTGGAAAGGTTACGGCGGCTGCCGGAACTGGCTGCTGATGCAAAGCACGCAGAAGAGGAATATGTTAAGCTAAAACGCAAGTTGGGCCCCTGGTACGATGGAGATAGACAGGAATCTCTCGATACTTCTCTGCTTGCCCGGGAAGCAATTGAAAGTTTCAGGCAAAGGTTTGTTGAAATTGAAGATCGGCTGAAAAACGTTAGAGGCGAGATAGCCCACATTGAAAGAAGTGTCTTGGAAAGGGAAAGAGATTGTCAGAATGCCGAGTCTGAGCTGGCTGCTCATAAAATCCCGGCACCTCCGGTTGACCAGCCCCCCGCTGCCCGCGAACAGGCACTTGATATCCTCGATGCCGGGATGCGGCGGATTACCCTGTTCAGAACTGGCCTGGAGCAGCAGCGTGTCAGGCTGGTGGAACTGGAGCGGCAAAAAGAGGATGCTGAAAGAGAGCTTGAGATCCAGCAGCCCAGGTTTTTGCCAAAGTGGTTGTCTGCTGCTTTAGCGCTGGCTTTGGCTGTGTTTGTCGCGGTTGCGTTTCAGGCCGGGAAGGTTCCCGGTTTCCTGTCGCTGGCTGCAGGTGTTGCGACGATGGCGCTGGTATTGCTGGCCGGACGGCGCGTGGCCGCAAGCATCGAAGCACGCCGCAGCCGGCTGGAGGAGAACCTTTTGGGTATAAAACAGCTCATTACAAATACTGCTGGAGAAATAGAAAACTTATCCCGGCAGGAGGCCGACCTGGCTGAAGAGTTGGGAAGGGCAGCTATGGTTGCACTGGGTAAACCAGTGGTCATGGAAGAAGAAATCCCAGCAGCCCGGCGGGCGCTGGAAGAAGAAAAGAGAGCTCTGGCGCGCGCGGGGGAGCTTGAGCGTACCGTTATGCAGTCGAAGAAAGCTTTAGACAGAGAATTGCAAAAGCTATCCAGCGCCAATGAAGCTCTTTGTGCGGAAGAAGCAGCACTGGCTGCTCTTAGTGGAGAGTGGCTTACCTGGCTGGAGGAGCGTGGTTTACCCCGGAGCCTTACTCCTTCCAGTGCCCTCATTTACTTTGATGCAGTGGAGGAGGCCGGGAAGCGATATAATGCCTGGCAAAAATCTGTTGAAATGGAAGAAGAAACACGCCGACAGAGCGAATTCTTCTTGGCAAGGCTGAATACCCTGCTGGCAAAGTGCGGCTACGGTGCTGCCAAGATAGAGACGGCCTGTGACCAGGTTATCCGGTTGGAAAAAATGCTGGCAGAGGCTATGGAACTGGCTGGGGAGAAAACGCGCTTGCAGGAGGAAATAGACAGGCTGTGTGCCCGGAAATTGTATCAGGAAAACACACTGGCTGCTTTATATGAAGAAATCAAATCTTTACTTAATGAGGGAGGCGCTGCCGACCACGGCGAGTTCCGCCGCCGCGCCGCATTATATAATGAGAGGAAGCAGTTGGCCGGGGAAATTCAAACTTATGAGCGGGATTTGAACATCATTGCCGGCTCACCCGGCGACCGTGTTCTTCTGGACAGGGATCTGGAGCAATCCGAAAAAAGTGAAAATGAGCAGGAGCTGAGCAGTTTGACGGCCCGGATTAGGGAGCTGGAAAGGGAAATTAAAGAGACCGGAGAACAGATTGGCAGGCTGGACAACCGGATCAGCCTGCTGGAGAGAGGGGAAGAGCTGGCTACTAAGCTTCAGGAGAAAGAAATGATACTGGCCGCCTTGAAGAATAAAGCCCGGGAGTGGCAGGCCCGCGCCCTCTGCCTCCACCTGTTGAATATGGCCAAAGAGCGTCATGAGCGGGAGCGGCAGCCGGCGGTTTTGAGGCGGGCGTCGGATTATATCAGGCCGATGACGGGTGGGGCATATGCCAGAGTGGTTGCCCCGGTCGGTCGGGCTGATATGCTGGAAGTGGAGGCGCCGGACGGCGCCAGAGTAGCAGTGGCCAACCTCAGCCGGGGCACGGCATCGCAGCTCTACCTATCGGTGCGCCTGGCCCTGGCTCGCCAGTACGGCAGTGTGGGGCTGCCGGTTATTTTAGATGACATCCTGGTTGATTTTGATCGGGATAGGCTGAGAGGTGCGGTGCAGGTGCTTGTGGACTTCAGCAGGTACCGGCAGGTTATCCTATTTACGTGCCACGATCACGTCCTTGAAGCTTTGAGCGAGGGTCTGGATGATTTTGGAATGGTCTGTCTGCAAAACGGTGTGATAAAAAGGTAACAATACTATCAAGTTGACCGTTTTTGATATATAATTAGGTTACAAATGGCATATAATTAATTCTATCAGTTAAAGTGATAATTAATGAAAAAGGGGATGGTTGCCATTAAGAAAATTACTAAAGGGCCATCGACGGTTCTGTTTCCGGTTCCAAATGTACTTGTAACGTCCTGTCTGGAGGCAGGTAACCCGAATATAGTTACTATCGCCTGGACAGGTATTATGAACTCCGAGCCGCCGGTAGTCTACATCAGCCTCCGCTCGGAAGGCAGGCATTCCCACAGGATGGTAAAGGATTCTGGAGAGTTTGTGATTAATATTCCTACGGCTAGCCAGGCCAGGATAGTGGATTACTGCGGGACAGTATCAGGCGAGAAGGTAAATAAGTTTAAAGAAACCGGCTTAACTCCGGTACCTGCTTCCTGTGTCAGAGCCCCCCTGATTGCAGAGTGCCCGGTTAACCTAGAATGCAAGGTCAGGCAGGTGCTATCTCTTGGTAGTCACGATGCCTTTATTGCCGATGTGCTGGCTGTACACTATAATGAGGATGTACTGGATGAAAAGGGCCAACCGGATCTGGATAAAATCAGGCCGTATGGTTACTGCTTCAACGAATACCGTTTAGTTGCGGATAAACTTGGCTCTTTTGGTTATTCAAAAAAGGGATAATTGTTGTTGCTGGAGACCTATGGAACCGTTGCTGTTTTAACAGGAGAGATGAAGATGGAAGCTTATGTAGGTCAAACTCTTTTAAAAATAATTGAAGGAGATATCACTGCCCAAGATACTCAGGCTATTGTAAACGCAGCAAATTCGGGCTTGTTAGGCGGAGGAGGGGTGGATGGGGCCATTCACCGTGCCGGAGGGCCTAAAATCCTTGAAGAGTGTAAGAAAATACGCGCCCGGCAAGGGGGTTGCCCCACTGGTCAGGCTGTCATAACCAGCGGTGGGAATCTTAAGGCCACTTATGTTATTCATGCAGTTGGCCCGATCTGGTCTGGCGGAAAAAATAACGAAGACGAGCTTCTCCGCAGCGCTTACCTGAACAGCCTATCCCTGGCCCAGGAATACGGTATCCGGTCCATTTCCTTCCCTTCGATCAGCACCGGTGCTTACTGTTTCCCTGTTGACCGGGCGGCCCGGATTGCACTGCGAACAGTATATGATTTTCTTAATTCAGGAGCTGACTTTGAAGAAATACGCTTTGTTCTTTTTGTTGAGCCGGTTTTAAAAGCATTTCAGGCGGCCTGGAGAGAGCTGGAGTCTATCGTGAGATGAGAGCCGGAGCTTTCAAGCTGGCTCTTTTTATATAGGTTATGATGTTTTACATTGAAGGCAGATAAATGGTTATTGTAGTTAGTAAGTGGAGTTATTAAGGGGGAAAAATGGATAATTTGCTGAAAACGCCTCTATATGAGACTCATTGTAATTATGGCGGCAGGATGGTTGAGTTTGCCGGGTGGGCACTGCCGGTGCAGTATAGCGGTGTTCTGGAAGAACACGAGGCGGTGCGTTCCCGGGCCGGCCTTTTTGATGTGTCTCATATGGGTAAAGTGGAAGTTACAGGAGAGGATGCCCATAAGTTTCTCCAAATACTAACCACCGGAGATGTCGAGACGCTGGTGGATGGTCAGGCCCTTTATTGCCTGATGTGCTACCCGAATGGTGGAGTGGTGGATGACATCTTGGTCTACCGGTTCGGTCCCGGACATTTCTTTCTGGTGGTAAATGCAGTTAATACTGTTAAAGATTATAATTGGATGTTGCAGAATAAAACAGGCGATGTGAAAATAACAAATGTTTCAGGAAATATCGCTCAACTGGCCCTTCAGGGGCCGCTGGCTGAAAAAGTTTTGCAGAGTTTGACAATAATAAATCTTGGGAGCTTGAGGTTTTTTCATATTCTGCGTGAAGTTGAGATTGCCGGATTTAATTGTATGGTTTCCCGGACTGGCTATACCGGTGAGGATGGGTTTGAAATTTATACCAGCCCGCCCAATGCACCGGCTTTATGGGATGCCATCCTGGAAGCGGGTAGTCCTTTCGGTGTTATCCCCGCTGGTTTGGGTGCCAGAGATACCCTTCGTCTGGAGGCATGTCTGCCTCTTTACGGGCACGAGCTGTCACCAGATATAACGCCTCTGGAAGCAGGTTTGCAAAAGTTTGTAAAGTTTGAAAAGCCCGGTTTTATCGGGCGGTCTTCCCTGGTTGCGGATTTGGAAAAAGGAATAACCAGGAAACTTGTAGGCTTTGAAATGGAAGACCGGGGTGTTCCCAGAGCCCACTATCCTGTAGAATCCGACGGCAGGGTGATTGGCCTTGTTACGTCCGGCGGCTACTCACCAACCTTGAAAAAAAACATAGGACTAGCACTTGTTGAAGCCAGTTATGCCGTTCAGAACGAAAAAATAGACATCGTAATTAGAAACAAAAGGCTTAGGGCAGTTATCGTCCGTATCCCGTTTTATAAAAAGCATTACAAAAGCAAGTTGGGAGGGTAAAGAATATGAACATTCCCGCTCATCTGAAATATTCCAGGGAGCACGAGTGGGTCCGGGTTGAAGGCAATGAGGCATTGATTGGTATCACCGACCACGCGCAGCATGCTTTAGGCGATATTGTTTTTGTAGAGCTGCCCGAGGTGGGAGCGAAAGTTTGCGCTGGTGAGGCATTTGCAGTGGTGGAGTCGGTTAAGGCTGCTTCAGATGTCTATTCCCCGGTGAGCGGTACGATAATAAGGATCAATGAGCGGCTGTTCACGTCTCCGGAACTGGTTAACAGCGACCCCTA
>Ga0067045_1003627_pt1 | contig 17620 bp, 15 predicted proteins | sample TerdegcTABiofilm_FD_59184 | JGI IMG/M metagenome (GOLD analysis project Ga0067045, IMG submission 59184) | Combined Assembly of (Gp0054472, Gp0054536) Wastewater bioreactor microbial communities from Singapore -Terephthalate degrading... | reverse complement strand
GGTCTGATCACCGTGGACGCCTGGGGCGCGACCGCGCACGCCGGCATCCACGCCATCGGGGACGTCGTCGGTCTGCCCATGCTGGCGCACAAGGCCATGCACCAGGGCATCGTGGTCGCCGAGCGCATCGCCGGCCTTCGCCAGGGTGGTGTGCCACCGCATCCAGCCATACCCGCCTGCACCTACGGCCATCCGCACTCGGCGGCGGTGGGCCTGACCGAAGAGCAGGCACACGCGCTGGGACAACCCCTGCGGGTCGGTCGCTTCCCGCTCGAAGGCAACGGCAAAGCCGTGGCCATCGGAGAAGCCCATGGCTTCGTGAAAACCATCTTCGACGACACCACTGGCGCCTTGCTGGGCGCCCACATCGTGGGCCCCGAGGCAACCGAAATGATCCAGGGATTTGCCATTGCGATGGGGCTGGAGAGCACCGAGGCCGAACTCATGGAGACGGTGTTTCCCCACCCGACGGTGTCCGAGTCCATGCACGAGTCGGTGCTGGCCGCGCAGGGCCGTGCGCTTCACATCTGATCGAACAAGCATCCAGGCGCACCGACATGCTGAATGACGCACTTCAAGGTTTTCGGGTACTCGATTTCAGCCAGGGGATTGCCGGCCCGCACGGGGCCTGCCTGCTGGCCGAGATGGGGGCCGAGGTGATCAAAATCGAGCCGCCCACCGGCGACTGGCTTCGCGTGCTCGGCGCGCGCAGGGGCCAGTCCAGTGTGCTGTTCGCCACCTTCAACCGGGGCAAGCGCGGCGTCATGCTCGACCTCAAGAAGCCGGATGCGCTGGAGACGGCGCGCCGCCTGATCGCGCAGGCCGATGTAATGCTCGAGAGCTACCGCGTGGGCGTGATGGCGCGCCTGGGACTGGACCACGAGGCCGTGCGCAAGATCAACCCGCGGCTGGTCTACGTCTCCGTCACCGGCTTTGGCCAGCAAGGCCCGTACACCGACCGGCCCGCCACCGACGCCGCCGTGCAGGCCTACAGCGGTTTCTCGTTTGGCGCGAGCGACATGGTCACACCCATGCGCGTGCGCCTGTCTCTGGTGGACATCATCTCGGGCATCTACACCAGCCAGGCCATCGTGGCCGCGCTGCTCAAGCGCGGTCGCACCGGCGAAGGCCAATACATCGACATCAGCCTGGCGCACAGCATCACCGCGGTGCAAGGCTACAAGTACGCCGAGCACGAGTTGACCCAGGGCGCGATCAGCGGCGAGCTCTTCGCCGGCATCGGGCTGTACGCCACAGCCGACGGCTTCATCGCCATGTCGGCGATGAAAGAGCAGCACATCATCGACCTGATGGGGGTGCTCAATCTGGGCGATGCATTGGAGGACCCGCGCTTTGCCACGCCGCAAGCCCGCTTCGACCACCAGGGCGCGTTGCGCGAGCGGCTGTCTGAACGTTTTTCCCGGCAGCCTTCGGCGCACTGGCTGCCTTTGTTGCGCCAGGCCGACCTGATCCACCAGGAGGTGCTGACCTACGACGCATACCGGCGCGATCCGCAGGTGCTGCACCAACGTCTGTTCACCCCCACCGACCTCAACGAGATGGGCACGCTGCCCACCGTTCGCATGCCGGGCCTGAGCGCCGATGTCGCGCCCCAGAGCCCGCCACCCTCCATCGGCCAGCACACGCATGAGGTGTTGTTGTCCATGGGTCTGACCCCAGCCACCGATCCCTCAACACCTACAGGAGACAAGCCATGACCCTACAACGGCGCCACATCGTTCTCGCCACCGCTCTCTTCGCCACCAGTCTGGGCGCTGGCGCTCAGGGCATCCCTGCGGGCAAGCCCGTGCGCATCATCGTGCCGTACGCCGCAGGCGGCACGTCCGACATTCTCGGGCGCAAGCTGGCACAAAGCCTGGGCGAGCGCCTGGGCCGCAGCGTGATCGTCGACAACCGCGCCGGTGCGGGCGGCTCGATCGGCACCGAAGCCACCGTGCGCTCGGACCCCGATGGCACCACCATCCTGTTGCACAGCGGCGCCATCGGCACCGAGCCCGCCCTCAAGCGCCAGTTGCCCTACGACGTCACGCGCGACCTCACTGCCGTGACCACCGCGGTTCAGGGTCCATTTGCCTTGCTGGTCAGTCCGCAACTGCCTGTGAAGAACGTGGCCGAACTTATCGCCTATGCCAAGGCCAACCCCGCCCGCATGAACTTCGGCACGCCCGGCATGGGTACCTCGGTGCACTTGGCAAGCGAGCAGTTCAAGGTCGCCGCAGGTATCCCGGGCGAGCACGTGCCGTACAAGGGCGCCTCGCCGGCGCTGGCGGCACTGATGGCCAACGAAGTGCAGTTCGTGGTGGACCCCCTGGCCACGGCTAAGAAACTGGCCGAGTCGGGCAAGGTGCGGGCCATCGCGGTGACCACCGCTAAGCGCACAAACCTGTGGCCCGAAATGGGAACCGTGTCCGAGGGTGGCCTCAGCGGCTTCGATTCTTCGGTTTGGTATGGCCTGTACGTGCCCTCCAAAACCCCGGCCGAAACGGTGCGCCTGCTCAACACCGAGTTCGTCGCGATCCTTAAGTCCACCGACATGGTGGCGTGGTTGCACGACCAAGGGCTGGAGCCGGTGGCCGACACGAGCGAACAGTCGCGCCAGTGGCTGGCGAAGGACATCCAACGCTGGAAGGCGGTGGTGCATGCCGCGGGCATCCAGCCCGAATGACGCTCGACACATCCAACTGAAGAAAGACGGGCACGGACCATGGATTTCCAACTCAACGACGTACAACGCATGATGATCGAATCGGCCCGCCAGGTGGGCGACCGGTTTGGCCTGGAGTACTGGCGCGAGCACGATGCAAAGAAGGCGTTCCCCGCCGCGTTCTGGCGCGCCGTGTGCGACGCCGGCCTGGGTGGCGCAGCCCTGCCGGAAGCGCACGGTGGCAGCGGGCTGGGCATGCTCGAGCTCGCACTGATCGTGGACACTCTGGCATCGTGTGGCGGTGGCTCCACGGTGGGCCAGTTGTTCATGATCAACCCCATTTTTGGTGGGGTGTCGATCTCGCGCTTTGGCACCGAGCGCTTGCAGCGCGAGGTGTTGCCCGGCATCGTCTCGGGTGATATCAACTGCAGCATGGCGCTCACCGAGCCCGATGCGGGCACCAACACGCTGGAGCTCAAGACCTTCGCGCGCGCCGATGGCGACGGCTGGCGCGTCACGGGACGCAAGGTGTGGATCACCGGTGTGGCATCAGCGCACAAGATGCTGGTGGTGGCGCGCACGAAAAAGCTGGCCGACGCGAGCTCTCGCACTGATGGTTTGAGCCTGTTCATGATAGATGTGCAGCGCGACGGACTCACGCACACGCCGATTGACAAGCTCGGCACCTGCACGCTCGACTCCAGCAGTGTGTTCTTTGACGACGTGCGCGTGGAGCCCCACGAGCTGATCGGCACGCTGCACGGCGGCTGGCGCGAGTTGCTCGACGTGCTCAACACCGAGCGCATCGTCACTACCGCAGGTCTGGTGGGTTCGGGCGATTTGGCCATCCGCCTGGCCGTCGAATACGCTAACGACCGCAAGGTGTTCGGTGGACGCGCGATTTCGTCGTACCAGGGGATTCAGTTTCCGCTGGCCCAGGGGCACGCCGAACTGCAGGCCGCGCGCCTGCTCAACCACAAGGCGGCGAGCAACTTCGACCAGGGCCAGTCCTACGGCAGCGAAGCCAACGCCGCCAAGCTGCTGGCGGCGCAGGCGTGTTCCAGCGTGACGGAGAAGGCGATGCAGGCCCTGGGCGGCATGGGCTATGCGAAAGAGTTCCACCTGGAACGGCTGTGGCGCGATTGCCGCCTGTTCCGCTTCGCGCCGGTGTCGGAAGAAATGGTGCTCAACTTCATTGCCAACCACGACTTGGGCATGCCGCGTTCCTATTGACGCGTTAAGCGAACGAAAATCGAAGGAGGTTCCATGGTCAGTCTGTATTCGGCCGTTCGGTATTGGGCGCGGCAAGACCCGTCACGTTGTGCCGTCGTCTACGAGGACCAGCGCATCTGCTTCGGTGACCTCGATCAACGCGTGCGTCAGGCCGCGCGCCGTTTGCACGAAGAGGGCATCCGCCCGGGCGACGTGGTCGCGCTGCTCATGAAGAACAGCGCGGCCTTCGTTGAACTCGCGCTCGCGGTGAGCCGCCAGGGCGCGGTGCTGCTGCCCATCAACTACCGATTGGGCGTGGATGAAGTGGCCTACATCCTTGACCATGGACAAGCCCGCCTGTTGTTCGTCGACGAGGAATGCGCGGCGCTGGCCTCGGGGTTCTCGGTCGCGCGCACCGTTACCGCGGAGGCGCAGGCCGACAGCCGCGTGTTGTCCGGCCCTGGTGGAGATGTGGACGCCGCGTACCTCACGCCAGACGATCTGTTCCGCCTCATGTACACCTCCGGCACCACCGACCGGCCCAAGGGTGTCATGCACAGTTACCAGAACTTGCACTGGAAGTGCCTGGACCACATCAGCGCGCTCGGCCTGGGCGCGCAGGACCGCTTGTTGGTGGTGGGCCCGCTGTATCACGTGGGCGCGTTCGATCTGCCGGGTCTGGCGGTCTTGCTGGGTGGCGGCATGCTCGCGGTGCTGCGCGATTTTTCCGAAGACGCGGTGCTCTCGCTGATCGCCCGCGAGCGGCTCACCGGCGCATGGTTGGCTCCCGTGATGCTCAGCCGCCTGCTGGCCTGGCCGCAGCGCGGGGCGCACGATGTGTCGAGCCTGCGCTGGGTCATCGGCGGCGGGGAGCGCACGCCCGAGCAGCGCATCCGCGACTTCGGTCAGCTGTTCACGGCGGCGCGCTACATCGACGCGTATGGCCTTACCGAATCGTGTTCGGGCGACACCTTGATGGATGCCGGACGCGAGCTGGAGAAGATCGGCTCCACCGGGCGCGCGCTGGCGCACGTTGAGCTTTCGATCCGCGACGAAGCGGGCGAGGCGCTGGTGGCAGGGCAGGCGGGCGAGATCTGTTTGCGCGGGCCCAAGCTCACGCGCGGCTACTGGCGCGACGAGGTCCGCACGCGCGCCAGTTTCCACGGCGACTGGTTCCGCACCGGCGATGTCGGCCACCTCGACGACGAGGGGTACCTGTATCTCACCGACCGCAAGAAGGACATGATCATCAGCGGCGGCGAGAACATCGCTTCCTCGGAAGTCGAGCGCGTGCTCTACCAGATGCCCGAGGTCGCCGAGGCTGCCGTGATCGGCCTGCCCGATGAACGATGGGGTGAGTGCGTGGTGGCCGTGGTGGTGCTGCAGCCGGCGCACACACTGGAGATGGCGCAACTGCAGGCCTTCTGCCAAGGCCGGCTGGCCGGCTTCAAGACGCCCAAGCGCCTCTTGCTGCGCGAGAGCCTGCCCCGAAATCCCTCGGGCAAAGTGCTCAAGCGCGTATTGCGCGGCGAGATCGTCGCCGCGCCGAACTGAGACTGGAGAACACCATGGCCTTGCCACTCGATCTGACGGGGAAGACGGCGCTCGTGACGGGCGGTGCCAGTGGCATTGGTCTGGCGTGTGCGCAACGCCTGACCCGCGCGGGCGCGCGCGTGGTCCTGGCCGACCGCAACGCTGTGCTCGCGCAGGAGCGCGCGGCCGAGCTGGGCGGTGAGGCGCTCGTGCTCGATATCGGCGACGAGGCGGCCGTTGCGGATGCGGCGGCGCGATGGCATGCGCGCGAGGGGGCGGTGGATATCCTGGTCAACTCCGCAGGCGTTCTGCAACGCACGCTGCCGCCGGGGCAACTGAGCTTGAAGGAATGGGACTTCGTGGCCCACATCGACCTGCGCGGCACCTACCTGTGTTGTGCCGCTTTCGGTGCCGAGATGGCGTGCCAGCGCCAAGGGTGCATCGTCAACATCGCGTCAGTGGCCGGCATGCGCTCAGGCCCCTTGCACTCGTACGGCCCGGCCAAGGCGGGCGTGATCAGCCTGACCGAGAACCTGGCCGGCGAATGGGGCCGCAGCGGTGTGCGGGTCAATTGCGTGTCGCCCGGCTTCACGCAAACGCCAGCGCTGGAGAAAGGTTTTTCCACTGCCACGCTGCGCGAGGACGCGCTGGTGCAGAGCGCTGCTCTGGGCCGGTTGGTGCAGGCCGATGAAATAGCCAGCGCCGTGGTGTTCCTGGCGTCCGACTGGGCCTCGGCCATCACGGGCGTGAACCTGGTGGTGGACGCGGGATATCTGGTGGCAACGCCCTGGCAGGCCTATGGTGGCTTGCGCTCGGCGTGAGCCTCCAAGCCAGGAGGCCCTAGTATATTGGGTATGGAATCCACTTCTCCTCCTGACAAACTGGTCGGCGCACTCGTCAGCGGTCTGGCCATTGTTCGCTACCTCGCCACCAGTGCAACCCCCCAGGGCGTCACGCGCGTGGCGCGTGACCTCGAACTGAACTCCAGCACCTGCTTCAACCTGCTCAAGACCCTGGTGCACGAGGGCTTGGTGAACTTCGACGATTCCACCAAAACCTACTCCATCGGTCTGGGCGTGGTGGAACTGGCCAAGGGCGCGCTGGAGCAGTCGGCCTACGTTCGCATGATCCAACCGTCGCTGCGCGAGATCGCGGAAGCCTTTCGCGTCACCGCCACGCTGTGGCACCGCACGCGGGGCGAGCGCGTCGTGTTGCTGGACCGAGCGGACCACGAGTCCGCCGTTCGCGTGCACATGTCCATCGGGCAACGACTGCCCATGTACCTCGCCGCGCTGGGCCGTTGCATGGCGGCCAACTCGGGGTTGAGCACGGAAGAGCTGCGTGCCCGCTTCGACCAGCTGCGCTGGGCCGACGGCCCGAGCTTCGAGGCCTATCTTAAGGAGGTTGATCTGGCCCGCAAGATGGGCTACGCGGTCGACAACGGCAGCTATGCAAAAGGCGTGACGACGGTGTCGGCACCGGTGCTGGACGGGCAACGCAAGCCCATCATGGCAATCAGCGCGGTGGGCTTCTTCGGCCAACTGAGCAACGCCGAGCTCAAGGCCGCCGGCGAGTTCATTAGGCTCCGAGCTGACAGGGTGACCAAAGCACTTGCGGGCAGTTAGAGAGAAACACTAGATGTCGGTTGGCTGCCAGTTGACAGCATAGAACGGGGGTGCGGATGAAATCTTGGACTACCTGGAGGTAGTTCATGAATTCGTACTGACGTGCCCCCATAAGTCAGGCAGTTCACAACTAGAGTCTGACCGCCTCCTGGGGTTGAACGGACTTGCTGTTGACGAACTCGCTCAGGGCCAGGTTGTGTGGAGCTGCAGCAAAGTGCGCCGCTGTTTGCGCGACTTTGTTGCCTCGATCGACAGCCAGGTTGAGAGTTTTTCAGCGTGGGGATCGAGCTTGCTGGAGCTCGCACGCTTGGCGTAGCGGGGTTCTTCATCGCCCGCTCGCAGGTACTTCTTAACGGTGTTGCGAGCCNGCCTGTACGCCTGGAGATCTCGCGNATGGACATCTGCTCGCGCAGTGCCCAGCGTCTTATGACACTCAGTGTCGCCACGTCTATCACTCCTGAAATCTCCTGCTNCCAAAAGCAGCAGGATAGGGTTCTTACGTGGGTCAGCTTTCAATGGAAAACGGTGCTCTAACTGGGTCAGTTTTCAGTGGAAGACAACAGGGGATGCATTCATGATGGTGCTCCTGTCGTGGTCGAGGCCAATTGCCTCGGCTCACAACATCGGCGCGTGCACCATCGCCGTCAACCACCCCCCCGGCTCGGAGACTACCGCGAGAGCGGTTTAGTCCTCAGACGGGACTTAGTCACTCGAGAATCGCAGTCAAAACGCCTGCGGCGCTCATCACCGGACAGTCGACAGCCAGCTCACAAACGACCGCTGGACCTCCGAGATCAACCATTCAAGACGCAGTCACCGCGCCCCACTTACGAATATCCACATGGCTCTGTACGGGCTTTCCGGGCTGGCCGGCGTGGCCGGTACCTTGCGCACCCGCGTGCTGTTTTGATGCCTGGCCTGACAATCGGCCCGGACCGGGGCGGCGTCTGCGCGGTTTGGGACCTGCAGGGCCGCCAGGTCGGCAACCTGAAACTTGTTGACCAGCGCAGGAAGTTCAAGGCGTTGGGCCATGACGATGAGGGCTAAGTGGTCCCGGGCGGCGGGCCGCTGACCGAGCGCCACAATATGGGCTTCGACCGACTGGACGCCACCGAGATAACCACTCGCTTGCTCAGCGCTTGAACTGCCGCCACCGTCACCTCAGACGCTGCGGCGAGCCATCATCTCCTTGATCTTGCTGATGGCCCCCGCTGGAACCAACCCCTTGGGGCAAACATCCACGCAGTTCAGGATGTCGCGGCAGCGGAACAGGCGAAATGGATCGTTGAGATCGTCCAGTCGCTCGGCAGTAGCCGTGTCACGGCTGTCGACAAGGAAGCGGTAGGCCTGCAGCAGGCCGGCGGGGCCGACGTACTTGTCCGGATTCCACCAGAAGCTCGGGCAGGCCGATGAACAGCACGCACACAGGATGCATTCGTACAAGCCATTGAGCTCCTCGCGCTGCTCCGCCGACTGCAGTCGCTCCCGCTCGGGGGGCTGCGCTAGGTTGATGAGATAGGGCTTGATCGAGTGGTACTGCTTGAAGAAGTCAGTCATGTCGACGATCAGGTCGCGAATGACCGGCAAGCCCGGCAGGGGCTTGAGCGTCACCACGCGCTGCAGCGATTTCATGTTGGTCACGCACGCCAGACCGTTCTTGCCGTTGATGTTCATGGCGTCCGAGCCGCAGATGCCTTCTCGGCACGAGCGGCGGAAAGACAGGCTCGGGTCCGCGGCCTTCAGCCGCATGAGCACGTCGAGCAACATGCGGTCGCCAGGGTTAACCTCCAACTCTAGCGTCTGCATGTAGGGCTTGGTGTCGACATCCGGGTCGTAACGGTAAATCTTGAAGGTGTGCATGGGGTTCTTTCTGTGGGGTACTCAGGCCCTCACCAGCCGCTGCATCCAGTCCAGCAACACAGTCGGCAGTGGGCCTGGTGTCGAACGCAAGGCGTAGTGGTGGGCACCAAACACGGTGGGTAGGTAGCTGGCGGCCTGCCGGTCCACCGCGAGCAGAACGGAGAGATGCCCTGCAGCTTGGCTTCCGTCACGGCCTGTCGGGTGTCTTCGATGCCTTAGCTGCCTTCGTAGAGATCGCAGTCGTTGGGTTTGCCTTCGGTCAACAGCAAGAGCGGTTTGTGGTGGCGCCTTCACGCATGCGCGTAGCGCTTAGCGGCGCCTGTTCGCGTGTACTGATCGGGCTCGAGTGCTGCGATGCGACGGGCATGCGTGGTTCCTCGATAGTTGGTGCCGCGCTCCCTCAGGAGTGAGAGAGGTCAGCAGCTAGTGGATGTTTACGAATCCAGCGCCATGGGTCCGTACGGAACCGAACTTATGACGATGTAGTCGATGTCTGGCTTGCGCACTGCTTGCGCGTTTCACCGTTTGAGCTCCGACAACTTCGATGTGGCCTGGCTCCAGGCTTCTGCGTCCGGCAGCGGCAGCTTGGTGCGCACGATGGGTTTCCACTCACACGCCAGCTCGGCGTTCAAGGCAGTGAAGTGCAACTGATCGTCGGGCACATCCTCTTCGGCATAGATGGCACTAACCGGGCATTCCGGCACGCACACGGCGCAGTCAATGCATTCGGTGGGGTCGATGACGAGGAAGTTGGGCCCTTCACGAAAGGCGTCCACCGGGCAAACATCCACGCAGTCGGTGTATTTGCAGCGTATGCAGGCTTCAGTAACAACGAAAGTCATGGACGCTCCCAACCAGGATCGGCTTTGGCGGGTGCAGTCAGCGGGGCGCGGTTGGCAATGATTTCAGCCGTCCTTTCCGTCGAGACGGGTTGTGACCAGCCAGGGCGCGAAAACCATCAGGTACAGCGCAAAAGCGATGCCCCACGCTGCGGCTGCGGCCAACAGCCAGAGGACGAGGTGCTGAGGCGCCAGCAGCGGCAGTAGAACCCTCGACACGGCAGCACAGGCCACCAGCAGATAGGCGGCTGTCTCCAGCCTGGAGGCTTGCAGTGGCCGCCCGGTATGGCCGCGCGCTGTGCGGGTGATCATGCCGATGATGAGCCCGCCAGTGGCACCCACCGCCAGGGCGTGGATGCCGGACGAAACGCCCAGCATGCCGAGTTGGGACAGCGCGAGCATCGCCAGGCCGATCGGCAGCCACGCATAGGCCAGGTGCAGCACCCACAGGACAGGACGCGAGCGGGTGCGCAGCGGTTTCCAACGCCACAGGCGAAGGGCGTGCAGCAAAGCCGCCGCACCGAGCGCCGTGGCGGTGAAGATATTGGCCGGCAACATCACCCATAAGGCCAGCGCGATGGCCGTGGTGCCGATGGTGGCTTGCTGCTCCAACAAAGGGGGCACTTTCAACCTCACGCCGGGCAACGCCGACTGGGTGAACGCCGGAATCACCCGCCCGGCGATCACGCACTCGATCATCACGATCAGTGCCAGCCCCGCATGCAGTGTGCGGACTGGTTCGATGTCGATGAGCCCGCTCACAGCCCCGTGGAACACCGTGTTGACCAGGGCCAGCAACATGAGAATGACGCCCAACGGCAGATTGCTCCCACCGCCCGCACGCAGGAGCAGGGCGATGAAAATGCCGGCCACCAGCGGCAACAGCAGCAGGTCCAGAACCGCATACACCCCATACGGAGCAAACACAGCCGCCAGTCGGGCCGCCAGCCACAAGCCAGCAAGCGCGGCCAGCGCGATGCCGCGCGGCGTGTCCAGGCCGGTCCACACTTTGCCGGCCGTGAGCAAGAACCCCACGATGACCGCGACGGCAAAACCGAACAGCATCTCGTGGGCGTGCCACAGCACCGGAGAGATGGTCAGCTTCAGGGACACCCGACCCAAAAGGACTGCGATCCAAAGTGGGACGGCGAACATGCCGTAGGCGGCTGCCCCCAGGTAAAACGGACGGAATCCGAGCCGCAGCAATGGCCACCCTGGGGGCGCTGGCGCGGCGGCAGATGCAGAGCGCATGGTCGACGAGGGGCTCAGCAGCAGCTCGACCGCGCCGGTTCAAACTGCGGGAAGAGCTGGTTGTTCTCGAGGTGGATGTGCGCAATCAGGTCGTCGGCGAACTGGTCAATGCCTGCGTACAGCGCCCGCCAGGTGTTGCAAGCGCCCGGAGGCGGCGTGGCGTCGTGCGTCAGGGCCATCAGGCGCTCGAGTTGTTCACCGTGGCTGGTGTGTTCCTCGCGCATCACGCCGATGGGGTGCACGGCCATCCCGCGCCCGCCGGCCTTGAGCATCGGGAACAGGATGGTCTCCTCCTTGGCCATGTGCTCCAGCATTTCGGTCTCGATGGCCTCCAGGTGCTCGGCGAGACCCTTGGGCACATCGGGGTGCTCGCGGTGCACCGCCTCCACCCGGCGCGCCATGCGGATCAGCTCGGGCAACTGTTCGCGGTGCACCGCGTGGTATCGCGTGAGGATGTGGTCGATCATCTCGGCCGGGGCCTGCGGCACGACCGGCGCGTCGGGACGGTCCAGCTGGGCGAGCTCGGCCAGCACCGCGTCCACGTCGAGACCCTTGTTGTCGCAGGCCTGTTGCAGGGCGATCTGGCCGCCGCAGCAGAAATCAAGTTTGAGACGGCGAAAGACGGCGGTGGAGCCGGGCAGGGCCACGGCGATCTGGCCGATGGGCTGGCTGGCACGCTCCAGGGTGTCGGCAGAGGCGAGGGTCGTGTTCATCGTGGCAGTCCTTGAATATTCATATGAAATGAACATTTTAACGAATAAAATGCATACAACATGAATATTCAGATCGTCCAAATGGACATCGGTCATCAGGAGGATGCGCCATGCGACTGACTCAATGGACCGACTACAGCCTGCGCGTGTTGATGTACTGCGCCGCCAGCGAACAGCGCGAGCAGCGCGCCACCGTGGGTGAAATCGCCGAGGCCCACGGCATTTCGCGCAGCCACCTGACCAAGATCGTGATGACGCTCTCCGGTCTAGACCTCCTGGAGACCACGCGCGGGCGCGGCGGCGGTCTGCGCTTGCTCAAGCCGGCGCACAGCATTGTGTTGGGCGAAGTGGTGCGCCAGACCGAGAGCGACTTCACCCTCGTGGAGTGCTTTGATGCCGAGCACAACAGCTGCCGCCTCGACGGCCACTGCCGTCTCAAGACGGCGTTGCGAGAGGCCATGGACCGCTACCTGGAGGTGCTGGACGGCGTGACGTTGGCCGACCTGATCGCGCCGGCGCCGGGTGCGAGCAGCCAACGGGTGCACTTTCTGCCCGGCCTGCCGCGCCCGCCCGAGGCCGCAGCTCGTCGCACGCGGGTATCTGCCGGCGGCGAAAGCCGCTAACCTGCGCCCATGGTGTCCACCGCTTCACTGTCGACCAAGCTGGTGCGTATTGGCGCCGGTTTGCTGCTCGTTGCGCTCGCGTCGATCGGTCTCACGCTGTGGGTCACCTGGCAGCTCGAAGGCGGTGCGGCGGCGGTGAATGAAGCCGGGCGAATGCGCATGCAGACCTGGCGCCTTACCAGCGTGGCACAGGCCGGGCGGGCGCCGGCCGAGGTGGCGGCGCTGGTGCAGCAGTTCGACCAGAGCCTGGACCTGTTACGCCGGGGCGATGCAAGCCGGCCGCTTTTCGTGCCCTGGGACGACGCAGTGGGCCGCGAGTTCGCCACGGTGGGCGCGCTGTGGCAGAAGCAGCGCCCGCTGTGGCTGCAGGAAACACCCCCCGAGCCGGCGCAGGCGCTGGCCGCGGCCGACACCTTCGTTGAAGCCATCGACGCCCTGGTGCTCGCCATCGAGCAGCAGCTCTCGGGCTTCACCGCCATCCTCAACCTGTTCCAGTTCCTCATGATGGCGCTGGCGATTGTGGGCGCGGTGGTGATGCTCTACACCGGTTACATGTACGTCATCCACCCGCTGGCCCACCTGCGCCAGGGCCTGCGCCGGCTGGAGTCGGGCGACTTCAAGGCGCGGGTGGAAGTCGACACGCTCGACGAATTCGGCCAGGTGGCCGCGGGCTTCAACCGCATGGCAGCGACGCTGCAGTCGATGTACGCCGGGCTGGAGAGCCAGGTGGAAGCCAAGACGCGCCACATCGAGGCACAGCGCGCACGGCTGGAGACCTTGTACGAGGTGAGCGCCTTCATGGCGCGTGCCGGCAGCATCGAAGAGCTCTCGCGCGGCTTTTCCCAGCGCGTGCGCGCGGTGGTGAAAGCCGACGCGGTGGCGGTGCGCTGGAGCGAAGAGTCCAGTCAGCGTTACCTGATGCTGGCTTCCGACTGTTTTCCACAGGAGATGGTGGAAGAAGAACGCAGCTTGCTGGCCGGGGCCTGCGCCTGCGGCAACCTGCAGCCCGATGCGAGAACCCGCGTCATTCCCATCCGCAGCCACGACGAACAGGAGGTGCGCCACTGCGTGCGGGCCGGTTTCGAGACGCTGGTGAGCGTGCCAGTGCGCCTGCAGCAGCGCCTCATCGGCGAGGTCAATCTGTTCTATCGCTCGCACACCAGCCTGAGCGCGGGCGAGACCGAGCTGCTCGATGCCCTGGCCAGCCACCTGGCCAACGCGCTGGAGAGCCTGCGCGCCTCGGCGCTGGAGCGGGAGGCCGCAGTGGGTGAGGAGCGCGCATTGATCGCACGCGAACTGCACGACTCCATCGCGCAGTCGCTGGCCTTTCTCAAGATCCAGGTGCAGCTGCTGCGCAACGCGGCAAGCAAAGGCCAGGACGCGCGGGTGATGAGCACGCTGGACGAACTCGACGAAGGCCTGCGCGAAAGTATCAACGACGTGCGCGAGCTGCTGGTGCACTTCCGCACCCGCACCAACACCGATGACATCGAGCGTGCCCTGCAGGAAACGCTGCAGAAATTCCAGCACCAGACCGGCTTGACGGCGAAGCTGCATGTCGAGGGCCACGGCCTGCCGTTGCCGGCCGACGTGCAGGTGCAGGTGCTGCACGTGCTGCAGGAGTCGCTCTCCAACGTGCGCAAGCACGCGGGGGCCTGCCATGTGCACCTCGACGTGATCAAGGCCGCGCACTGGCGCTTTCGTGTGCGCGACGACGGCGCGGGCTTCGACACGCTGGACACACCCGACGATTCCCACGTCGGGCTGAAGATCATGCGCGAGCGCGCCGCCCTCATAGGCGCGCGGGTCGACGTGAGCTCCGACCCCGGGCAGGGCACCACCGTGACCCTGACCCTGCCACCCCACCCGGTGGCGGCAAGCCCGATCGCCGAACCCGTCACCGACCACAGCGCTCCATGACCGACACACCTGCCCGCCCGATCCAGTTGCTCGTGGTCGACGACCACTCCCTGTTCCGCCGCGGGCTGATGGCCCTGCTCGCGCAGGACGCGCGCTTCGAGGTGACCTGCGAGGCCGGCGACGTGGGTGATGCCCTGCGCTGTGTGGCGCGCCAGCGGCCCGACGTGATCCTGCTCGACAACCATCTGCCGGGCGTGCTGGGGGTGGACGCCATCCCCGCGCTGCGCGAGGCTGCACCGGGTAGCCGCGTGCTCATGCTCACCGTGAGCGAGAACGAGACCGACCTGGTGGCCGCGCTCAAGGCCGGCGCCGACGGCTATCTGCTCAAGACGGTGGAGTCGCACCACCTGTGCGAGGCCATCGTCAAGGTGATGGAGGGCGAGTCGGTAGTCAGCCCCGAAATGACGACAAAGCTGGTGTCGGCCCTGCGTGCGCAGCCGCCCGCCAACGGTGCCACGCCCGACGCGCAGGTTTCCGACGCCACGGCCACCTCTGACGCCGAACTCGCGTCGCTCTCTGCGCGTGAGCTTGAAATCCTGCACTTGATCGCGCGTGGCGACAGCAACAAACACATCGCCCGTCAGCTCGACATCGCCGAGACCACGGTCAAGATTCACGTGCAGCACATCCTGCGCAAACTCCACCTCACCTCGCGTGTGCAGGCAGCGGTTTTCGCCGCCCGCCACGCCTGACCAGGACACCACCATGGCGCTGCACCATCTCGGCTCCGGCGAAATCGCCAACCTCATGAGCCAGGGCGGCGACGCGCTCAGCACGCAGTCCGTAGCGCTCTTCAAGTCGGAGCAGCTCGAAGTCATCCGCCTGCGGATGCCGCAGGGCAAGGCCATGCCGATGCACCAGGTCCCGGGTGAGATCACGGTGCAATGCCTCGAAGGTGTGATCGACTTCGAGACGCCCGAGGGCATTCAGCAACTGCAGGCCGGCCAGATGCTGTTTCTGCGCAGCGGTGTGCCGCACGGCCTGTTGGCGGTGGAAGACACCAGCGTGCTGGTCACCATCGTCCTGGCGCATTGATTTGAATCAACTGACGGCCATAAACCGGCCGCAGTAGTTCTTCCGGACGCCCAGCGTCCTCCCAGCATCGTTCTTCAGAGCCGCCCCGGGCACCCGGGAGGCGGATAGCCACCGGCGCGCCCAGCGCCGACAGTCTTGCCATGCCCCGCGTGGAGAAAGACCTCATGGCCTCTGAACTCAGCAACGATAAAAAAGCGTGGTCCGTGCTGATCGTCAGCACACTGGCCTTCACCGTGTGTTTCATGGTCTGGATGATGTTCGGCGTCATCGGCATCCCGATCAAGAAAGCGCTCGACCTCAACTCCACCCAGTTCGGCCTGCTCATGGCCACCCCGGTGCTCACCGGCTCGCTGGTGCGGGTGCCGCTGGGCATCTGGACCGATCGCTACGGTGGCCGCATCGTGATGGCCATCCTCATGGGCACGACCGTGCCGGCGATCTGGCTCATGAGCTACGCCACCGCCTACTGGCACTTCCTCTCCATCGGCCTTTTCGTGGGCCTTGCCGGAGGTTCGTTTTCGGTCGGCACCCCCTATGTGGCGCGCTGGTTCCCCAAGCACCGCCAGGGCATGGCCATGGGCGTGTACGGGGCGGGCAATTCCGGCGCGGCGGTCAACAAGTTCGTGGCGCCGGTGCTGCTGGTGGCGTTCGGCTGGACCATGGTGCCGCAGGTGTACGCAGCCATCATGCTGGGCACCGTGGTGCTGTTCTGGCTGTTCACCTACAGCAACCCCGACCACCTGGTGCCGAGCAATGTGTCCTTCATGGACCAGCTCAAGGCGCTCAAGGACCCGAAGGTGCTCAAGTACTGCCAGTACTACAGCATCGTCTTCGGCGGCTATGTGGCGCTCTCGTTGTGGATGGTGCAGTACTACGTGGGCGAGTTCGGCCTGGACATCCGCGTGGCCGCGCTGCTGGCGGCTTGCTTCTCGTTGCCCGGCGGCGTGCTGCGCGCGGTGGGTGGCGTGATGTCGGACAAGTTCGGCGCGCACAAGGTCACATGGTGGGTGCTGTGGGTGAGCTGGATCTGCCTGTTCCTGCTCTCGTATCCGCAGACTGACTTCACAGTGGCCACGGTGGACGGCCCCAAGACCTTCCACATCGGCCTCAACGTTTACCTCTTCACCGGCCTGATGTTCATCCTGGGCATCGCCTGGGCCTTCGGCAAGGCCAGCGTCTTCAAGTACATCAGCGACGACTACCCGAAGAACATCGGCGCCATCAGCGGCATCGTGGGCCTGGCCGGGGGACTCGGCGGCTTCGTGCTGCCCATCCTGTTCGGCGCCCTGATGGACATCACCGGCATCCGCTCGAGCGCCTTCATGTTGATGTACGGCGTGGTCTGGGTGTCCCTGATCTGGATGTACTGGACCGAGGTGCGCCAGACCGAAGTCATGGGCGCCAACGCCAAACCCTTTTCCCTTCAGAACTGACCGCTGCGGTCAGACCACCCCATGAGCAACCCAACACACACCAGCGCAATGGCTTCCGGTGCGCAACGACACACGGGTGCCGACATCGACGATTGGCGTCCCGAAGATGAAGCCTTCTGGAACAGCACCGGCAAGCGCATCGCCTACCGCAACCTCTGGATCTCGGTGCCGGCCCTGCTGTGCGGCTTCGCCGTCTGGGGCATGTGGGGCATCATCACGGTGCAGATGCTCAACCTGGGCTTCCCCTTCACCCAGGCCGAGCTCTTCACGCTGACTGCCATCTCGGGCATCGCTGGCGCCACCATGCGCATCCCGGCCTCCTTCCTGGTGCGCCTGGCCGGTGGCCGCAACACCATCTTTCTCACCACGGCGATGCTGCTGGCCCCGGCCATCGGCACCGGCTTTGCGCTGCAGCACCCCGAGTGGCCGCTGTGGTCGTTCCAGCTGCTGGCGCTGTGGTCCGGCGTGGGTGGCGGCAACTTTGCCAGTTCCATGTCCAATATCAGCACCTTCTTCCCGAAGCGGCTGCAGGGCACGGCGCTGGGCCTGAACGCGGGCCTGGGCAACTTCGGCGTGACGACGATGCAGATCGTCATCCCGCTCGTGATGACGCTGCCCTTGCTGGGCGCCTTCGGCGGCGAGCCCATGACGCTGGTGAAAGACAGCGGCTGGATCTTCGGCAAGATCGCCGCCGGCACGCCCACCTGGAGCCAGAACGCCGGCTTTGCCTGGGTGCTCTCGCTGGTGCCTCTGTCGATCCTGGCCTGCTTCGGCATGAACAACCTGAAGACCGTGTCGCCCGAGGCCGGCAGCCCCATCGGCGCGTTCGCCAAGGTCACCTACCTCTACACGCTGGCCTTCATCCCGGCCATCTTCATGCTCTGGCTGTACCTGCCAGCACCCACCGGTCT
>Ga0067045_1029917_pt1 | contig 17624 bp, 15 predicted proteins | sample TerdegcTABiofilm_FD_59184 | JGI IMG/M metagenome (GOLD analysis project Ga0067045, IMG submission 59184) | Combined Assembly of (Gp0054472, Gp0054536) Wastewater bioreactor microbial communities from Singapore -Terephthalate degrading... | reverse complement strand
GATGGAGAGGCGGGCCGTCATCGAGCCGCGGCGGCCGAGGCCGCGGAGCCGCATCGCGGCTCCCGGCTTCGGCGCGGCGTCCCGACGCCGGGCCGCTCGGAGTTCCGGCTTACCCCTTCACGCCTCCCGCGGCCACGCCTCGGATCAGGAACTTCTGCATTCCGATGGTGAACACGAAGACCGGGATCAGCATGATCGTGCTGGCGGCGCACATCTGGCCCCAGGTCAGGGTGTCCCCCCCGATCAGGCTGCTGATGGCAACCGGGGCCGTCCGGGCGTTCACCCCCGTCAGGATCAGGGCGTACAGGAACTCGTTCCAGGAGTTGATGAAGGCGAAGACCGCGGCCACCACCAGGCCCGGGGCGGCCAGGGGAAGGAAGATCAGGCGGAACATGCCCCAGCGGCTGCACCCGTCCACCATGGCGGCCTCCTCGTAGCTCTTGTCCACCACCGTGAAGAAGGGGATGAGCATCCAGATCACGTAGGGCACGTTGAAGCTCGAGTGGGCCAGGGTAATGCCGAAGATGGTATCCCGGATGCCCACGGAGCGGAACATCAGGTACAGGGACACGACCAGGGACATCTGGGGCAGCATGCGGAAGACCAGGAAGCTGTATGCCAGGGCGTTCTTTCCCCGGAACCGGAAGCGGGTCAGGCCGTAGGCGGCCATTGCCCCGACGCCCACGGATAGGGCCGTGGATAAAAGGCCCACGATCACGGAGTTCCGCATCGCCCGCATGAGCTGGCTGTTCTGAAAGACCAGGGCGTAGCTGGCACCCGTGAACTGCTTGAGCGAGAGCTTCTGGCCCGAGAGGATCACGATGTCCCGGCGGAAGCCGTTCAGCAGGGTGATCGCGATGGGATAGAGTTCCACCGCCAGGACCGCCAGGGCGAAGACCGCCACGGCGGCGGTGATGATGTTCTTGCGCGTCGCCAGCCTCATCGGTTCTCCCCCTGTTCCTCGAGCTTCTCGAGGCTCATGTTCTTGCGTACCAGGGTGATCGCGAAGAGGATGGAGATCACCAGGAGGAAGATGGCCATGGCGCTGGACATCCCGACCTTCATGTACCCGAAGGCCTGGCGGTGGGTGTACAGGCTGAACAGGGTCGTTGCCATGCCCGGCCCGCCTTCGGTCATCACGTAGACCTCGCTGAAGATTCGCAGGGCGTCGATGATCCGCAGGAGCACTGCCGTCAGGATGGTGGGGTAGAGGAGGGGAAGTATGATCTTGGTCAGCCTCTTGGCCGAGGTGGCTCCGTCGATCTCCGCGGCCTCCAGGATGTCCGCGGGTATTCCGACCAGTCCGGCGTACAGGAGCATGAAGACGAAGGGCCACATGCGCCAGACGTCCTGGACGATGACGGCGGTGTACGCGAACGTGGGGTGGCCCAGCCAGGTGATCTCCGGGGCTCCCAGGGACAGGAGGAAGTTATTGAGGGCTCCGTACCGGGGCTGGAGCATGAAGCGCCAGGTCATGCCCGATACGATGGGCAGGAAGAAGACCGGCAGGAGGATGAGGGCGCGTACGACCCTTCCGCCCCGGAACTCCCGGTTCAAGAGCAGGGCGGCTCCCAGGCCCAGGGCTATCTCGATCGGTATGGCGATGAAGATGAACCCCAGCTGGAGACGCAGGCTGTTCCAGAACTCCCTGTCCCGGACCAACTCCACGTAGTTCCCCGGGCCGACGAAACGCCGGGCGCCTCCCCCCGCGGACAGGGGCCAGTCGAACAAGGACACCACGAAGGAGAAGACGATGGGGAAGATGAGGACCGCGAATACGATGAGGAACGCCGGGATCAAAAACGGGACGGGGGACCCGTAGCCCCCCGTCCCGTTCCTTGAGGCGACGTTCCCGGAAGGGCTAGTACCCCGCCTTCTTGAGAATGTCATTGGTTTCCCGCACGATGGCCTGGACGGCGTCCTTGGTGGGCATCTGTCCGGTGATACCCATGATCCAGTACTTCTTCACCACGTCCTGGACCTGCCCGATCTCCTTGAACCGGGGCCGGGAGGCGGCCACGTTCATGGAAGCCGCCAGGGCCGGCAGCCAGGGCTTGGCGGCGACATAGGCGGGGTTGGTCAGGGATTCGGTCCGGGCGGGGATGGTGTTGGCCTGGATCAGCTTGTCCGCTACGGCCTTGCTGGACCACCAGTAGATGAACTCCGCGGCGGCGTCCGCGTTCTTGGAGGCCTTGGGGATGCAGATGGCCCAGGCGCCGGTGATGGCGGCCTGTCCGCGGGGTCCCGCGGGGGGGGCGGAGTAGGCGATCTTGCCGGCCACCAGGGACTTGTTCGGGTCCTCGTAGGCGGCGATCTGGGCCGGCCAGATGAACATGGAGAAGACGCCCTTGGGGTCCGCGGCGAAGGCGGCCTGGCGCTCCACATGGGCCATGGTCTCGGCGCCCTTGGGGGAGATGGCCATCAGCTTCTTGTAGAACTCCATTCCCTCGATCGCCTTGGCCTCGTCCAGGACGACCTTGAAGGTTCCGCCTGTGTAGTCGATGAACTTGGTGCCGTGGGATTCCCACATGAACACGGCCTCGGAGAGGACACCGGCGGGTCCGCCGTTGAAGGGCCCAAAGCCCGCGGCGATTCCGTTCTCGTGGAAGAAGGTTCCCATCTCAAGGAGTTCCTTGAAGGTCTTGGGGATGCCGAGGTCGTACCCGTACTTGGCCTTGAACTGGGCCCTGTAGGTCGGATTCTCGATCAGGTCCTTCCGGGTCATCCATACGTAGAGGTTTCCGTTGATGGGAATACCGAGCTGGACGTTGTTCCAGGTGCCGATGTTCAGCATCTTGGGGGTCACGGACTTGGGGTCCGTCTTGGGGTACACCTTGCCCGCGGGCCACTTGTCGAAGGGCAGAAGGAGGGAGGCGAACACCGGGACGTTGCCCTCGTCGATGCCGACCACGTCGTAGTCGGTGCTGGTCGCGGTGACGGCGACGGCGGTCTTGGTCAGGACCTGGGGAGGCTGGAGCATCTCGATGTTGACCTTGATGTTGGTCGCCTTCTCGAACTCCGGCAACATAGCCATGAGGGCCTTGGGATAGGGATCATCCCAAAGCAGGACGTTGATGACCTTCTGGGCGGACGCGAACGCCGCGGCGGCCAGAAGAGCGCCGAGCAATACGGTTTTCTTCAGTTTCATCTCGCACTTCCTTTTTTCGCTGGACGTGGATTCCGGAAGCCTACCGCATTCCGTCTGCCGCCGCCGAGGCCGACCCCGATGCTGACGGCACATTAGTTACTTTATGTAAATAATACCCGGGATTGGAATCCTGTCAACAAAAAAAGGGGGGACTCTTCGGATTCGCCGGTGCTGGAGGGCGGCGGATCCCGAGTTTTCCCTTGACAGGTTCGGCTTCTACCCCTAGGATCGAATTACTTACACGAGGGAAGAAATATAGGTTTCCTCGGCTCGAGCCGAGTAGAGCCGGGTTCTCCGGCCCGGGGCTCCCGGGTCCGATCGTTGAACCGGAGTATCCGCCGACGAAGCACCGAAAGCCATTCTAGGGAAGGATTATGAACAGACTATCCCTGACCAGGACCCCGGAGGGTTTCGAAGCGCGGCTGGACGGCCGGCTCGTTGTGGAACACCGCCCGGGCCGGGCCTTCCTGTCCGCGGGACGGGGAGAGGGCCGCTACGACATGCACCACGGCAACTTCGAGGTGACCGAAGCCCTGGCCGAACTGGTGGCCCTGGAGGATTTCGAGCTGGATATCCGGCCGGAGGGGGGCGCGGAGGTCCGTTTTTCCCGCCGGGGTCTCTATCCCGTCCGGGCGGAGTTCTCGGAGGTCCGGGGCCGCCTGGTCGTCCGCTTCCAAGCGGAACCCGAACCCGGCGAGGATCCCTCGTCCCGGCCCAACCGATACCGGGTCCGCCTCCCCGCGGAGGCTTCCGAACATGTCTACGGGGCGGGAGAGCAGTTCTCCTACTTCGACCTCCGGGGCCGGGTCTTTCCCCTGTGGACCAGCGAGCAGGGAGTGGGCCGCAACAAGCTCACCGAGGTGACCCGCCTGGCGGATCTCCACGACAAGGCCGGCGGCGACTACTACTGGACCTTCTACCCCCAGCCTACCTTCTGTTCCAGCCGCCGGGTCTTCTACCATTTCGACGCCACCGCCTGGGCTTCCTTCGATTTCCGGTTCCCGGACCGGCACGAATACTATGTCTGGCAGCTTCCCGCTTCCATGACCGTCGGGGCGGCGGATTCCATGCCGAACCTGCTGTCCGACCTTACGGATCTGCTGGGCCGCCAGCCGGAGCTTCCCGACTGGGCTTATGACGGAGTGGTATTGGGCATCCAAGGGGGAACCGAGACCTGCCTTGCCAAACTGGAGCGCGCCCGGGCCGCGGGGATCCCCGTGTCGGGGATCTGGGCCCAGGACTGGGAGGGGATCAACATGACCAGCTTCGGCCAGCGGCTGCGCTGGAACTGGGTCTGGGATCCCGAGCGGTATCCCGGCCTGGATCGGGCGATCCGGAAGCTCAAGGCCGAAGGGGTGCGTTTCCTGGGCTACATCAACCCCTACGTAGCGGCCGGAAAGTCCCTTTTTGAGGAGGCCGCCGCGAAGGACTTATTGGCCCGGCGCGCCGACGGGTCGATCTACCGGGTGGACTTCGGCGAGTTCGAAGCGGGCATCGTGGACTTCACCAAGCCCGAGGCTTTCGCCTGGTACAAGGGCGTCATCCGGAAGAACCTCATCGAGCTGGGCCTTGCGGGATGGATGGCCGACTTCGGGGAGTACCTGCCCACGGACGCGGTCCTGGCGGACGGAACCCCCGCGGAGCTGGCCCACAACGAGTGGCCCGCCCTGTGGGCCCGGGCCAACCGGGAGGCCGTGGACGAGGCGGGAGCCGCCGGCGAGATCGTCTATTTCATGCGGGCCGGATGGACCGGGAGCCAAAAGTGGTGCCCGATGATGTGGGCGGGGGACCAGAACGTGGACTGGTCCAAGGACGACGGCCTTCCCTCCGTTATCCCCGCGGCCCTGTCCCTTGCGATGAGCGGCCACGGACTTCATCACTCCGACATCGGGGGCTACACGACTCTGTTCATGATGAAGCGGACCAAGGAACTCTTTCAGCGCTGGGCCGAGCTGTCCGCCTTCACCCCCTTCATGCGGACCCACGAGGGGAACCGGCCCAAGGACAACTGGCAGTTCGACTCCGACGAGGAAACCCTCGCGCACCTAGCCTCCATGACCCGCCTGCACGTCGCCCTAAAGCCGTACATCCAGGAATGCGTACGGGATACCGCCCGGAGGGGCCTGCCGGTCCAGCGGCCGGTCTTCCTGCACTTCGAGGAGGATCCCGAGGCTTGGGGCATCCAGGACCAGTTCCTCCTGGGTCCCGATCTCCTGGTCGCCCCGGTGTTGGAGGAAGGCGCCCGCATGCGCAGGTTCCACCTGCCCCCCGGAGAATGGATCGAGTTCTGGTCCGATCGCGTCCTGCGCTCCCCCTCCCCCGCGGGCGCGACCCTGGAGGTCGAGGCGCCGATCGGGAAGCCCCCCGCCTTCTTCAAGCCCCGGTCCGAGTGGCGGGATGTCTTCCGGAAGGCCGCCCGGGAGGCGGAACATCGGGACGCCTCGGCCGCCGCGTCCGGGGACAGGCTGTGAACCATTTCCGGCGGGACGGTTCGGGCGTAGGGGACCCCCTGCGGTCCTCGGATGTCCGCAGGAGGAACGAGAACCTTGTCCTGAACCTGATCCGCCGGGCCGGGGACCAGGGCCTTTCCCAGTCCGAGGCCGTCAACGCCACGGGTCTGCGGGCCCCGACCATGCTGCGCATCTTCTCCAGCCTGGAGGATTCCGGCTACATCGAGCCCCTCCCTCCGGCCGCCCAGGCGGAGGACTCCAAGGAGCGCAAAGGCCGGCCCCCCGTTTCCTTCGCCGCCAAGGCCGACGCCCTGTACACCCTGGGGGTCGAGTTCTGGGTGGATCGTGTATCCCTCGGGCTGTTCGACTTCCGGGGAAACCGCCTGTACTCCAGCATCCTGGCCCTGAAGGGAGGGCTGGACGCGGATGCTGTAACCGAAGTCATCGCCGGGGGCGTCCGCGCGGCTTTCGCGGCCCGGGGGCTGGTCATCGAGCGCATCCTGGGCCTGGGGCTGGGCGCTCCGGGGCAAGTGGACGTACCCGGGCGCAGAATAACCTTCTATTCCCGGATCCCCGGGATGCGGGACTATCCCATGGCGGAGATCCTGGAGAACAAGCTCGGCATCTCCGTCCATCTGCACAACAACTGCGCGGTCATCGCCCTGTCCGAGTACCGGTACGGAAACATCGGAAAGACCGATTCCCTGTTCATGTTCCTTCTGCGTTCCGGCGTAAACGGGGCGTTCATCGATCACGGCCGGATCCACCTGACCTCGGACGGAACCACGTTGGAATCCGGGCACGTCCCTATCGATTACCGGGGCAAGCCCTGTGTCTGCGGGGCCCGGGGCTGTCTGGAGTCCTATCTGGCGGATCTTGCCCGGGAGGACCTGGCCGCGGGCCGCTACCTTTTCGAGGGGCTGGGTCCCGCGCTGGAAACCGGGGATCCCGAGGCCCGAAAAATCCTTAAGGAGGCCGCGGACTACCTGGCCTCGGCGGTTCGTAGCGTACGGAGGCTCCTGAATCCCCGAACCTTCCTCTTCGTGACCGCGTCGTCTCCCGTATCGTCGGCCCTGGCGGACCTGGTCCCCCTAAGCCTTGGGCAATACCCCTCCGGCTTCGACGAACCCCCGGCTTCCTTCGTGGGCAGCGTCTACGACCCCGGTCTGGTCCAGCGGGGCGCCTCGGACCTGGTCTTGGACGCCTTGCTGGCCTGAGGGTGTCTATCGGCCTGCGCTCGTACCAAGCTTCGTGCCGCTATGCACACCTCCCGCCTCCAGGAAACGGTCCAGGGCAAGGGCTATCCCCCCCAGGGCCGGCAGGAAGGGATCCAACCCGGACCTTCGGATCTCGCAGGGGCGGCCGGTGGACTCCACTTGGGATGCGATGCGTGCCAGCAAGTCCTCCCCCCGGAAGGGCAGACCGTACAGGGCGATTCGGGAGGGATCCAAGAGCTGGATGGCGTTCCCCAGGGCCCGGGCGAAGCGGGCGGCCAGGAGGGAATACTCCCCGGGAGCCTCCCGGGCCAGCCTATCGAGAAGGGCCTCGATTCCGGCCCTGGAACCGCGGTCCCCGCGTCCGAACCGTGCGCGCAGGGCCCCCAGGGAGACCAGGGATTCCAGGCAGCCCCGGCGGCCGCACATGGGGCAGACCGGGCCCTCGGCTTCCACCAAGGTGTGGCCGATTTCCCCGGCCCGGTTCTGGGCGCCCGCCCAGGGCGGGCCGCCCGCGGTCCAGGCCCCGCCGACGCCGGGGCCGTACTTGACGAACAGGAGACCCGGGGGAGGGTCCCGTCGGGTTTCCGTCAACAACAGCTCCGCCAGGGCCAGGGCCCGCACGTTGTTGTCCACCGAGACGGGAACTCCCAGGGCGGCGGCCAGGGGATCCGCCAGGGAAACGGGGCGGTTCCAGATCCGGGGCTCCCGCAGGCAGGCTCCCGTGCCGGGATCCACCCTTCCCGTCACTCCCAGCCCGGCCCCGACCACCCCCGCGGCCGCGGGAGAGGGGAGACCCAGCAGCTCCGCGGCGATAGCAAGGACGGCCCCCGCCAGCCGCACTCCGGGGTCGGCCCCGGCCGACGGGCCCCCGGAAGCCGCCGCGGCTTCCCCGGGCCGGCCGGAGGCCGCGGTTCCCCGCCTCTTACCGGGATTCGGGACCTTCGCAGGGCCGGTTTCCGCGAACTCCCGGGAAGGGATGTCCCGTACCCCGAGGACCCTCCCGGCCAGGTCGGTCGCGAGAACCTGAAGCCGGTCGGGCTCCACCCCCGCCCCGATCAGGATTCCGGCTTCGGGGCGTATCCTGAGGTAGATCTTTCGCCGTCCGGCCTTGCCCCCGGGGCCCGAGGATCCCGCCTCCTCCAGGAGCCCCTCGTCCAGAAGCTCCCCGGAGAGTATGGTCACCGAGGCCCGGGTGAGCCCCAGGGTTCCGGCCAGGTCGTTGCGGGCCATGGCTCCGTGGCGGTGGATCAGGCGGAGTATGCCCGACCGGTTGCGGCGGCGGATATCCGCGGCGGACAGGCCCCGGGGTGTCAATGTAGCTGTCCCCGAGGAGTTCCGGCCGCGGAGTTCGCACTCGAATCCTCGATTTTCATGGTTCCCCGTACTTGCGCCTTTCCGCGCGGCGTGCTAGGATTGATTAAAGACTTTAACATATAGGGGCCGATATGGCAACCAAGGACGGAAGACTTTTCCATGCCCGGGACAGCCGGGCGGTTCTTCGGGAAGTGTTCAACCAACGGGACTCGAACCTCGAGTTCCTCTCCCTGGCGGAGCTGGACATCGCGGACGCCCGCTCCACCGGTCTCTGCCACAAGCGGGAGGAGACCCTGGCCTTCAACCTGGCCGGGCCCGCCTCGGTCTTCGTGGACGGAACCGAGTACAAGATGGAGCACTACGACGTGCTCTACATCCCCAAGGGCGCGGAGTACGTGGTCGAGGCGGGGCCGGAACCGGCGCACCTCTACCTCTACCGTGCCCTGGCCCAGAACGTCCATCCCGTCCAGCATAGGCGCTGGAAGGAACTCAAGGACGATCCGTCCCGGATACGCCTGTTGACCCGGAAGAAGGTCCACCTGATGTTCGACGTAGCCGAGAAGGCGGACAAGTTCATGGCGGGCTACACCTTCTACGAGGACCGCGCCCGGGCCTGGCCGCCCCACAACCACACGGACCAGGAGGAGTGCTACTCCTTCATCGAGGGCTCCGGGGCCATGCAGGTCTACGAGGACGACGAGAAGCTCACCTTCGTGAAGGGAGTCCAGGTCGGCAGCCACGTGACCATCCCCCTTATGAACTACCACCCCGTCTTCAGCCACGAGGAGCCTCTCTGCTTCATCTGGTGCATAGCCGGGGAACGATACTGGGTGGGGGACAAGAACAAGTCCTTCATGGACGGTACCGCCAAGAAGGTGACGACATGATCAACCCTTCCCCCGAACGCCCCGCCTCCCCCGCGGAGCTCGCGGACCTGGCCTCCCGGGCCCGGTCCATCCGCAGGTCCTGCCTCGAGTCCATCGCCGCCCTGGGGGTCGGGCACGTGGGCGGCTCCATGTCCGTGGTGGAAACCCTGGCGATCCTGTACTTCCGGCATCTCCGCCTGGATCCCGAGAACCCCAGGAACCCGGACCGGGACCGCTTCGTCCTGTCCAAGGGCCATGCGGGACCGGCGCTCTACGCGGCCCTTGCCGAGAAGGGCTACATTCCCCGGGAGATGCTCGGAACCCTGAACAGGGGGGGCACCTCCCTGCCCAGCCACGCGGACCGCCAGAAGACCCCCGGGGTGGACATGAGCACCGGCTCCCTGGGCCAGGGCTTCTCCGCGGCCTGCGGCATAGCCCTGGGGCTCCGGATGGACGGACCTCGGGCGGACGGCTCTATCCGCCGCTGCTGGGCCATCATCGGGGACGGGGAGAGCGACGAGGGTCAGGTCTGGGAGGCCGCGGCCTTCGCGGCCCACTACCGGCTTTCCAACCTGATCGCCTTCACGGACGCCAACCGCTTCCAGATCGACGGGGCCACGGAGGCGGTGATGCACCTCCGGGACCTGTCCGCCAAGTGGTCCGCCTTCGGCTGGAGAACCTTCCGGGTCGACGGCCACGACCTGGCGGCCCTGGACCGGACCATCCTTTCCGCCTGCTCCCCGGATCCCGAGGCGGACGCGGAGGGCCGGGGCCGGCCTTCCATGATCATCCTGGACACGGTCAAGGGGAAGGGAGTCCCCGCCCTGGAAGGGAAGGCCGAGAGCCACAACGCGCCCTTCGGGCCCGCGGATCTCGAGGCCGCCCTGGAAGCGCTGGACAAGGAGGCCCCCCGTGGCTGATCGAGAGATGCGGGCGGTGTACGCCCAGACCCTGACGGCCCTGGCGGCCTCGGACCCGAGGATCTGCGTGGTGGAGGCCGACCTGGCCCGGGCCACGGGCACGGGGCCCTTCGCCAAGGCCTACCCGGACCGGTTCTTCAACGTGGGGGTGGCGGAGGCCAACCTGGTGGGCGTCGCCTCGGGCCTGTCCGCGGCGGGAAAGCGTCCCTTCGCGGCCACCTTCGCCTGCTTCGCGAGCCGCCGGGCCTACGACCAGTTCTTCCTGTCCGCCAACTACGCGGGCCTGGAGGTGGTCCTGGTGGGCACGGACCCCGGGGTGACCGCGGCCTTCAACGGAGGCACCCACATGCCCCTGGAGGACCTCGCCCTGATGCGGGTCATACCCCGCCTTGTGATCGTGGAGCCCGCGGATCCGGTCTCCCTGGAGGCCGCGGTCAAGCTGGCCCTGGACCGCGGGGGCTGCACCTACCTCCGGCTCCAGAGGAAGCCCGCCCCGGAGATCTACGGCCCGGGAGAGCCCTTCGAGTTCGGGAAGGCCAAGCTCCTGCGGCCCGGCAAGGACGTGGTCCTGGCCGCCCTGGGGGCCCTGATGGTCGGGGAGGCCCGGAAGGCCGCCGAAAGCCTGGCGACGGAGGGGATCGACGCAGCGGTCCTGGACGTCTTCACCCTGGCCCCCCTGGACCGGGCGATCCTCCTGGACTTGGCCCGGAAGACCGGCCGGATGGTGACCTGCGAGAACCACCGGGTCACCGGGGGCCTGGGGTCCGCGGTCGCGGAGCTTCTGGCGGAGGAGGGCGTCCCGGCCCGGCTGGCCCGGATCGGGGCCGGGGCCGACGAATTCGGCGAGGTCGGGACCCAGGACTGGCTGGCGGAGCGTTTCCGCCTTACCGCGCCGCACATCGCGGCCGCGGCGCGCAGACTCGTGAAGGGAGAGTAGCATGGAGAAGAAGATTCGGCTCGCCATAGCCTCGGACCTCTCGGGCTTCCCCCTGGCCCGGGAGATCGTGAAGCACCTTGCGGAGAACCACCCGGAGATCGAGGTGATCGACTTCGGGATTCCCTCCGCCGACCAGCCCCAGCCCTACTTCGTCCAGGCGCCCAAGGTGGCCAAGGCGGTCCAGAAGGGGGAGGCGGACAAGGGCGTCCTGGTCTGCGGAACCGGCCAGGGCATGGCCATCGTGGCCAACAAGCACAGGGGCGTGTACGCCTGCGTGGTGGACGACATCTTCTCGGCCGAACGGTCCAAGATCGTGAACAACGCCAACGTGATCACCCTGGGAGGCTGGATCACGGCCCCCTTCCTGGGCTGCCAGATCGTGGACGCCTGGCTGGCCATGTCCTTCACCCAGAAGATGGAGTTCAAGAAGGACTTCCTGACCAACGCCTTCAACCAGGTGGTGGCCCTGGAAGCGGAGAACTTCAAATGAGCGCCCGCTACGAGGTTCCGGACACCGAGGACGGCAGGGCCGTAGCTGCCCTGGTGGCCCGTGCCCGGGCGGCCCAGGCCGTGGCGGCTGCCTGGGACCAGGCCCGGACCGACGAGGTCTGCCTGGCCGTGGGCTGGTCGGTGTACAAGGACGAGAACATCGCCCGCCTGGCCCGGGCCGCGGTGGACGAGACGGGCATGGGGGTCTACGAGGACAAGATCACCAAGCACAAGAACAAGGTGATGGGGGTGCTCCGGGACATCCGGACCGCCAAGTCCGTGGGCCTGGTCGAGCGGGACGAGGCCAAGGGCATCCTCAAGTTCGCCAAGCCCGTCGGGGTCGTCGGGGCCCTGGCCCCGGTGACCAACCCCACCGCCACCCCCTCCTCCAACGGCCTTTCCATCCTGAAGGGCCGGAACGCCGTGATCTTCGCCCCCCACCCCAAGGCCAAGGGCGCCTCGAAGATGGCCTGCGACTTCATGCGGGAAGCCCTGAGGAAGGTCGGTGCCCCGGAGGACCTGGTCCAGTGCATCGAAGAGCCCTCGATCGAGCGGACCGGGGAACTCATGCGCCAGGTGGATCTGGTGGTGGCCACCGGGGGCGGCCCCATGGTCAAGGCGGCCTATTCCTCCGGGACCCCCGCCTACGGGGTGGGGCCCGGGAACGCCGTCCAACTGTTGGCGGAGGACGCGGACCCCGAGGACGCGGCGGCCAAGATATCGGTCAGCAAGGCCTTCGACAACGCCACAAGCTGCTCCAGCGAGAACTCCGTGGTGGCCTGCGCGACCGTCTACGACGCTTTCGTCCGGGCCATGAGGGCCAAGGGAGCCCACCTCTGCTCCCCCGGGGAGAAGGAAAGGCTCCGCTCCTGGCTCTGGCCCGTCGGGCCGGACGGGAAGGAAGCCTTGAACCCCAAGGTGATCGCCCGCTCCGCGGAAGCGATCGCCGCCGGCGCCGGCATCCCCGTGGCCCCGGGCACGAAGATCCTGATGGTGGAGGCCGAGCTGCCCCGGCCGGGCGGCCCGGCCCCGGAAAAGTGGGCCCAGGAGAAGATCTCCCCGGTATTGGCCCTGTGGAAGTGTCCGGACTTCCGGTCCGGCTTGGACGCGGTGGTCCTGATCACCGACGCCTGCGGGACCGGACACTCCTCGGGGATCTTCACCTTCCGGGAGGACTATATCCTGACCATGGGCGAGACGATGAAGTCCAGCCGGATCATGGTGCGCCAGGGAATGGCTTCCGGGAACGGGGGCACCTTTGCCAACGGCATGCCCTCCACGGTCACCCTGGGCTGCGGGACCTGGGGGGGGAACATCACGACCGAGAACATCCACTGGAAGCACTTCGTTAACATAACCTGGTTGGCCCTGCCCCTGGCTCCGAACCGGCCCTCGGACGAGGAGATCTTCGGTTCCCTCTGGGCCAAGTACGGCAGGTGAGGCGGACATGAAACTCCACGAGCACGAGGCGAAGGAAGTCTTCAAGGCCGAGGGGATTCCCGTGCCCCGGTCCGTCCTGGCGACGGATCCGGACGGGGCGGCCCGGGCTGCCCGGGAAGCGGGCTTCCCCTGCGTCCTCAAGTCCCAGGTCCTCCGGGGCGGGCGGGGCAAGGCGGGCCTCATCAAGCTGGTCCGGTCCGAGCCCGAGGCCCGGGAGACCGCGGCCGCCCTCTTCGATAGCCCCCACGGGGTCCGGAAGATCCTGGTGGAGGAGGCGGTGGACATCGACCGGGAGCTCTACCTCTCTATCACCGTGGATCCCGCCGCCGCGGAGGCCGTGGTCCTGGCCTGCTCCGAGGGGGGCGTGGAGATCGAGGACCTGGCCGCCCGCTTCCCGGAGAAGATCGTCCGGGAGCGGGTGCCCCTGGCGGAGGGCCTTTCATCCTACCGGGCCCGGAACGTCGCCTACGCCCTGGGCCTTTCCGGGGAGGCGGCCAAGAAGACCGCCGGCATCCTGGAAGCCCTCTGGCGGGTCTTCCGGAAGAACGACGCGGAGCTGGCGGAGATCAACCCCCTCTTCCTGACCAAGGACGGCCTCGTCGTGGCGGGGGACGGGAAGCTCGCGATCGACGACAACTCCCTCTTCCGCCATCCGGGCCGGGAGCCCGGGCGGGACTACTACGACTCCGACGCCGCCTTCGAGGCCGCGGCGGAGGGGATCCCCTACCTCCAGTTCGACGGGGACATCTCCCTCATGTGCGCCGGCGCGGGGCTCACCACGGTGGTCTACGACCTGATCGTGGACGAGGGGGGCTCCGTGGCCAACTACTTGGAGTTCGGGGGTCCGAACTACAAGAAGGCCGTCCGGGCCATGGAGCTGTGCCTCAAGAACGACCCCAAGGTCATCCTGATCGTCACCTTCGGGACCATCGCCCGGGCGGACGTCATGGCCGAGGGGATCGCGGACGCGGTGAAGCGCCTGGCGCCGAAGTGTCCCATCGTGGCCTGCATCCGGGGCACCGGGGAGGAGAAGGCCGTGGAGATCCTGCGGGGCCTGGGCCTTTCTCCCCTGTTCGACACCGAGGAGGCCGTGCGCAGGGCCGTGGCCCTGGCGGCCGCGGCGCGCGCCCCCGGAGCGGCGCCCCGGGCGGGAGGTTCGAAGTGAGCGTGTTCATCGACCGGTCCGACCGCGTCCTGGTCCAGGGGATCACGGGCGGGGAGGGGACCTTCTGGACCAAGCACATGCGGGACCTGGGGACCACCGTCGTCGCCGGGGTCACCCCGGGCAAGGAGGGACAGTCCGTGGAGGGCGTCCCCGTCTACCATACCGTGCGACGGGCCGTGGCGGAGCATCCCGCGGACGCGGCCATGCTCTTCGTTCCGCCCCGCTTCACCAAGGACGCCGTCCTGGAGGCCCTGGACGCGGGGATCCGCAAGGTGGTCACCATAGCCGACGGGATCCCCCTGCACGAGGCCCTGGAGATCCGGGCGGCCGCCCGGTCCTGCGGGGCCCGGGTCGTGGGGGGGAACACCTCCGGGGTCATCTCCCCGGGACGGGCCATGATGGGGATGTTCCCCTACTGGATCGAGCGGGTCTACCGCCCCGGCCGGATCGGGGTCATGACCCGGTCCGGATCCCTGACCAACGAGGTGGCCGCCATGATCGTCCGGGCCGGCTTCGGGGTGTCCAGCCTCCTGGGCGTCGGCGGCGACTCCGTGCCGGGCACCCGGTTCGCCGAGTTCCTGCCGGACTTCCAGGCGGACCCTGGAACCGACGCGGTGGTCATCATCGGCGAGCTCGGGGGCACCATGGAGGAGGAGGTCGCCGAGGCGATGGAGGCCGGGATCTTCCGGAAACCCCTGGTCGCCTTCCTGGGGGGCCGGAACGCCCCCGCGGGCAAGCGCATGGGCCACGCCGGAGCCATCGTCACGGGCGGCAAGGGCACCGTGGAAGGAAAGGCCGCCGCCCTGAGGCGGGCCGGGGCCGCCGTGGCCGACCGGCCCCGGCTGGTGGGTGATGTGCTTCGGGAAATCCTGGGCGCTCCGACGCCCTGACATACGACAGAAAGCCGACGGTTCAAGGGCCGCCGGCAAGGAGACGCTATGAAGACCGACGCGGATCGAACGATCCGGAACGCCCTCTTCCTGGTCCTGGCCGCCGCGGCCTGCGCGGCCCTGGTGGCCCTGCCCCCGCCGGCCTCCCTGGCCCAGACCATCGCCAAGGCCGTGGACGCCGCCACGGGCAAGCCCTCGTACCCCGCCTCCGTCCAGGGCGGCGAGGCGGCCATGTCCGCCCTGGGGGTCCTGGCCTTCTGCCTGATCCTCTGGGTGACCGAGGCCCTTCCCTTCCATATCACCGGCCTTCTGTCCCTCGGGCTCCTCACCTTCCTCAAGGTGGGCAAGTACAGGGAGATCATCTCCACGGGTTTCGGGAACGACATCGTCGTGTTCTTCATCGGAGTCCTGGTGCTGGGGGCCTTTATCACCAAGAGCGGCCTGGGCAAGCGGATTTCCACCGTGATCCTGTCGATCACGGGCAACGACACCCGCCTCATCATCCTGGGTTTCCTGGTGGCGGGGTCCCTGCTCTCCATGTGGATCACCGACATGGCCGTGGCGGCCATGCTCATGCCCCTGGCCCGGGCCATCCTCCGGGAGGAGGGGGCCGAGCCCATGAAGAGCAACTTCGGCAAGGGCCTCATGATCGCCGTGGCCTGGGGAGCCCTGATCGGGGGCATCGCCACCCCCGCGGGAACGGGCACGAACCCCGTGGCCATGCAGTTCCTGGCCTCCATGGCGGGCATCCACCTGACCTTCCTGGACTGGATGGCCTACGGCATCCCCTCGGCCCTCCTCATCCTGGGGCCCGCCTGGGGTATCCTCCTGGCCTTCTTCCCCCCGGAGATGCGCAAGCTCAAAGTGTCCAAGGAGAAGCTCCGGGAGGAACTCCGGGATATGCCCCCCATGGGCCGGGAGGAGAAGCTCACCCTTGCGGTCTTCGTCCTGACCGTCCTCGTATGGATCCTCACACCGGTCATCCAGAAGCCGATCGGGATGGTCATCGAGATCTCCCTGCCCGCCCTCCTGGCGGCCTGTCTCTTCTTCCTGCCCGGGATGTCCCGGACCAAGTGGAAGGAGGTCGAGGGGGACGTGGACTGGGCGGGGATCCTCCTCATCGTATCGGGCCTGTCCATGGGGACCTACCTGTACAAGACCGGGGCCGCGGAGTGGCTGGCGGTCATCCTCCTGGGCCGGATCGGCTCGGTCCCCGTCTTCGCCCAGCTCTTCCTGGTGACCCTGGGGGTGTGCCTGCTCAAGGTGGTCTTCTCCTCGAACACCGTGACCGCCACGATCCTCATCCCCCTGATCATCGGCCTGGGCAAGGCCCTGTCCCTGAACGTCTCGGCCATCACCCTGGCCGCGGGCCTCACCTCCAGCCTGGCCTTCATCCTGGTGACCTCCACCCCGACCAACGTGATCCCCTTCAACGCGGGCTACTTCGGGATCAAGGACATGGCCAAGGCGGGCCTGGTCCTGACCGTCCTGGCCTCCCTGGTGATCGCCGTCACCTTCCTGGTCGTGGGCGGAATCCGGGGGGACTTCTGATGGAGGGTACGGCCGCCGCGTCCGCCGGAAGGCGAGCAGAATCGTTCGGAAGCGGCGCGTCCGCGGCGGATCGCCTGGCCCGGGCCAATCCCGGCCTGGCCGTCCTCGGTCCCGGGGATCCCCGGCTGGCCCGGTACGGCCGGATCGCGGAGCTCCCGGGCCTGGCCGCCCTGGCCCAGGCCGCGGCCCCCCGCATCCCGTCGAACCTCGAAGCCAACGCCTACACCGCCTCGGACCCGGAGCTCGAGGCGCATCCCGCGGCCGCGGCCTTCGGTCCTGTCTTCGGTTTCCAACCCCTCCAGGTCGGCTGGAACGCGGGGCCCAACACCCGCCTGAACGGCCTGGAATGGCACGCCTCTCCGGAGGTCCTGGTGGCGGTGACGGACCTGGCCCTCCTCCTGGGCAGGGTCGAGGACATCGACTGGGATTCCCCGGGCGGACCCGCATACCCCTCTGACCTTGTTGAATGCCTCTTCCTGCCCGCGGGCTCCGCCCTGGAGATTTTCCCGGGCACGATGCACCTGGCCCCCTGCCGGCTCTCCGACCGGGGCTTCAAGAGCCTCGTGGTCCTGCCCCGGGGCACGAACGAGATTCTCTCGGAGGAGGAGAAGGCCGCCGCGGCCAAGCGGGCCGCCGCCGGGGATCCGCGGGCCCGTCTCCTCTTCATGCGGAACAAGTGGATCCTGGCCCACCCGGAGCGGAAGGTCCTGGTGGACAAGGGAGCATGGCCGGGGATCACGGGCCCGAACGTCGAGGTGCGGTACTAGGCTCCCGGATTCGGGGAGCCGTCGTTCGGGATCCGGGCGGCGGTCTTCCTGTCTCGTCCTGGACCCAGGATCCTCCGAATCTTGTCGATCGTGAGGGGTGCGGAGCCCTCGTAGTGGTTGTTCACGTTGAGGTAGACCTCGTCCAGGGCGTCCACCAGGGTCTCAAGCTCCGGGACGATCCGGGCCAGGTCCCCGTCCTTCGGCCGGACGATCCGGCTCCAGTCCTCCCCGGTGCGTTCCTCCATCCCCTCCCGATCCTCACCGTGTAGGCGCAGGCAGGCCCGGCCCCGGATGCGTCCGCCGTGCCGGGCCAGGATCCCGGCCAGGTCTTCCATCCAGTAGCCCTGGAGGAGGGCCGGGGCCGCCCCGTGCTTCGCGAGGAAGTCGAACCAGGGACCGTCTATCCACCGGGGGTTGCGGATCTCCACGCCGTACGGCAGGTCCCCGGGCAGGGCGTCCAGGAAGGTCCC
>Ga0067045_1029915_pt1 | contig 17628 bp, 10 predicted proteins | sample TerdegcTABiofilm_FD_59184 | JGI IMG/M metagenome (GOLD analysis project Ga0067045, IMG submission 59184) | Combined Assembly of (Gp0054472, Gp0054536) Wastewater bioreactor microbial communities from Singapore -Terephthalate degrading... | reverse complement strand
CATCCTCACCCCCACGCGCGAACTCGCCGCGCAGGTGCACGACAACCTCGCCGCCTACGGCCGCCACCTCGAGCTGCACAGCATGGTGATGTACGGCGGCGTGGGCATGCAGCCGCAGATCAACGCCCTGGCACGCGGCATCGACATCGTCGTCGCCACCCCGGGCCGGCTGCTCGACCACCACGCCCAAGGGAACATCGACCTGTCGGCGGTACGCATGCTCGTACTCGACGAAGCCGACCGCATGCTCGATATGGGTTTCGTCCACGACATGCGCCGCATCGTCGCCCTGCTGCCCAGGCAGCGGCAGAACCTGCTGTTTTCCGCCACCTTCTCCGACGACATCAAGCGCCTGGCTGCCGATTTTCTCGTCAACCCGCAGCAGGTGAGCGTGGCACGGCAGAACGCCACCGCCGACCTGGTCGAACAAATCGTCTTTCCCGTCGACCGCGACCGCAAGCGTGACATGCTGGTGCACCTCATCCGCGAGCGCGGCTGGGAGCAGATCCTGGTGTTCACCCGCACCAAACACGGCGCCAACCGCCTGGCCGAGCAGCTCGGCAAGGACGGCCTGACCGCCACCGGCTTTCACGGCAACAAAACCCAGTCGGCCCGGCTGCGCGCGCTGGCCGACTTCAAGGCCGGCAGGCTGCAGGTGCTGGTGGCCACCGACATCGCCGCCCGCGGCATCGACATCGACCAACTCCCCGTCGTCGTCAACTACGAGCTGCCCAACGTGCCGGAAGACTACGTGCACCGCATCGGCCGCACCGGTCGCGCCGGCAGCACCGGGCAGGCGGTATCGCTGGTCTGCGTCGACGAACTCGGCTTTTTGCGCGACATCGAAAAACTGGTGCGCAACCCCATCGCGCAGCAAGTCATCCCCGGCTTCGAGCCCGACCCCAACGCCAAGGCGCAACCCATCGTGATGGGACGCACCGTGCTGCACGGCGGCGAGCGTCGCACCGCCGCATCCGGCAGCCCTAGCCGCCCGCGCCGCCCGGCAGGCCACGCTGCCACGCGAAACGACTCCCGCCCCGCCGCGCCGGCTGCAAACCGCGCCCCTTTCCCGCTCAGCGCCAAACCGCAGGGCCAGCGCCCATCCGGCCGCGCCAAACCCGCGACGGCCAGCGGCAAAGCCTCCCCGCTCCCCCCGGAGCGCCGCGCCGACGCCTGGCAAGGCACCGCCTGGGCCGAACTCGACCTGCCACCGCACCTACGCAACAACCCCTCACGCAACCGCCAGCGCCGGTCGGGCGGCGGCGGTCAGCGGGGGCGGTGAGCCGCGCGCGCCTCCCGGCGCAACAACGCGCGATACTGCCAAAACGCCCGGCTGGTCCACAGCCGGAGCAGGCTATGCACATGCCAGAGCAGATAGCGCCAGCGCACGTGGCTGCTGCGCTGCGCCGCGTGGATCACCTGCACCTCGGGAACATACCGTAACGCCCAGCCCGCCAGCCGCAGGCGGGCGCAGAGATCGAAATCTTCGGCGTACAAAAAATAGCGCTCGTCGAACCCACCGACCTCGCGAAATGCCTGTGCCCGGATGAGCAGAAATGCCCCCGGCAACCACGCAGGATCGTCTGCCGGCCGCCAGCCGGGAAGTCGCCTGCGAATAATCTCTGGCAGAGTAAGCAATCCGCGATTATTTGCCGGAGCACCTTTCCCCGGCTCGATTAAGGCAGGCGCCAGCACCGCGTCGTGTGGTTTTGCATGCGAAATCAGCGCGCTGAATACGTCGCCATTCAACCGAATATCAGGATTGACCACTGCGAACCATTCAGTGTCGCAACCGGCAAACGCCGTATTGTGGTTTGCTGCAAAACCTTTCGGATGGTGGTTCTCGATTGAACGGCAGCAGCCGTTCAGCTCCGCAGGACAATGCCAGTCAGGCTGCTGAAGGTTGTGCATCACCACGACACGATTTACGGTTCTGGTGCGGCAGAAGGAAATCTGCGAAAGATCCTCAAGCAAATCCCTGAGCATGTGCGCTTGCCCGTGGGACACGACAGAAACCGTTACCGAATGTTTCATCGCACTCCAGCACGACAGCGCCGTGGGAACATCCGTTTGTCTAGAGTCTGCCAAATTTTTACCGGATTGACGGTACGCCCGGCCTGAATCACGCGGCGTTTAGCCCACATCTTTGGCAGCCCATGGAGTGATTGTAATTTGGCTTTTGTCACGGTTTGACAATGTCCCGCCGTGCAGAAACGGACTATTTGGGCTAGATGCATCACCACATGCAAAGGCAGAAAAACCCAAAACATCCAGCCAGGCATGTTTTTCACAAAGATCCAGAGAAGATTCCTCTGCCCATAAAACACAGAAAAGCGGCTACGTCTACCTCCAGTCAACGCCGACCCGAGGTGCACGACCCGCGCTGTTGGAACCTGCAACGCCTCATATCCCGCAAGTCTTAGACGAAACCCTAGATCGACGTCTTCACCATAGCAAAAAAAATCCTCATCGAAACCGCCGACCTTCTCGAAGGCAGCGCGTCGGTACATCGCCGCAGCGGCACAAACCGAAAAGACAGACTCGGGAGGATGTTGATCCGTTACGCCGCGGAATACGCAGCCATGACCTCGGCGCCAAATTAAACCACTCCAATGCATGGCGTCTCCCTCGCCATCGATGAATCCGCCGCCTTCATCCTGCAGTTGCAGCGACCCCAGTGCGGCTACACGCGGCTGATTTGAGGCAGCAGACATCAGATTCGCGAGCCAATCCGGACGTGCGAAGGCATCGGGGTTCAGCAGCGCAACCCAGGTCGTTTGGCATTGCGCCACCGCGATGTTGTTGGCGCGTGCAAAACCCTCGTTCCGCGACAGCGCAATCCACCGAACCCGCGAAAACCGGGAGACCACGGCAGCCGTTGCATCAGTGCTCGCGTTGTCGACCACCAAGATCTGCCGCGGCTGCACAGTCTGCCGCTGCAGCGCCTCAAGGCAAGGACCGATGACACCGGCTGCGTTCCAGGTCACGATCACAACCGTGACATCCGCCACGTTCGATTCACTCATTCGAGTAGCGCGACAGTGCGATACAGGCTCTCGTAAAAAAAACCTTCTTCCTCGATACGCGCCGGCATCGGTAAACGGCTCTTCCACTTCGCCAACAACTGTCGGTCGGAAAGGACATGCCGCAATGCCTGCGCCCAGTCGGTGGCGGATCCAGGCGTCACACACAGCCCGGCTTGCGATTGACGGATCACCTCCGCCGGAGCACCATGATCGGCCACCAAGGCAGGTACCCCCAATGCTGCGGCCTCGTGGAACGTCAGTGAGAACGTCTCCGGAACGAGAGATGGAATACACAACAGGTCACAGGCCGAAAGCTCTGCAAACAGCGCCTGCTGATCCATTTCACCCATGACCTTGATGCGGCGATCTGCAGCAATCAAGCTGTCGAGTCGGCGATGGTAGGCGGGATCCCCATACCGACCGCCCATCACACGCAATTCAACCTCAGCCTCAGGCATGAGAGCCAGCGCTTCAAGCAAAATATGCAAGCCCTTCTGAGCGATCTGCGTTCCAGCAAAAGCCAACACCAACGTTTCCTGTCTGCGACGATCTGCTGGCAACGAGGCTCTGGGCCACAGAGCGAGCAAATCCAGCCCATGTGGGATCACGCGAAAATCCAGTTGAGGGAATGCCGCTTCGACGCGCGACTGCACGAAATGCGACGGCACGCATCGCAATGCGGCAGCTGAGAGCAATGCATTTGCCTGCCGATAACGAGTCAGTAACGCCGATTCCGTCCAGATACCAACCTGACAGTCCTTGACGCAACGCTGGCCCATCTGAGGCCCTTGACAAGGCGTACCCTGCACGTTGACCAGATTGATCTGGGAGCAGGCCAGGAAAAAATCGGTCAACGTCACAAGGTAGGGAAGGCCTGTTTTTTGAATCGCCATGACTGCCGTCGCCATGCGCATGCTGTGCATGATATGTGCAACATGAAATCGCTTTCGACGCAGCCAAGCCATCAATTCATCCGCCAGGCCTGCATCGACATCGAAGCCCCACTCCGCTCCGGCAGGCAGACGTTGACGCCCAATCGCCGTAACCTCAACCCCCTCGTGCATGTAACAATACGCCCGGCCAATCTCGGCATCCTCTGCCCAATGGGCCAATCCGGGGGCCATGCGGCAGGTCAGCACATGCACTGCATGTCCTGCATGGAGCAGTGTTCGAGCCAATTGAAGCGTGGCGCGCTCGGTGCCACCTGAAAACTCGGGGAAAAATTGATGAGTGACGAGTAATATCCGCATCAAATACCCGCTTTCCATTCTGCAAATATCGCCCTGACTAGGCTCGACTCATTGTCCTGACCATCCTTGAATTGCACGTACGCAAAGCCCATTGCCGATCCCGCGGAGGCCGCAAAAATCTTGATAACGGCGTCCTGCATCTCTGCACACAAGCGTGCATCCATTGCCTCATGCACAGACATGGCATACTGTGCGAAATGTTCCAACCGCCCCAAAAACAAATCGACGAACTGCTGCACATCCGCCGCAACTCCGCCCGCACCGCCTGTCTGCAGTACACGCTGTTTGAGCGCAAGAAGCGAAGCTTCCAGACGACTGTCATTCAAAGCAACGTCGTGTGCAACAACTGGCACGTTAATCAGCCTAGAGCGCCAGTCACTGATCCACGAGTCCAATACAGCCTTCACGGAACTTTGGTCGCCTTGCATCGTGGCCTGCTTCAGTAGCCAGTTTGAAAGGTGCCGTGCAACACGGTCGATGCCCTCGATCAAACCCGCAACCGACTGCACTCGTGGTCGCGGAAAATCATCGAACAATCCGACAAGAAACACCACATCGACGAACGAACGCTTCAGGTAATAAAACGCAGGTCGATTATGCGAGTGAATCACTTTGACCGAAGCCAGCATCGCCACCGCCTTACCGTCGCGGATGATGCGCATGCCCAGGTCCAGATCCTCCGCATAATCACCACGGTAGCGATATTGATTGAACACATCCCGCGGAATCAGGCAGGCCACATCGCTGAGTTGGCCCTGCGAACGAAGCGTCATGTGGTCCGTGCCCTGCAAGCGACCGATGCGATCCTGATCCCGGCAAGCCAAAAACCGGTAGTGCGTATCGATCATGCTGTCATACATCATGTCGCTGTCGCTGCGTGGTGTTTCCGAACACGATACCGCGACTACATCCTCCTCAGCATGATCAAGTAGGTAGCGCAACATTCCGTAAATCCAGTGATCACCTATCGGGTAGGCATCCTGCACCATGAATAACAGATAGTCACCCTTTGCATGGTCTGCACCCAAATTGCGCGCCCAACTATGGGAAAAATTTTCCGGCGCGATCTCCACGACCGTACAGCCCGATTGCTTCGCCACTTCCACAGAATTGTCCTTGGAACCGGAGTCGACGATCACGACCTCGACAGCAGCCACGCCCTGCTGACTTCTGAGCTTGCGCAGCAGGCCGGAAAATTCAGGGCCTGCATTCAGCGTTGGAATCACCACGGAAACAGTTCGATCGATCGAACTGACATTCCCAGTCAAATCTGGATGCAAGCGGTGGGGGCGCGATACAGTCGATACAGATTCAAACGACCAACTCTCCGCATCCAGACCATTCTGCCGCTTCAACAAGGAGAAAAGAAAATCCCGTCGACGCAAGTAATACGGCACTCGACGCATGACGCCGCCAAACCCATGCCGTCGAATCTCACCGCGCAGCGCGCGTCCCGCATTGAGTCCCACGCTAGCGGCAGCGCCTTGACGCAAATTTGCCCAGCGACGGCTCAAAAACCGCATCGGCGCTGTTACTTTCCATGAATTTGATGTGTAAAGTGCGTAGCGTTCCTGCTGCGTCTGCGCCAATTCCTGTTGTGTCCTCACTAGTTCCTGTTGTGTCTGCGCCAGCGCCTGTTGCAGTTGCATCACAGCACGCCGACTACTCAAAGCCTCGGCTTGAAAAGGTTCAAGAGCGCCAACCTTTCGCTTGAGTTCCCCTGCCAACGCTGGCAGCTCAACCAACTCTACAGGTAAAACCTCCTCATAAGACCTTAGCGCACGACGATAATCCCGCCACCAGTATCCTGCCCGCGACATGCTGTTGGCATCGACCCGATACCAAGAAAAAGGCATTAGACTGTGCTCCAGACGCAATCCTTGCAAAATAGCCTTGGCATACAGTTCCCAATCTTCAGCGCCGATTCCGCGATCTTCAGAATATCCTCCCAAGGCAAGCAAACTCGAACGTCGCACCAGCGCATTGGCATCACCCAAGTTATTTTCAAGGACACCCAGCAACGGACAATTCCCCGAATGAGGCCATAACCGATCCGGCCAGTGAGGCGCAAACCCTGCAGGCCCGGAAAACAACGCCATCACCGCAGTTACCACATCCGCCTGAGTGCGTTCTGCCACCTGGACAGCCCGGGCAATCCCCTCTGGCATAAGCAGATTATCGTCATCAAGGATAAACAAATAATCGCCGGATGCAGCTTTTGCCGCTGCGTTACGTGCAGCCCCAAGGTAACGATTATCCTGGCGGATCAAAATCCAGCCTCTTGCATCAAACTCGGCCTTTAATGTATCCAGATAGGCACGGGCTGCGGGCTGCGTACTACCATCATCCACCAACACCACTTCAAAATTTTGGTATGTCTGCGCACGCACACTCGCCAGACAATCGCTCAGAAGCTCCGGCCGGTTGAAGTGTGTGATACAAATACTCACAAAGGGTTGGCGCTCGTTCGAACGCCCTGCGTTCTGAGCGGAGATAGCGCCCTGCCCGCCCAAAACACCACTAAGCAATGCCGACAGCGCCGGGGGCACGTGCGTGGCATGACTAACATCGTGGGCGATACGGCGTTCCAGGCATAGCGCCTCGGCCTCCAGAACGTCATGCAGATGTACCAGCCCATCCGGCTCCAGCCAAGACGGCAATGCGAAATAATGGACATGGACATCGCCATGAAAATCGGTCCAGCCTTGACGCCTCGAATCGAGAACATGAGCCGCCAGACCAGAACCTCCCTCGATATGCACCTGTGCGAAAGCCCGCGAGCGAAGCCACAGCCATACTTGATAAGCACGCCTCGTGTGAAGCCAGCCGCCCAGCTCTGGCCCTGCGATCTCCCGGTGGACCAATGCGATCGCCGCTGGCAAGTCGCTCACTTCACAAAGATCATCAGGGGCCAACACCACACGATGTCCTGCATCGCTGAGGTCTTTTGCCAACCGGATGCTTGCGCGCGTCGCATCTGCGCTTGTGACGACGACATGCAGCGCGCCCGTCCATCGAGGCATCTCGCCGCGTTGCAACAGCGCGTCTGCATACTCCGCCTCGGTTGCTAGTTGGGCAATATCCTTCGCAGCAAAGTTCTCCCCCAATTCATCCAAGCGCTCAAAAAAAGTCTGCGCCCAATCCGGCGCTTTCAGGCCTATCGCTGTCTGGCGATGCAAATCCGCGCGCAGTCGGGTATGAAGAATGTATTGACACTGCTGGATATCTGTGTGCACACCGAGTGCCTGCGCCAGTTGCAACAACTGCCTCTCTCCATCGTCAAACCAACGCGCATAGCTGAACACACCTGCAAGGTCAGCCCCCGCATGCAACAGCGCTTCCATATTGAATCGCAGCCAGGTTCGATAGACGTGCTCGGGTTGCGCCCCGTCCCGGGCGCGAATCGAAGCCACGACCTCGGCTGGATTCCGAACCGCAAGAAGATACCGGGGCTGAAGTCCCCGCTTCTTGAGCAATTCATTCCATAGCGGCAAAAACCGGGTAGTTCGCGGATCCTTGACGCCGCAGATGGTCGTGGCGGCCAGAAGGCGGCTATCAAGCCACTGTTCCAGTTCCGCCACTAGAGGCAGCATTTCCGGTTGTCTCCACCATAGCGGCGGGAAAGGCATCATGCCCTTCTCTCCGTGCCAGGGTTGCTGGCCAAGAACTGCCAACATGCGATCTTGGATCTCCACACAGAGCCTGTCTTCAAAATAGCCGGCGGGATTATGTTCATCGGCCGGATACAGATCCTCGCCCATGTCCACACCTAAAGACTGTGCAAGACTTCCAAGCAGGCTCGTCCCGCTGCGATGCATGCCAATCACCACGACCAGGAATCGACCTTTTTGCACTTGATCACTGTGCATAAACACTTGCCTCAGACTCATCATTCCACGCCATTAGACCAACGCGGATTTTTCCTGCAGAGGATTTTCATCGAAACTGAGCTGCATTGATGTTTACAGCGGACAGCATGGCATCTCAGCGGCGATTGAAAATATTTCAAGTATTGACGATTTCATCGCGACATGCACGCGCATGAGAAGCACATGATATTTCCCCGCGCTCAGCAGGCGTTATCTGAAAACTCATCCAGCCTGCCATTACCGCTGTGTTGATCTTTCGCAGGCACGGGTTTGCGCAATGCCATGAACTTATCGCGACGCTAAATCATAAGCATGGCGAAATAGCTGCATGGCATCAACTTCCACGAAAATTCAGCGCCCCCACTGTACGGCCATCACGATATAGTTAACTGTCGCTGCCGTCATGACTGCAGTCATGGCGATAAGCCAAGGCAATCCCCAATGTTGCTGTTGCATTTTTACTAGCGGCGTCTCAGACATTGACATCCATCGACGGCGAAGGCGTTCTAAAGGTGCCTCTACGCCAATAGCCAAAAATGCCGCGAGAAAAATGGAAAAGGCCATTGCACTAACGAGCAGTGGCGAGCCCTGCAACCAAAATCCGAGCCATGTAACTATTGGGATATGTACCAGATATAAGCCATATGTGAAGTTTCCCAACGCCACATCATATTTTCCACGACCACGTGCCGCGAGAATATAGACCAGCCACGCTAGCGCAACGGTTGCGAGCAAACTCGCAGAAAAGAACCCCAAGCCAAGAGGCAGATAGCAGCACCAGAGCACCACTACGACCGCGAAAACCCCAGACCAAACAGGCCTACCAAGAACTCCTCCCCAGCGCTGCAACGCCAAGCCCAAGGTAAAGGCCAAGACACCAGATCCTGCCCCCGTCCAATACCGAAAATGCCACCACGCATAAGCCACCTTTCCTGTCTGTTCTGGAGCCATCCAGGCGGCAGCAACCCACCATGCTAGCGCCAGTCCGATCCAGAACAGGAGCCATTGACCATTGTGGCGTGCAAGCAGCGCACCGATTGGATACAAAATCAAATCCAATGCCAGCGTCCAGGCTGGCACAAGCAGTATATGGTCGAACAAAGGGCCATAGCGCTTTTGGTCGTACCAAAAAGACCAAAGACCATACGGCCAGAGCAGTAGGTTACCGATAACCGCTTGCCACCCCGGCCAATTTTGCGTCAACATCCATGCCATCAAGACGAGCCAATACAAAGGATAAATTCGTGCCCACCGAGCCAGCACGAAGCGCCAGAAATCACCGACGTTTTCCAACCGGTAGCGACCGCTGCCGATCATGTCACCAACCAAATAGCCGGACAACGAAAAAAAACCAAACACAGCGATTGCGCCGTCGTTGACCCACGCCAATTCACCAAAATGTGCATCCAACCAAGGTTGTGCCTGCAAGCGGAAAAATCCATAGTGCAAATTCAGCACCATAAAAGCCAGTGCCACGCGCAGCCATCCCAGTGTCGGACCGGTGGCGCTGGCGTGCCGAACAGTATTAGTCATGCCCGTCATCCGCCAGCAATGGCCGCAGCAGTTTTTGGATGCGCGCGTTCACTCCGCGTACATCGTTCCGCAGCAACCAGGTGTGCAAAGCCTGCGGGTTGGCGAAATCTCGTTGCTTGTCCAAATCGCGACCACGGCGCAGCACATGGACGATTCGCCATCGCCAGGCCTGCCAGGGCGCGTGGCGGACAAAGGCTGGGTCGTTTGGAAAATTGTCACGCAGCGACAAGCTTCTCCAAGGCACATCGTGGCGACAAATCCGAACGCTCACGGCGAGCTGGCAGCGATAATAGCTATCCACTACGCTGTTCACGGCCGCCAGTTCATTGAGCATTCCCTGCCCCACCTTCTGCATTAACGCCCGAGGCGCTGCCAAAACCCCGAGGTTGAAATAAGGTGGCATGCCTTTGCCGCGAGCTTGAGGATAGACCGCAGCGCCGCTGGGAGTGCAGGTGCGCGGTGCAGGACCCAGGCCCACGCCAGTGAACAATTCGTCCCAGCGATCTTCTTCTGCCTCCCATGGGGGGATATGCGCAGGCAGACCTGCAAAAGCGTCAAAATGAAGGATGTCTCGCACCAAGTCGTCAAGAGGGCGGGCAATCAGCGTGTCCGCATCGAGCATGAGTATTGCATCGGCGGCGAAAGGGCCTTCGAAGCGATCCAGTGCAGTACCGAACACGCCGAATTGTTCGAATACTCCAGGCCGTGTAAAGCGCCAGCGCACCCCCAATCGCTTGGCCCAGGGCATCTCGGCGTCGATTCGTTGCGCATCGGCCTCGCGCCCGAACACGACTACGATGTCACAACGCGCTCCGATCGCCCCGCCATAGCGCCGCACGCTCCACGCCAGAGCATGGATCATGGTGAAGAAATTCGGGTTAGGACTGGCGGCAATCCATAACTCCAGAGACGCGGGCTGATTCGTCATCTGGTGCCACGCCCCAAAGCGCTGACAAGTCGATCGAGCAGCCCGGCCTGTTCTGCCTCACCCATATCAGAATACAGCGGCAAACAGACCATTCGTCCGGCCAGATCTTCGGCCACCGGCAGTGAGCACCGCGCAAAATTCATCGCGACAGCTGCCATGTGCAGCGCCGGTCGGTAGTAACGGCGCAGCTGCACGCCCAAACGTGCTGCTGCGGATTCGAGCTCGTCGGCGGCCTTCCTGCTGGGTGCCAACGCCGCATAACTTTGCCAGGGGGGCGAGCCCGGCTGTTCAGGCAAAACCCAGTCAGGCGCGTGCTGCGCAAAGAAATCCATGTAACGCTGCGCAGCTGAACGGCGCAAAGCCAGATGCGCTTCGATCACCCGAGACTGGGCCAGCCCCACTGCGGCGACGAATTCGCTCATTTTGCCGTTGAAGCCCGCATTCAACAGCCGCCCCTCTTCCAGTCCGAAATTCAAAATACGCCGCAACGCGGGTTCATACTCCGGGGCACAGGCTATGGCACCTCCCTCACCCACGGCAAACGGCTTGGTCGCGTGAAGCGAAAAAGTTTCCATCGCCCCTTGGCAGCCGGCTGGCGTGCCGTCGGGCAATGATCCGCCAAGCGCCGCTGCAGCGTCGATGACCAGCGGTAATCCCCGCGCGGTGCACCAATCCTGCAGCCCTGCCATATCGCGGCACAAGCCAAAAGTGCGCACCGCAAGTACTGCTCCCAACCGCGGGCAGTACTCTGCCACACGCTCCACAGACGCGGGTGACAGTTCCCAAGTCGACGCGTCCACGTCTGCCAACACTGGCGTCAAACCCGCTTGCAAGACGGCCCACAACGTCGCCGGGAAGGTGAAGGAGGGCAGCACGACCTCAGCCGCTGCCGGCAGGTCCAGTGCCAGAAGTGCGGCCGTGATCGCCGCGGTGCCGTTACTGCAGGCAACGACCGGACGCCCCACACGCTCGGTCAAGACATGTTCGAACCGGCGCGACAACTCGCCACCGTTGCTGAACCATCGCCGATCGTAAGCCAGGCGCAGATCGTCCGACCATGAAGCAATTGGTGGGAGCAGCGGACGCTGGAAGGGATATGCCCAGTTCGTGGGGTCCGTGGCGCGGGCAGATACAAAATGAGAAATTGGCGACTGCATCAAAACTGAGCCAGGGAGGCCCCGAGGGCACGTTGTCGAGGATGGACAGATTTGACAGTGTAATCGGCAACCAGGCGGTAGACCCACCCCAGATCTGGCGACTGGCCAAACACGACGACATCTTGACCCAGGAGACGCTCAGTCCGACAACCCGTTTGGGCTTAGACCGACGGCTTGCGGCCCTTCCCTGTACTCGACCTGCGGCCTGCCATACTTTGCAAACAATGCAGCCTCGGCGCTCAAAATGGCGTCCCTCGGCCGTGGTTTGATGCGTCGCGCGGGCCACCCGCCGTACAACCCCCAAGGCGCCAGGTCGCGGCTGACCACGCTGCCGGCAACGACTGCCGCACCTTCGCCGATACACACACCTGGCAAGATCACCACATTCGCACCGACGGCCACGTGCGCCCCCACCCAGACCGCGCCACGCTGAACCACACGAAATTCAGGCGGAATGGTCGAGTTGGTCAAGCCAGCACCGGAAAAATCGTCCGTTCCAGACAGAATTCGCACACCGGTGGAAAAACCGGAGAAATCGCTCAAATACACCCGGCCACCACCAACAATCGAGAGATGCGAGGACAAATGGATGTAGTTGCCGATGGTCAGCTCGGCGTGCGGGCCGAGAAAGACGAAGTCGTCAATGATCACATGGCTGCCGAGCCGAATGCGCTGCGGCTGGATGATGCGCGCGCCGTCGTAAATGCGCACGTCCTGGCCGCAGGCGGCGAAGGGCAGTTGAGTCTGCATGCTCACTCCAAGTGAAAAAGGGAGCCGAAGCTCCCTTGAACATCCGTTTGCCGGGGCTTGCGCCCCGGCGACCCGCCTGGTTTAGAACGAGGTCGGGATGGTGTAGACGTGGCCGATGTTGGTCGCCGGCGCCATGTTCAGCGTGTTGCTGATGTTGCTCGGAGACGGTTGCACCGAATACGTCACGTTGTTGTACTGCGTCGTGGTCGGGCCGTAGTTCACCCAGCTGTTCATATTGGTGAACAGCGACCCGCCGATGGTCAGGTTGTTGGTCATGAAGTACAGACCCTGCCCGCCAGCGATGGGGATGGCCACCGAGTTGTTGACATCGCCCAGGGCGGTGATCGAACCCGTGCCGATGGCGTTGGGGTTGGTCAGGCTCGGGATGGTGCCGAAGTAGCTCAGGCCGGGGAAGAAGAAGTAGCCACCCTGCGGACCAGGAGCCTTGGTCAACGTCGTGCCGGCGCCGCCACCGCCGAGGGTGAGGTTGCCGGTGGTCATCAGCATGAGCTGGCTCAGGCGGTTGGGGTTGGGGTCACCCGCGCCCAATGTACCGGTCAGCGCCGGGGACGTGAAATTCGCGCCCGTGGGTGTGGCCGAGTTGGCGGTGATGTTGCCGCTGACGCGCAGGTTGATGAACTGCCGCGCGGTGCCGGTGGCGTACAGGTTCAGCGTCGGGTTGGCGCCGGCGGAGGTGAGCACCAGGCCGTTGGTCCAGTAGTTGTTGGTCAACTGCGGCGCGCTCTTGCGCACATTGCCCATCACGTCGAAGTCGAACACCTGCGCAGTCATCGTGCCGTTGCCGGCGCCGGAAATGCTGTTGCCGACGAAGGTGATACGGCCTTGCGAGCCAGCCGTAGCATCCGTGGTGTTGGTCGCGGTGATGTTGCCGTCAGCCACGAGGTTGACCAGGCGCTGTTGAGCGCCGGTCACCGACACGTCGCCCGCCGTCAGCGTGCTGCCCGCGCCGATGGTGACCGTGCCCGGCGCAGAGGTGCCATTGAGGACCAACGCGGCGAGCGGCTGCCCGCTGGTGGTGCCGTTGACGTTGGTGACGGTCTGGTTGGCGCCGATGGTGATGTTGCGGCCGGTCACGCTGTATTGCGGCGCGCCGGTCGAGCCGGCCTTAGTAGAGTTGGCGACGGTGATCGCGCCGGTGATGTTGACATTGCCCTTGGCCGCGGTAGCGGAGAAGAACGCGCCATTAGACGCACTACTGTTGCCGATGGTCAGCGGGGCGGAAACGTTGATGTTGCCAGCGCCGGGGCCGGTGACCAAGGTGGCCGACTTGATCGCCGCCTGCGAGTTGTTGGTCTGCACCACGCCGCCGAGGTTGATGTCGCCAGTGCCGGAGGAGATACTCAGTACGTTACCAATGCCGGCCTGCAGGTTCATGGTGCCGGTGTTGGTGAAGCCATTGCTGATCGTGATGATACCGGTGCCCCCGGAGGTCAGGGTGCCGGAGTTGTTGATCGAACCCACTGGACCATTGACAAAACCCGTGCCTGTCGCATTGGGCGTGTCGAACCAACGATTCCCCAGGCCGAGAAGAGTTGCGCCCACGATGCTGTTATTAGCCATCTGCAGGCTGCCGGTGTTGCTCAGCGTGCCCTTCCAATCGTAGGCAGCCGGCAAGACGCTGTTGCCGCTGAAGGTGAGGTTGCCGTAGGCGGCCACATAGTTCAGCGCCACCGGGGCGTTGTTCAGCGCGACGTTGGTGGCGAAATAGCCGGGGGCGGCGCTGGTGGCGGAGCCATAACCGAAGTTCGTGCCGGCGTAGCTAAGGGTAAGGGCGTTGTTGACACCCACCGAGGTGCCGCCCAGAACGGTGGCGGAGCCGTTGACCGCCTTCACATTGGTGAAATCGACGTTGACCGAACCCGAGCCTGCAATCAACAGGCCCTTGGTCGCGTTGACGGCAGGCGCCACAGCAGTACCGTCGCCAATGATGGCACCCTGCACGGTGATGTTGCCGTTGCCGTTGGCGAAGGTCACGGGAACAAAACCCGTGCCGGCGAACGCGGCCTGCGCGCTGCCCGCGCCAGCGGTCGGCACGCCAGCGACATTGCCCACGGCCAAGTTGGCGCCGATCAGGGCGACATAAGGCGCGGCGATGGTGCCGGTGGAGGTGACGGTGATGCCGTTGGCGTTGGCAATGAACAGTCGGGTGGCTTTCGTGCCAGTGGATTGCAGCGTGCCGGCGATGACCGAGGGGTTGCCCGAGGCGTCGACGTTCAGTAGCGCGGTACCCGCAGCGGTGCCGGTGACGTTGAGCACGCTGCCCGGGCTGAGGTTGAAGCCGGCGGGGTTGGTGTCGGTGGCCGTCGTGTTACCGCCCCATTGCACCACGCTGGCGCCCTTGACAGTGAGGGTGGCGCCGCTGGTCAAGCCGGTGATGGTCGTTCCAGGCCCGCCTAAGTTGACGTTACCCACCGTGACCGTGCCCAAGCCGGGCATGCCGGCGGCGAAGGCGGCGGTGGGCACTGCCAAGCCGAGCGCGAGAGCCACAGCGGCGCTGACCGGGCTGATGGAAAACCGTTTTGTGTGTTTCATGTATGACTCCATAGTGATCAGAAAATACGACAAACTAAAAATGGCCCGGAGCGGTCACTCCCCCACCGGGTCGGCTCGCCGATGGCACAGCGCCCTGGGCGTAAAGCTTACCGCACCGCATGGCTTTTGTGAACCCGATGCGAACAGGAACACCGCGACATGCAGGCACAGGAGCTTTACTGGCTGCGGTGATTCTGCCACAAGTCGTGTTTGATCTTGCTGCGAACGACTCGAATCCACGCGTCGCCCTCGGCGTGCGTTGCCTTTGAACAACACATTCTGTAGCCGTTGACGGCACGAAAAGCGCTTGCTCAATCGGGCAAGGCGCCGTGCTCGCGCAGCAGGCGGGTGAGGGGTTCGAGTTGCTGCGCATAGGGTTGCCAGCGCCCGGCGGCACGGCGATGAATCGGCTCCTGCACCTGGAAGCGGCTGGAGGTGAGCACGGTGCGCGCGGTGGCTTCGGGGGTGAGCACGCCGTCATGCCAGGGCAGGCCGATGCGCTGCAGCACGGCCGCAGCGTGCGCCTGGGGCGCGGCGACGAGGTCTTCGTAGTGCAGCTCGTGCAGCATGCCCTCAGGCAGCGCGGCGCGCCAGTGCGCCATGCAGCGGCGGTGAAAGAGGATGTGATGCGCGATGTCGTCGATGTGGTTGGCGTAGGGGTGATGACCGGCGAAATGGTGGAACAAAATACTCAGGGCAACGTCGCGCGGGTCGCGCTGGATGTGGATGATCCGGGCGCTTGGAAACAGCAGGGCGATGAGACCCAGGCGGACGAAGTTGTGCGGCATTTTGTCGACGATGCGCCGCGCCTGCAGCGCCTGTGGCGGCAGGGTGTGCAGATAGCGTTGTGCCAAAAGCGCGAGACTGCCGGCGTCGAGCGCGGCGGCGCGCGTCGGCCATTGCTCGGGGTTGACGGGCGCGAGTTCGTTGGTGATGTGGCCGAGTTCGTCGATTTCGCCGGCGGCGTAGACGTCGGGGTGGCCGGCGAGCATCTGTTCGAGCAGCGAGGTGCCCGAACGCGGCAGGCCGACGATGAACACCGGCCGGTCTTCGCGCTCCAGCCCGTAGGGCGGGCGGCTGAGCCGGGCCGGGGTGAAGGCGCGCTCGAGCGCGGCGGCCAGGGCTTGTTCGGCGGCATGGCTGGAACGCTCGCCCTTGAGCCGCTTGCCCGCCATGGCCTGGGTGAACGCTTTGGCGGGGTCGCCGGCCTTGTCGTGCAATTGGGCGAGGAGGATGTGCATATCGATCCGCTCGGCCACGGTCGCCTGGGCGCTTTGTTCCCCTAGCCATTTCTCGGCGGCGGCGATGGCTTGCGGCAGCAAGGCCTTGCGGGCGAGGGCGAGCTGGCCCAATGCCTGGATGGCGCTGCGCTTGCCCGCGGCGACGGCCGCATTGGACAGCAGCAGGCTCTGCGCCTCATCGAGCTGCCCCGCGGCGCGCAGCGCGAAGGTGTAGACGGCCAGATGGTCGGCGGTCGCCCGGCCCGACTCGATCAGCGGGCGCAGGCGGTCGATCGCGGCCTGCTCCTCGCCTGCGGACACGAGCAGACCGGCGAGGTTGACCAGGGGCTCGGGAGCGGTGGGGTCGATGGCCAGCGCGCGCTCGAACGCAGCACGCGATTCGGCCACGCGGTTGAGCTGCCCGAGCAGATTGCCGTAGTTGGTCCAGGTATTGGCGAGGCTGGGATCGAGTTGCAAGGACTGGCGATACGCCGGCTCGGCTTCGGCGAGCTTGCCCTGCGCGCGCAGGGCATCGCCGAGGTTGAGCCAGATGCCGGCGTGTTGCGGATGGAATTGCAGGGCGCGGCGAAAGACGGCTTCGGCCTGAGCAAAGTCGCCGCTGCGCTGATGCACCTGGCCGAGGTTGTTCCAGCCGTCGGGGTCGGTGGGGGCAAGCTGCACGGCGCGCTTGGCGGCGTCACGGGCCAGGTCGGTCTGGCCGGACATTAGGGCGGCGGCGCTGAGGTTGACCCAGGCACGCTTGTCCTGCGGCGCCAGCGCGGCCATGCGCTGGAAGTCGGCAACCGCTGCGGCGTCCCGCCCGGCGGCGTAATGCAGCAGCCCGCGCTGCAGCAGGGCTTCGATATGGTTGGGGTCGGCGCGCAACGCGGCCTCGAAGTGTTGCCGCGCAGGGTCGGTCTGACCCAGGAGCAACTGCGCGGCCCCGGCGAGGTAATGGATTTGCGCGTGATTCGGCGCGAGCGCGAGCGCCCGTTGGTAAAGCTGCAGCGCCTGGACGGGCTGGCCCTGTTGATGCAGGGCGACGGCCTGTTGCATCAAGGCGTCGAGCGTGGAAGGGGCAGGAGGTGCCGACATGGGATCAGGACTCCACCAGCAGGCCGAAGCGACGCAGACGGTGCAGGGTGTCGTCGAGATGGGTGACGAGCATGCCGCGGCGCAGGATGGGATCGGTCACGGGCTTGCCGTCGCGGTTGAGGGTGAGCTTGCCCGCAGCGAACAAGGGGTCGAGCGCATCGAGAAGCGCGGGCCGGTCGCGCGTGCCGTCGAGCAGGGCGAGGACGCGAACCGACAGCGGATCGAGCGCCACGATTTCGTGGCGCAC
>Ga0067045_1029914_pt1 | contig 17635 bp, 18 predicted proteins | sample TerdegcTABiofilm_FD_59184 | JGI IMG/M metagenome (GOLD analysis project Ga0067045, IMG submission 59184) | Combined Assembly of (Gp0054472, Gp0054536) Wastewater bioreactor microbial communities from Singapore -Terephthalate degrading... | reverse complement strand
CATGGCCAGCAGGGACTTGGCGTCGAAGGGAGGGGCGGAAAAGGCCAGGGTGGCTCGGGGCGCGGCCCCAAGCCCCGAGGCCTCGAACTTTCCCGTGGCGGTCAGCCCGGCCTTGGGCACGGTCAGGACCAGGGCCGGGCAGGAGGCCAAGCCTTTCCCGTAGTCGTAGTCGAAGGACATATCCAGCCCGGCGGCCAGTCCGTCCCCAGGCAGGATGCCGCCCGAGGCCGATCCGGACAGAACCATCTTGCGGCCCGTGATCCGGTTCTCCTCGGCCAGAATCTCCACATCGCCCCGTCCCTGGGCCGAGAAGGCGGCCACGGGCAGTCCCTTGCCCCCGCCCTCGATCCGGACCTGGGCGTCGGAGACGGCAAAGCGCATGGCCGACGGGTCCACCATGGTTTTCCCGGACAGTTCGACCCTGGCCCGGACTTCGGGCCTGGCCGAGGTGGCGGACAGGGACACCTCGGCCGCGAAGGGCCGGCCCGGCTCGATGCCGCCGGCGGAAAAGGCGATGTCCGTGAGGGAGAAGACCGTGTCCGCGGCCCGGTCCTCGAAACGCGCCTCGGACCCGGTCAGCCGGGCGTTCTCCACCAGATAGCGGAAGGAGGAGGTCCGGCCGTCGGTCTTGGTGACCACCACCACGTCCTTTTTGACCTCGACCTTGGCGATGGGCAGGGCCTTCCAGTTTTCCCGGCCGTCCTTGTCCCGGATCAGCCGCACCCGCAGTCCCTGCACGCGGACCCCGGTGACCTCCAGCCGTCCGCGCAAAAGGGGCAGGGGCCGGACCTGGATGCCGGCCTTGTCGACCTCGGCGAAGGTCTCCCCGGGGAATCCCGGAAGATCGCCGAGGCGGGCCTGGTCCATCTCCACGCCCAGGGAGGGAAACAGGCTCAGGCGCAGCCCGCCCGGCACCGAGAGGGTCAGCCCCGTGGTCTGGTGCACGAAGCCGGCCACCAGCGGGGTGAAGGCGGCCGGGTCCACCAAAAGCCGCAGGAGGAGAAGGGCGGTTACGGCCAGGGCCCCGAGGCCCAGGGAAACGATCAGGATTTTTTTTCGTGTCGGGGTCATGCGGCCTCCGGGGGGTCCGAAGCGGCGTCTTTTTGTGGGGTGTTACCGTGTGTTGACCCTCAAAAAACGGGAAGTCAAGCCCCCCGGCGCTGGGCCAGCCAGACCCCGGAAAGGACCATGCCCCCGCCAAGGACAAGCGAGGGGGCCATGGTTTCGCCCAGGACCACGATTCCCAGCGCGACGGCCACCACGGGCACGAGGTTGATGTACATGCCCGCCCGGCTGGGGCCGATGCGCTTGATTCCCTCGTAGTACCAGAAAAATCCGTACCCCGTGGCCATGATGCCCAAAAAGAGCAGATGCAGCCAGTCGGCCGCCCCGGCCCCGGCCGCGTCGTGCACGAGCCCCCCGGCCAGGGCCGGGGGGAGAAGGAAGGCCCCGCCGAGCAGGCACGACCAGGTCACGGCCTCGAGCGGCGCCACCCGGGTCATCACCGCCCGGCCGGCCAGGGTGTAGGCCGCCCAGCAGGCCACGCAGCCGAGGATCGCGAGGTCCCCGGGGCTGAACCCGCCGTAAAAAAGGGCCAGGGGCTCGCCGCCGGACAGGACCACCCCGGCCCCGCAGAAGGACAGGACGATGCCGCAAATCCGGGCCGCCCCGAAGCGTTCGCGCAGGGCCAGCCCCGAATACAGGGAGACCACGGCGGGGATGGCGGCCACGATCAGCGCGGCCCGGCCGGCGGTCACGGTCCGAAGGCCGGCGAAGAAAAAGGCGTTGTAGCCGAAGACCCCGGTCAGGCCCAGAAGCGCGAGCCCGGGCAGGTCGCGCCGGGCCGGCGGGGAAAACCTCCCGTGGACCCGGCGGGACAGCAGGAAAAGAAAGGCCGAGGCCACGGCGAAGCGCAGAAAGGCGGCCGAAAACGGCCCCATGGCCTGGGCCAGATGGCGGCCGGAGATCCAGGTGCCTCCCCAGAATACGGCCGAGGCGAGAAGTTTGGCGTGCGTCTTCCACATGGGCGGCTCCGGGGTGCGGGGTGGCCGGGCAGGGGGATGTCGCATACAATGGCCCGGCTGTCACGACCGAAGCGGGAAAGGGGATCCGGAACCCCGGACGCGGACCCGGGCGGTTCGCCGCCAGAATATTTTGTGGAGGAAACGATGCGAAACACGGTTTTTGCCCTCATGGCCCTGGTCGCCCTGTGTCTGGTGGCCTGCGCCCGCAAGCCCGCCCCGGCCCCGGAAACGGCCCCTGCGGCGAAGGCCCCGGCCGGGCCGGACGCGCTTTCGGTCCTGGGTAGGACCGATCCCCTGTCCGGATCGCGGCAGGTGGTCCTGGTGGTCACCCGGGATTGGGACTCGATTACCGGCCGGATGGCCGTCTTCGAGCGCGATGCCCCGGACGCGCCCTGGCGGCGGGTCCTGGCCCCCTTCCCGGTCACCGTGGGCCGCGCCGGGCTGGCCTTCGGGCGCGGCCTGCACGGGGACGGCCCCTCCCTGCCCGGGGTCCCGGCCAAGCGCGAGGGGGACGGCAAGGCCCCGGCCGGGGCCTTCGCCCTGACCATGGGTTTTTCGTATGATCCCAAGGCCCTCGGGTTCGTCCCGAGGTTGCCCATGCACCACGTCACGGCCGACACCGTGTGCGTGGAGACCCCGGGGTCGCGGCGCTACAACGCCATCCTCGACGAGTCCACGGCCGGCTCCCCGGACTGGGTGAGCCCGGACCGCATGCTGCGGCCGGACGGCCTGTACGAAAACGGCCTGTTCGTGGCCCACAACACGGACCCCGTGGCCCCCGGGGCCGGCTCCTGCATCTTCATCCATTCCTGGCGCGGGCCCGATTCGCCCACGGCCGGGTGCACGGCCATGGAGCCGGGGCGGGTGGCGGAGCTTTTGCGCCTGATCGACGCGGCCAAAAAGCCGGTCATGGTGCAGATGCCGCGAGCCATGCTCGATCGGCTGGGACCGGCCTGGGGATTGCCGGACATGTCGGCCGACGGCCCGTAGTCCGGGTCCGGCCCGACCGGAGGGCGGACATCCCCGGGCGGCGCCGCCTCACGGGAAGGGGTGTCTTTTTTCGGCGGATTCGGTTATACCGAAAATAAGGAGAAGAGCCGCCATGCCGGAGCGTAAATATGCCTTCTCGTGGGACCTGATCGGCAACCTGGACATCGGCAGGCCCAATCTCGGCCCCACGACCCGCCTGGAGGTGTACCGGCTCATGCAGTACGCCTTCCGGGACGTCATGGAACGCCACCTGGGCGCGGCGAAGACCGACGCCATCTTTTACGAGGCCGGGTATCTGGCCGGGCAGGAGGTGTACAAGCAATTCCTCGGCGGGATAAAGGAGTTCGGAACGTTTCTGAACAGGTTGCAGACCACCCTCAAGGAGTTGAGCATCGGTATCCTGCGGGTGGAAAAGGCCGATCCGGAGAAGAAATCCTTCGTCATCACCATATCCGAGGACCTGGACTGCTCCGGGCTGCCGGAGCGTGATTTCGAGGTGTGCGTGTACGACGAGGGTTTTTTGGCCGCGCTTCTGGACAGCTTCACCGGGGAGCGGTTCGTGGTCAAGGAAATCGACTGCTGGTGCACCGGGGACCGCACCTGCCGGTTCACGGCCGAGATCCCCTCCGGGAAGGACTCATGACCGTGTCGGCACAACCGGACACGGACGGGCGGGACCCCGCCGCCGCCGCGGAGGCGGCCGAGGCGGTGCGGTATCTGGCCCGGATCGTGGGCGACCCCCTGCCGCCGCCGGCCCCGCCCTCCCACCTGGAAGGGATCGAGGGCCTGCCGGAACTGGCCATGACCCTGGCGGCCGAGAGGGCCTTCGCGGCCCGGCTTGCCGAGGGCGACCTGTCGGGCGACCTGTCGGCCAGGGGATATCTTGCGGGCGCCCTCAAGACGCTTCAGGCCAATCTGCGGCATCTGGCCTGGCAGGCCTCGCGTGTCGCGGAAGGCGATTTCTCCCAGCGCGTGGACTTCATGGGGGAGTTCTCCCGGGCGTTCAACGCCATGGTGGGCCGATTGGAGCGCTCTCTGGCGGAGCTGCGCGAAAGCGAGCGCAAATACCGCCAGTTGGCCATCACCGACAGTCTGACCGGGCTGTACAACCTGCGGTACTTCTTCAGCATCGCCGAGAAGGAATTCCGTCGCGCCCTGCGCCACCGCCGTCCCGTCTCGGTGATCATGCTGGACATCGACAATTTCAAGGCCGTCAACGACCGCCACGGCCATGCCGTGGGGGACACGGTGCTGCGGGAATTCGCCCGGGTCCTGGGCGATACCCTGCGCGGGGCGGACGTGCTGGCCCGCTACGGGGGCGAGGAGTTCATCGTGCTTTTGCCGGAGACCGACGCCCCGGGGGCCATGGCCGTGGCCGAGAAGCTCAAGAAAAATGTGGAGGGGTGCTTCATCGGCCTGGAAAGCGGCTGCCTGCACATCACCGCCAGTTTCGGAACCAGCACCTTCGACGCCTTTTCCGGAAACCGGCGGTCCTCGGCCGAAATCATGGAACTGGCGGTGAAACGGGCCGACCAGGCGCTGTACCAGTCGAAAAACACCGGCAAGAACAAGGTCACGTTTCTGGCCCTCGACGATACGGCCGCCGAGGCCCTGGGATTGGGGGCCTCGCGGAAGATGCGCGCCGGCGGGACGTAGGCGGCGTCCGGGAGGAGGCGGGCGGTGTGGGGCCTTAGGGTTCGACGGGCTTGTTTTGCCGCTTGAGGGAGAAATTGAGCATCTTTTTGGCCTCGTCGAAGGACGGCGTGATGCGCAACGCGATGCGCGCCGCCTTCTCGGCCTTGTCGAAACGGCCCCAGTCCACATACACCCGGCCCAGGTTGAAATAGAGGTTGGCGTCGTTTTTGGCGTAGGGTACGGCGCGCATGAAATACTTCTCGGCCACGTCGAACTTTTTTAAGCGCCTGAGCACGATGCCGATGCGGTTGTACAGGTGGATCTGGTCCGGGGACAGCTCCAGGGCCTCGTCGAGGTAGCTGAAGGCGTCCTCGTAGAGTTCGCCCTTGATGAACAGGTCCGCGATGCGGGCCTTGAGATCGGAGTCGTCCGGGAACTCCTTGGCCAGCTTTTCCAGGACCTCGCGGGCCTCGTCGTACTTCTGCTCGGCCAGAAGCAGGCGGCCGCGCTCCAGTTCGGCCGCGCGACGCTGGTTTTTGTCCAGAATGATCCCCCGGGCCTCGACCACCGCCGTGTGCTGCAGTTCCTGGAGCACGTCGCGCAGCATCTCGGCCAGCTGTTTCTCCTGGCCGGGCTGGTACTGCATGAGCAGGGGATAGGCGCCGCGGAACCCGCTGTCGTTGTTTAAGTGGTAGACCGCGTCCGTGAGCATCCGGGCGAATTCGTCGCGCTCGGACTTCATGAGCTGGGAACGCAGGATGCCGTTTAGGGCCTCGTAGAGCGCGGTGACCGCCGGAAACACCTTGCCCTGTTTGAGGTGGGTGCCGACGGCGGTGATCTGGGCGCGCGCCTTGGTCAGTTCCGCGGACATGTCCTGGCCTTGTGGGGAGGTCGCCCTGGACTATCTGCCGGTATGCTCCCTGACCATGTCCCGGAACCGCCGGAAGAAGAACCGGCTGTCGTGGGGGCCGGGGGCGGCCTCGGGATGGTGCTGGATGGCGATGATCGGCTTTTTGACGTGGGCGAAGCCTTCCAGGGTCTGATCGTTCAAGTTGATGTGCGTCGGCCTGACGTCCTTCAAGCCGTCGATGTCCACGCAGAAGCCGTGGTTCTGGGACGAAATCTCGATGCGGCCGGTCTCCAGGTCCTTGACCGGGTGATTGAGGCCGTGATGCCCGAACTTGAGTTTGAAGGTCCTGCCGCCCAGGGCCAGCCCCAGAAGCTGGTGCCCCAGGCAGATGCCGGCCGTGGGATAGATGTCCGCCAGGACGGCCGTGGCCTCGATCAATCCGGGCAGGGCCGCGGGATCGCCGGGGCCGTTGGAGAGGAACACCGCGTCCGGGGACAGGCGTTTGACCTGGTCGGCCGTGAACGTGGAGGGCACGGCCAGGATGTCGAACCCCTGGTCCAGAAGAAGGCGCAGGATGTTCCACTTGATGCCCATGTCGTAGACGACCACCCGGGGCCCGGGTCCGGGCCAGGCATAGGTCCCGTCCACCAGATCCACGGGGATCGGCTTTTTCCCGTCGAAGCCGTACGGCCCGGCGCAGGTGACCCGGTCGGCCAGCCCCAGGCCCTCCATGGACGGCAGGTTCCGGGCGGCCTCGATGATCAGCTTCGGGTCGGACACGTCCGTGGAGATGTAGCCGCGCATGGCCCCATGCAGGCGCAGATGGCGGGTCAGGGCCCGGGTGTCGATGCCCTCGACGCCCATGACCCCCTGGCGGGTGAGATACTCGGGAAGCGAGGCGGTGGCCCGCCAGTTGGAGGGCGTCTTGCAGCATTCCTTGACGATGAAGCCGGCCACATGGATTTTGGCCGATTCCACGTCGGCCGGGTTGACCCCGTAGTTGCCGATATGCGGATAGGTCATGCACACCATTTGGCCATGGTAGGAGGGATCGGTGAGCACCTCCTGATAGCCGGTCATGCCGGTGTTGAAAATGACCTCCCCGCCGGCGACGCCCTGGCCGGTGAAGGATTCGCCGTGGAAAAGGGTGCCGTCTTCCAGGGCAAGGATGGCTTTCATGCGATTCTCCGGGAACGGGATGCGGTCTGTGGCCGCTCAAGGCTTTGCCCTATACCGTGAGGGCGGTTTCGTCCAGTGCGCGCCGGGCCTCGCCGTGGCGCGCCGCTCCTGAAATAGGCATCCATGGCCTCCGCGCAAGCCCCGGGCCGTCCGTCCGGCCTCAATGCGTGTGCAGGCATCGGCCCAGGCCCAGTTCGATGAGCCGGGCCAGGAGGTCCTCGAAGGTCATGCCCGCCGCGGCGGCCGAACGGGGCAAAAGGCTCGTGGGGGTCATCCCCGGCAAGGTGTTGGTTTCAAGGAGCCTCAGTCCCGAATCCGTCAGGATGAAGTCCGAACGGCTGTACCCGGAGAGCCCCAGGGCCCGGTGGGCGGCCAGGGCGGTCTGCTCCAGGGCGTGGAGGACCTCCTCACCCACGGGCGCCGGGCAGATCTCGTCCGCGCCCTCGGGCGAATACTTGGAGGCGTAGTCGAAAAAGCCGCTTTGCGTCTTGGGACGGATGAGGATGGGCGGCAGGGGGGTTTCGCCGAGTATGGCGCAGGTCAGTTCGGTGCCGGAAAGGGCCGGCTCCACCAGGACCGCGTCCCCGCTTTGGAAAATTTTCTCCATGGCCGGGAAAAGGTCGTCCGGGTCCCGCGCCAGGCTGGCGAGGACGCTCGAACCGCCGAGGTTCGGCTTGACGAAATAGGGCCCGGGAAAGCGGGGCCGGAAATCGCGCGGAGGCGGGGTGGGCAAAAACTCCCAGACCGGCGTGGGAAGGCCCCGGGCCGAAAAGACCTGCTTCGCCGCGGCCTTGTTCAGGGCCAGAAACGAGCCGGCCGGTCCGCTCCCCTGGTAGGGGACGCGGGCCGCGTCGAGCATGGCCTGGATGAGCCCGTCCTCGCCCGGAGCGCCGTGCAGGTTCACGAAGGCGAAATCGGCCTCGGCCGCCCGGGCCAGGATGTCGCCGAAATGACGGGCCGGGTCCAGGAAAAGGACCTCGTGGCCGAGATTTACCAGGGCCTGCCGGATTTTTTCCGCCCCGGACAGGGACACCTCGCGTTCACTCGACCAGCCGCCGGCAATGAGCAATATCCGCATCCGGATCGAATCCCAGGGTTTGCATCAGCGCCTCCTCGATCTCCCGTGCCTGGGCCAAGGAAAGGCCGATGCGTTGACGTATCTCGGGCGTGGCCCCGTACCGGCTCAAAAGATCCTCGAACCGCTCGTTTAGGCTGACCACCCGGTTGTGTTTGACCCGCTTGTCGCTGTAAATGATGCTCAAGGGCAGGAAATGGGCCCGGAGGTCCATGTCGAAGGGCCAGTGGACGTGGTGGACGATCCCCTGGGCCAGGGCCGCGTTTCCGGTCAGTTCCTGGACCCAGGCCCCGCCGAGCTGGCTGTGGTTGCCCCCGTGGCGGATGGTGTAGGTCTTGGCCAGGTCGTGTAAAAGGGCGGCGGCCCGCACGGCGTCCACGTCCACATCGAGGCCGGCGGCCGCGGCCTTGACGGCCAGGGCCTCGGCGATGCAGGCCACGGCGAGGCTGTGGGCGCGGATATTGGGGAGCATGTCGAAGGCGTCCCACAATGCCAGGCATTGCTCCCTGGACGGCACGAAGTCCACCCTGGGCGCGTTCGCGCCGGGCGTCTTCCCGGGCGGAGTCCGGGGAGGGAGGCCCGTGGGGGCGTCGGTGTGGGGCTTCTCGGGCATGGAGATCGGTTTTCCTGGCGGAATGTGGGCTGACCGGCCGTGTCCCGCGTTCGTATTCCTTAACAGCCGGTTGTGAAAAAAGCAAAGGCGTCGCCGCGCCCGTCACGGACTGCGGCGTTGCCGCGGGGAGAGGAATGAAGCGGTATCTGGTGAGCTACGAGACGAAAATGCTTGAGGACCGGCAGGGCGTGGAGACGGTCGAGGCCGAAAGCAAGGGAGGGGCCATGTTCGCGGCCCAGGCCGTGGTCCATCCCGAGGCCCCGGGCGACGAGCCCGTGTTCTATTTCGAACCGTTGTCCATCGTGCCCCGCGAGGACGGGAAAACCTACGCGGTCGAATATCGGACCAAGGTCGAGCGGGCGGTGTCCGGCCAGGTGGAAGTGGAGGCCGAGGACGCGGAGCAGGCCCGGAAAAAGGCCCGATTCGCGGTGCATCGCGAACTGATTCCGCCCACCTGCTTTCGGGCCGTTTCCATCGAGGAACTGGCGTGAGCGACCAGGCCCCGTCCCCATCCCCGGACGGGACAGGCCAGGCCCCCGATCGTCGGCGCGGACAGGGGGCCGCCGTGAATCCCATCCGGTTTCCGGACAGGCTCCAGGTCAAGCTGAGCCTGGTCATCGTGGTGGCCTCCACCCTGGTCCTGGCGGGATTCAGCCTGTTCGAATACCATGCCGCCAAGACCAGGTATCTCGGCCAGTTGGGGCGTCTGGCGGAAACCGTGACCGACCGTCTTTCCCATGTGCTGTTGTCCCCCATGTGGGTGGTCAACGAGAAGGAGGTTTCCCGGATCATCGAAACCGAGATGGAAGACGGCAACATTTTCGCCATCACGGTCTTCGACGAGGACGGCCGGCGTCTTCTGGCCGGAAGGCGGCGCGACGGCGGCCCCCCGCAGGAGGTGGAGCGGCTGTGGGAGAGGGAGGGCCTGATCGGCAGGTCCCGGCTGGTGGAGATGGACGGCCGCAATCTGGGAACCTTGAACGTGTTCGTCCATACCGGGGGCATGGAACAGACCCTGGTCACGGCCATGGTCGGAAACGTCCTGCGCACGCTCTCGTTGGAGATCGTGCTGGTGGCGCTCATCTTCTTGTTCGTCAAAAGCGCCGTGCTCGACCCGTTGGACCGCATGCGCCGGGTGGCCATGACCATCGGCGAGCGCCGCACCTACGCCCTGCGCTTCGACAGCGGCCGGCGCGACGAACTGGGACTGCTGGCCGACTCCTTCAACGAGATGCTGGCCATCATCCAGGAAAACGAGCGCACCCTGAAAACCCACGGGGAACGCCTGGAGGAACTGGTCAACCGCCGCACCCTGGAACTGGCCGGGGCCAAACACGCCGCGGAGAAGGCCAACCAGTCCAAGAGCGAATTCTTGGCCAGCATGAGCCACGAGATCAGAACGCCGATGAACGCGGTCATCGGCATGGCCGATCTGGCCCTGAAGACCCCGCTGTCCCCGCGCCAGCGCCAGTATCTTTCGGTCATCCGGGCCTCCAGCAGGTCGCTTTTGCGGGTCCTGGGCGACATCCTGGACTTCTCCAGGATCGAGGCCGGCAAGTTGGCCATCGAGCGCATCGCCTTCCGCCTCCCGGACGTCCTGGACGAGGTGCTGGATCTGTATCGGGGGGCCATGTCCGACAAGGACATCGAGTTGATCCTCGATCTGGAGCCGGACGTGCCCGAGGCCCTTCTGGGCGATCCCCTGCGCCTGCGGCAGGTGCTGGTCAACCTGGTCTCCAACGCCTTCAAGTTCACCGAACGCGGCGAGGTTCTCGTCCGGTGCGAGCTTTCCCGGGACATGGGCGAGCGGGTGGAACTCGTCATGCGCGTGTCCGATACCGGCCCGGGCATTCCTCCGGAGATGATCGAGAGCGTGTTTAGGGCCTTCACCCAGGTCGACGGCTCCGTGAGCCGCAAACACGGCGGCACGGGCCTCGGCCTGGCCATCGCCAGGGACATCGCCCGGCTCATGGGCGGGGACGTGCGGGCGGAAAGCGAGCTCGGCCGGGGGAGCGACTTTTTCGTCACCATGGTCCTGGAAAAGGACGCCCCGGCCCTGGCCGCTCCCGGCCGGCGCCCGCCCCGGTTCTCCGGTCGGCGCTTTCTCGTGGCCTCGCGAAACGGGCATCTCGCCCATGCCCTGGCCAATATCCTGGCCCGGCTGGGCGGCAGCGCCCGGATCGTCGAGGACGCGGAGGCGGCCCAGGCCGTGCTGGCCGACAAGGCGGACGGCTTCGACGCGGTGATCCTGGACGGGGGGCTGCGGCGGGAGGTCCCCCGGGGCATGGCCGACACCCTTTCCCCGCTTTTTTCCCAGGCCGTTCCCGCGGTCGTTCTTTCCCCATCCGGACATTCCAGGCAGGTCCTGAAGGACATGTATCCGGGGGCCCGTCACTTTCTCGAAAAACCCGTGGGCCGGGGCAATCTCGAGGCCGCGTTGGCCGAGGCCCTGGGGCTCGGGCCCGTCGGGGGGGAGCCGGAAACGGCCCGGGAGGAGAAGCGGCCCTGGGAATCCGGACGGTTCTCCGGGGCCACGGTCCTGGTGGCCGAGGACGAACCCAACAACCGGCAGGTGGTCCTCGAGGTCCTGGGCGAGGCGGGAATCACCGTGCACATGGCCGAGAACGGGCGTCAGGCCGTGGACATCGCGGGACGCGAGCGGTTGGACCTCATCCTGATGGACGTGTCCATGCCCGGGATGGACGGGTACGAGACGGCCCGGGAGATCCGTGCCCTGCCCGGAGGCCGCGACGTGCCCATCGTGGCCATGACCGCCCATGCCCTGGCCGAGGACCGGTCGGCGTGTCTTGCGGCCGGAATGAACGACCATCTGACCAAGCCCCTGGACCGGGACCGGCTTTTTTCCGTGATTTCCAGGTTCGCCGGGCCAGGGCGTTCTCCGGCCGGTTCGACCGGAGAAGGCGTTCCGGGCCGGCCGACCGTGACTTCGGACGAGGCGCTCCTGCGGGAGGTGCCCGGCCTCGACGTGGAGGAAGGCCTGTACCGGCTGGGGGGCAAGGCCGGAATCTACCGGACCATCCTGCTGGGTTTTTCCAAAAACGCCCGGGACTATCTGCAGACGATGCATCGGGCCATGGACCGCGAGCGGTACGCGGAGGCCGGGGAGGTGGCCCACAAGCTGGCCGGCGCCGCCGGAAACGTGTCGGCCGTCCGGGTGCGTGACGCGGCCAGGGCCGTGGAGGAGGCCTTGGACGCCGGGCTCCTCGATGAGGGACGGGCGCGTCTGGCCGAGCTGGACAGGGCCCTGGACATGGTCGCGTCGGGAATCGAACGGCTTCGCGCCACATGACCCGGCGGCATTCCCGGGACCATGCCCCGGGACCGGCTATTTCATCGGGATAAAAGGAGATGTTTTTTTGTGTTCCATCCCGGTTCGATTTTGTATAGAAAAATAGGCGGCAGTTCGCCTTCCCGTGGGCAAAAAAATGCGTCTGGAACCATAAAGCGGATGGCAAACGGGACGATGCGGTTTGGGATGGGTGACCGGATCGTGGCGGCGGACTCCGGGGGGGATCATGTCTCGCCTCCCCCTTCACTGTAGCCGTGTCTTGTCTTCCACGTGCGACATTCCTGGAATTGGATATGGTCAGCCTCATCCGCGGGTGGGATGCGGCGTGGGATATCGGGGCGCGAGGTTGTTTGGAGCGGAAGGCTTTGGCCGGAGGACGGCCGGATCGGGCAATCCGGTCGGGGAGATCGGCGGACGGCGCACGCCGTTGCAACGGCGTGACCATGGGGTGGCTGGGAGATCATGTTCGCGATAATCGGCATAGTGGTGGTCCTGGGCGCCGTCTTCGGCGGATTCATGCTCGAAGGCGGGCACATGCACGTGCTTTTCCAGCCCATCGAGCTTTTGATCATCGGCGGTGCGGCCATGGGTTCCTTTCTCATCGCCGCGCCCAAATCCGTGATCATCACCTCCATCAAGAAGGGCCTGTCCATCTTCACGGCCAAGGAAGCCTCGACCTCCGATTTCCTGGACCTCCTGACCCTGCTCTACGAGATCATGAACATCGCCCGCCGCGAGGGCATCGTGGCCCTGGAGGCCCATGTCAACAAGCCCGACGGCAGCGCCATCTTCGGGCGCTTCAAATCCGTGGCCGCCAACCACGTTCTGCGCGATTTCATCTGCGACAACGTCAAGGTGCTCATCTCCGAGAGCATCGAGACCCACCGCTTCGACTCCCTGATGAGCCTGGACATCAGCACCATCCAGCACCATGAGCTGGTTCCGCCCGCAGCCATCAACAAGGTGGCCGATTCCTTGCCGGGCCTGGGCATCGTGGCTGCGGTCCTGGGCGTGGTCCTGACCATGGGCAAGATCAACGAGCCGCCCGAGATCCTGGGCCACAGCATCGGCGCGGCCCTGGTGGGCACGTTTCTGGGCATCCTTCTGTGTTACGGGTTCGTCGGCCCGGCCGCGGCGAACATCGAGCATCAGGTGGGCGCCAAGATGGCCTTTCTGACCTGCGCCAAGGAGGCGCTTCTCGGCATGCAGAGCGGTTTCTCCCCGATGCTCTCGGTGGAGATGGGACGCCGGGCCGTTCCCGAGGACGTGCGCCCCTCCTTCGAGGACCTGGAAGGAGCGCTGCGTGGCAAAAAGTAAGACCGGCGAACCGAGCCCGATCATCATCGTCAAGAAGGCCGACGGCGGGCACAAGGCCCATCACGGCGGCAGCTGGAAGGTGGCCTACGCCGACTTCGTCACGGCCATGATGGCCTTTTTTCTGCTCCTGTGGCTTCTGGCCACGCTCAAGCCCGAGCAGAAAAACGAGCTCTCCCTCGTCTTTCAGGACAAAAACGCCCCAACCAAGGAGAAGGTGGTCAACCTGGAGAAGATGCCCTCGTTCATGGCCAAGGACGCCAAGGTCGGCCGGCCGGAGTTCAAGCTCTCCCAGGAGAACAAGCTCAAATACGAAGTGGCCCTGATGATCAAGGAGATGATCACCAACGACCCCAACCTGCGCCAGAATTCCGGGGTCAGCTCCGACGACGCGGGCGTGCTTCTGAACGTCAACAGCCCGGTGCTCTTCGACGTCAACTCCGCCACCCTGAAACCCGGAGGGGACAAGATCCTCGACGGCATCGTCGAGGTCCTCAAGGCCCACAAGCTGGATCTGGTGGTCCGGGGGCACGCCGACGACGGCGAATCCGGCGGCGGGGCCTATCCCTCCAAGTGGGAGCTGTCCTCGGCCCGGGCCGCGGCCATCGTGCGCCACATCGTGGAAAAGGGCGGTATCCCGCCAACGCGGGTGCGCGCCGTGGGCTACGGCGACAGCCAGCCCCTGGTCCCGCCCACCAGCCCCGACGCCCGGGCCAAGAACCGCCGCGTGGAATTCTACTACCACGGCCAGGACACCCCGGCCTGGTAGCCCCGGCCGCGCTCGTTTCCTCCTCCCGCGACAAGCGGTCCCCCTCCTCCCGGCGGTTTTTTTCAGGCCGGGACCTTTACGTGAGGCGTCGCGGAGTTTATCTCTCCTCACTGCCTCGATTCATCCACGCCTATCCGGAGGAAGCCACCGTGTGTCTCGCCGTTCCCATGGAAATCATCGCCATTGCCGACAACGTCGCGGATGTGGAGATCGGCGGCGTCAAGCGCCAGGTCCGCCTGGACATCATCGACGAGGCCCCGGCCGTGGGCGACTACGTCATCGTCCACGCCGGGTTCGCCCTGCGCCGCCTGGACCGAGAGGACGCCCTGGAAACCATCAAGCTCTTTCAGGACGGGCTGAACCTTGAGCTCCTTTGAGGCCTTCAAGGACCCGGCCCTGTGCCGCCGCCTGCTGGAACAGCTTCGGGAGGAGGCCGCAACCCCCATACGCTTCATGGAGGTCTGCGGCACCCACACCGTGGCCATCTTTCAAAGCGGCCTGCGCTCGCTTCTGCCGGACACCATCGTCCATCTGACCGGCCCGGGCTGTCCGGTGTGCGTCACCCACGAGTCCGAGGTGGCCGCCTTTCTGGAGCTGGCCGCCCGGGACGACGTCATCGTGGCCACCTTCGGCGACCTCATGCGCGTGCCCGGCCCCAAGGGCAGAAACCTCAAGACCGCCTCGGCCGAGGGCGCGGCCGTGGAGGTGGTCTATTCGCCCTTCGACGCCCTGGCCCTGGCCAAGGACAACCCGGACCGCACGGTCGTCTTCCTGGGCATCGGCTTCGAGACCACCGCGCCCACCGTGGCCGCCACCATCCGCCTGGCCCGCGAGCAGGGCCTCGGCAACTTCCTGGTCATGAGCTTCCACAAGCTCGTGCCCCCGGCCCTGCGCGCGCTTCTGGCCGACCCCGAGGCCAGGATCGACGCCTTCCTGTTGCCGGGCCACGTCTCGGCCGTCATCGGCGCCGCGCCGTACCAATTTCTGGCCGACGAATACCGGATTCCCTCGGTCATCACCGGGTTCGAGCCCGTGGACATCCTCCAGGCCCTGCTGCACATCGTCCGGATGCGCCGCGACGACGCCCCGGCGGTGGTCAACGAATACACCCGCGTGGTGCCGCAAAACGGCAACCCCAAGGCCCTCGCGGTCATGAGCGAGGTCTTCGTCCCGGTCGACGCCCTGTGGCGGGGAATCGGGGTCCTGCCCCAAAGCGGCCTGGCCCTTTCCGAGGCCTACGCCGCCTTCGACGCCTTCAAGGTCCTTCGCATCGACCTCAAGGACCATCCGCCGCTGCCCGGCTGCCGCTGCGGCGAGGTCCTCAAGGGCAAGATCCCCCCGGACCGGTGTCCCCTTTTCGCCAAGGCCTGCACCCCGGCCAATCCCGTCGGTCCGTGCATGGTCTCCACCGAGGGCGGGTGCGCGGCCTACTACAAGTATCGTGTGGATGCCTGAAAAAGGAGTGATCATGTCGGAACGGCTTCTCCTGGATCACGGAAGCGGCGGGAAGGCGTCGCAGCGTCTGGTCGCCGAAATGTTCATGCGCCATCTGGACAACGAGATTCTGGGCCGTCTGGACGACGCCGCGTTTCTGAACGTCTCCGGCCCCATCGCCATGAGCACGGATTCGTTCACCGTGGACCCGATCTTTTTCCCGGGCGGGGACATCGGGTGCCTGGCGGTGCACGGGACGGTCAACGACGTGTCCATGCTCGGGGCCAAACCGCTGTATCTGACCTGCGGATTCATCCTGGAGGAGGGCCTGGACCTGGGCGACCTGGAGCGGGTGGTGGCCTCCATGGGCCGGGCCGCGCGGGAGGCCGGGGTGCTGGTGGTGGCCGGGGACACCAAGGTGGTGCCCCGGGGCGCGGCGGACAAGATGTTCATCAACACCACGGGCATAGGCGCGGTGGTGGTCGATCCCGCGCCCAGCGGACACCGGGCCAGGCCCGGGGACGCGATCCTTTTGAGCGGCACCATGGGCGATCACGGGCTGGCGATCCTGTCCACGCGGCAGGGGCTGTCCTTCGAGTCCCCGGTGGTCAGCGACTGCGCCTCGCTGTGCCACATCGTGGGCCGGGTGCTCGACGCCGTGCCGGACGTGCACGTGCTGCGCGACCCGACCCGGGGCGGCCTGGCCACGACCTTAAACGAGATCGCCGGACAGTCCGGGGTGGGGTGCTTCATCGAGGAGTCGCTCATCCCGGTCGATCCGGCCGTGGCCGGGGGCTGCGCGGTGCTCGGGCTCGATCCGCTGTATCTGGCCAACGAGGGGAAATTCATCTGCATCGTGCCCGAGGAGGACGCCGAGGCGGCCCTGGCGGCCATGCGGGCCGATCCGCTGGGCAGGGGGGCCTGCCGCATCGGCGAGGTGCGCGCCGATCACCCGGGCAAGGTGGTCATGATCACGCCTCTGGGCGGGCAGCGGCTTTTGGGGATGCTCGAAGGGGAGCAGTTGCCGCGCATCTGCTGAGGCCGGCCTCCCGAGCGCTGTCCGAAACAGCGGGGTCTCGTTCATGCCTTCGCCCTGGATCGACATCTCCCGCCCCGTGCGTGAGGGCATGGCCGTTTGGCCGGGCGATCCGCCGACCCGGCTGCGCCGCGTCCAGGACATGTCCGTCGGCGACGCCTGCACGGTCACGGCCATCGAGATGTGCGCCCACGCCGGAACCCACCTGGACGCACCCTCCCACTACCTTCCGGACGGCCCGGACATCGCGGCCATGCCCGTCGAGGCCGGCATCGGCCCGGCCCGGGTCATCGCCGTCGCCGACACCCGCGCCATCACCCCGGACGAGCTCGCCGGACACGCCATCCGGCGCGGCGAGCGGCTCCTCTTCAAGACCGCCAATTCAACCCGCCCTTCCGCGACGGACGCCTTCTCTCCCGATTTCGTGCGCCTAACGGCCGACGCGGCCCGGTTCCTGGCCGGGCGCAAGGTGCGCCTGGTTGGCATCGACGCCCCGTCAGTGGGCGCTGTCGCCGGCGACGGGGACGAGGTCCACCGCGTGCTGCTCGCGGCCGGGGTGTGGCTTCTGGAGGGGCTTGACCTGTCCCGGGCGGCCCCCGGTCCGGTGCGTCTGGTGTGCCTGTCCCTGCGCATTCCCGGGGCCGACGGGGCCCCGGCCCGGGCCGTGGTCCGCCCGGTTCGGCCCCGCTCCCGTCGGTCGTGAGCCGGCGGCGGCCGGGCGGGGTCGCGGCGAAGAACGCTTTCGTACTCGCGAAGGGGCAGTTTTTGTGCTTCGTACGGGTGCGCGCCGGAAGAAGGCCTCCCGAAATCGCGAGGGAATCATGCACATCCTGTGCGGTGACGACCGGGGACCGGCCTGGCCGGCCGGGAATCCGGACCCGGCCGCCATGCGCCTGATCGGGGGCGCGGCCGTGGCATGGTCCTGGCACTGTGGGGGCAAACAGCTTGTGATTCCCGCATATCGCGGGAGGAAACGGAGGTTTGCCCCATGAAGCGTTTCATCCTTGCCGCCGCGTTGTGCCTGGTCGTGTGCCTCGCGGCCTCGGAATCCCGGGCGGTCCGGATCGCGGTCCCCGGGGTGTGGGTGGATTTCCCGATCGTGATCGGAGGGCCGTCGCTTCATGAGCGTCGGCCGGCGTACCAGACGGCCTGCGCCCCGATGCCGCCGCCCCCTCCGGGCTACCGGGGGCATCACCGGGGAAGGGGATATTACGGGGCCTCTCCGGACCGGGGCTCTTTCGGCCCGCCCCCGCCGCCCCCGGGTTTTCGCCCCGGATACGGCCCGCCCCCGCCGCCCCATTTCGGTCCGCCGCCGGGGAGTCGGGGCCACGCGTCGCCCCCGCCGTACTATCGGGTATGGTAGGAATCTCCCGGTAAGGGAGTGCGACGGATGCAAGGGAAACGGG
>Ga0067045_1003653_pt1 | contig 17640 bp, 23 predicted proteins | sample TerdegcTABiofilm_FD_59184 | JGI IMG/M metagenome (GOLD analysis project Ga0067045, IMG submission 59184) | Combined Assembly of (Gp0054472, Gp0054536) Wastewater bioreactor microbial communities from Singapore -Terephthalate degrading... | reverse complement strand
TGCCCAGGATACCGTTGCTTGGGAGAATGATGAGCGTATCAGAGCCGGTAAGGGTCCTTACACTGAGGAGGAATATGCCGAGCGGGTTGACTGGCATCTCCGGCGAATCCCCTACAAGCTGGTCAAATGCCGCTACCACAGCTTTCAGAGATACTTTCACTGGCTGAAGCAGCTCGGTTGGGTAGAAATTACTGGCGAAGAGGAAAAGTCTTCAGTCCAAGAAAATGTGGAGAAATCTCGTTCTGAAGCTGGCTTAGAGCCTTATGCCACACCACCACGAAGATATTACCGCCTTACCAGGGAAGGTATTGAAGCGCCCGACTACCAGTGGTCAAATCCGCTTATCACCTGTCATCCAGAAATCGCTGGCATTCCTGCGTTGGAATATTTCCGCGGAAAGCGGAAGGAACGTAAGTACACTAGAAAACAACCCACTAAACGACGGGCGCGGGAATAAAATGCTTAAAAACAACTCTACGTTTTCAAGCTAGCCCATTCTCTAATCATGTCTAGCGCTCAGACACAACTCTCAAACATCCAGATTCCGGACGGCTTTAGCATGTGTCTGGATAAACTCTTTACGAGGGAAAACCTCTACACCCATCAGGGTACGAAATGTATCCTCAGCGCTTGTCATATCACCGATATTTACCGCCAGTAACGTGCGAGTAGCTGGATTCATAGTGGTTTCCCATAGTTGCTCGGCTGTCATCTCACCCAGGCCTTTGTAACGCTGAATATCGAATTTCCTGTTTCCTTTTATTTTAGTGAGTATTTCTTCCTTATCTTGTTCAGAGTAAGCCCACTGTTCAGAGTGACTGCTTTTTACGCGGTAGAGCGGCGGCTGAGCAATAAATAGGTGTCCACCCTCGATTAGCTTTATCATGTGCCGAAAGAAAAAGGTGAGCAAGAGTGTCCGAATATGGGAGCCATCGACATCAGCATCAGTCATGAGTATTACTCTGTTATAACGTAGCTTGGACAAATCGAGGTCATTATCTATACCCACGCCGAGCGCAGTAATGATAGCGCGAATTTCTTCGTGAGACAGCATTTTATCCGGGGATGCCTTTTCCACATTTAGTATCTTCCCACGGAGTGGCAATATGGCTTGGAACCGACGGTCCCTTCCCTGTTTTGCTGAACCTCCTGCTGAGTCTCCCTCTACCAGGAATATTTCACTGTAAAGAGCCCCTCTTTCTGAGCAGTCAGCTAGTTTCCCGGGCAGTGTACTGGAAATAAGCCCGTTCTTCTTTATGATTAAGTCACGAGCTTTTCTTGCGGCCTCCCTGGCTTTTGCGGCAAGCAGGCACTTCCCTATTATTGCGGCAAGGTCGTGGGGGTGTTCTTCAAAGTAAAGCGAAAGGCCATCAGCCACTATATTTTCCGCTAAGCCTTTAACGTCCGCATTACCCAGTTTAGTTTTAGTCTGTCCTTCAAATTGAGGCTCGCTAAGTTTAACGCTAAGGATGGCGGTTAGCCCTTCTTTGACATCCTCACCGGTCAGGTTGGGGTCATCTTCCTTGAGTAACTTGTTTTTACGGGCACATTCATTGAGTGTACGTGTAAGTGCGGAACGAAAACCAGATACATGAGTACCGCCATCTACTGTATTTACGCAGTTGACGAATGAGAAGAGTGACTCACTCAACCCGTCATTGTACTGAAGGGCGGTTTCAATTCCAATGCCATTTACCGTCTTAGAGATATAAATGGGCTGTAAGTGGATGGTACTCTGACCCTTATTGAGGTCACGAACAAAGCTAACAATACCACCCTCGAAGTAATAGGTTATTTCTCTTTGTGTTCTTTCATCCTCAAGGGATATCTCAAGCCCTTTGTTCAGATAGGCAAGCTCTTTTAGTCGCTCTCTTATAATGTCAAAGTCCAATAGGGCTTGACCAAATATGTTTTCGTCGGCAACGAAGTGGACAACGGTGCCTGTATCATTAGCTTCGCCAACCTCATTCACATTATTCTGGGGAATTCCTTCTCGGTATTCTTGTTCATAAGTTCTGCCATTTCGCTTGACAGTAACCTTGAGCCAGGATGATAGAGCATTGACTACTGACGCACCCACTCCGTGTAGTCCGCCGGATACTTTATAGGTATCACCGCCAAACTTGGCTCCAGCGTGAAGAGTTGTCATTACAGTCTCGAGGGCGGTTATGTTCGTCATGGGGTGTACATCAATTGGGATGCCACGTCCATTGTCTTCAACCCTAGCTGCAGCGTCCCCCAGAATAGTAACCAGGATTCTGGTGCAATAGCCAGCTAGAGCCTCATCGACACTGTTGTAGACCAGTTCATACACTAGATGATGTAAGCCGCGCTGGTCTGTGCTACCGATATACATCCCAGGCCGACGGCGGACTGCTTCCAACCCGCCCAGAACATGGATATCACCCGCAGTATATTCATTTTCTGTCTGCGTTTTTGTGCGAGAGGATGGATTTTCTTTTATCAAGATGACGTTAAAACTCCTTCAGCGGAGTAATTTAGAAGATAGTGTGCAATTATAAGCAAAAAGAGACGAACCAAACTTTCTGTATATTGTTGGCTTTGTATCCTGGATGATTCATCTGAATCCCCTCTCTCATTCCTTTTAACATTTCTCCTCTTTTTCTTCACCTTCGCCGTTACCCACTATTGCCTTGGTAGGACGAAGGACTTTATCATGTAGTCTGTAGCCTTTCTGTACCTCTCCTACGACTATGTCTTCTTTTCCTTTTCCCAACAGCACTGCTTCATGAAATTGGGTATCGAAAGGTTCCCCGATGGCCTTGATTTCAGTGAGCCCCTGAGATTCAAGAATCTTGCGAAACTTTCGTTCGATGGCACTGAATCCCTCTACCCACTGCAAACCGTCTGAGCCAGGCGGCATGGAAGCAAAAGCCCGGTCAAGGTCATCCAGCACTGGCAGAAGGCTGAGCATCAAGGAGGCGTTAGCGCACTTGGTAAAGTCACTCCTTTCTTGCTCAATCCGGCGCTTGTAGTTAATAAAGTCCGCTTGTGCCCTCTGCCAGCCGGACAGATAAGCCTCGGCTTTCTTCTCTGCCTCGCCTAGCATTTTCTTCAAGACCTCAATACTCTCCTTTTCAGGCTCCTTATGTTCAGTTTCTCTTTCTTCCTGTTCTCGGGGTATCATTGCTGCTCCTTAATCGTTTCCTCAAATGGTTCCCATTTGTTTCATTAGCTTCCACATAGATGGCAAGCTACCTTCGATAAGATGTGGCTGTTGCGGGTGATTTGGACATCTTGACCTTACAGTCTATACAGCAAGTGGTTTGCGGAAGAGCTTCGAGCCGGGCCGGCGGAATGGGCTTACCGCAGAAATCACATAGTCCATAGGTTCCCTTCTCCAGTTTATCGAGGGCACGCTCCAACTCGGTAATTCGTTCTTGAACTGTTTTGATATGCGCAGACCTTTTCTCATTCTCAGAGTATGCTGTAGCTGCCTCCTCTTTTTTCGTAAAAGAGTCGCCCCCGCGCATTTCATCAATACGCTGCCCTGTTCTTAACGCGATTTCTTCAAGAAGGCGATTACGCTCGCCCTCCAAGTAGTCTCGAATGTTATTCAACACTTTATCCACTTCCCTCTCACCTCCAGCTTGTAGTTCACTTGGACATGGTTGCGACTGTGGCTTGATATCCATGCAAGTATCACAAAGCCACATCCGCTATATAGTTCGAAGACGCCATAGCTTCTCCGCTACCCTCGTTCGCGGCCTCCGGTGCATTATCCACATCCTCACCTTTATTCCCCGGTGTATTCAGAAGTAATTCCATAAACTGTCTCAGAAGTTCATGTTGCGTTTCCTTGAACTCAACCACTAGGCGGGTCCACTCAGGCCTAGCCTGTACCTGGTACCGGATTCTGCGCTCATTTTCTCTTTCTATATCTGTGTGCATCATGCGGCACCTCCAAATTTAGCTTCTACGGTTCATCTTCTATAAGAACAATCGGGAAGTTGCTGCTGTCCACACGAAGGAGGTTTCTTTTCTTTTTCGCGTATTGCCGAAGGAACCACCTGTAACACTCTACTGTCTATATTACTCCAGCGAGAAACGGCGATATCGATTGCCTCTACTTTTCCTAGCACCCGTCTTAATGGAAATATGCTTAAGTAAGTCGAATCCGGAGCTAGATTTACCCGGTTGCAGAACGTGCCGAAATGTGCCATAAGCGTTGGCAATACAGCTTTTTTCTGGATTGCTCCCTTCTCGTGCACGGCTTCCAGGGTCCTGAGTGTTATCATACCGACGATGAAAGCTAAAGCGAAAAGGAAATGATAACCAGTTAGGTGTAAAGAATCCAACTGAAAGGGTTGGAAACCGCCAGCCCACGATAAATCAAGAACGACTGCACGCCTGGCAAACAAATCAGCCAGGAAACCGCCGGCGAGCGCACCAAGACCTGTTCCTGCGCTATCAGCAAGAGAAGCACATGTAAGGTAAGGGGTCGCCCGTCCATACGGGGCTAGCTTAAAACTCAGAGTCCCTACCGTCAGGGTAATACCCGCCACAGCTATTCCAGTGAAAGCATGCAGTATGACAAGCATCGGGATTATAAGGGCATGTTTACCGGGGATAGCAGTAAAAGTCCACCCTATAAGACCTAACAAGAATATGGAGGTACTGAAGTATAAGGCAATTTTGCTACCAAACCTATCGGCAAATGGCCCCCAAAACCGAAGAGATATAATACTAAATACCTCGCTTATCATGGTGAGCGTAATGACCGTCAACATAGGCAGTTTTAAATGCTGCAACATAAATACTGCAAAGAAAGGGATGGCCATGTTTGATGCAAAACCCCAGACCATGAGAAATTTCATGAAATATCGGTAGTTTTGCTCTCGCAGGGGACTGGTGATAACGCGTACAATTGAAGTCTTCGGGTCGACTGTTGGCAGCATCGTTGGTTCTGGAACAAGCATCATCAACACAGGACTTGCCAAGCCCAGAAAGACAAGACCAATGAGGAAAACAAAGGAGTAACCGATGGCCTCACTCCCTGCTGCACTCCAGTAATCGAGGAAAAAACCAGCGCTGAGGCCTAATACCACAGCAGCTGTGCTTGCTAACGACAGCCGTCTCGCGAAGTAGCGACCGAGAATAGTCTGGGGCACGAGGTCACGTTTCCAACTGCTCCACCCGCAGTTTGTCAGGGCGTTAAGCGTGCCTCGTAATGCCATCAATCCCAGCAGTATGGAGATTGCTCCAGTGCCTGGCATTTTCATGACTACAGGGATGAGAGCTATGGGAATCCACAATAGTAATGAAATAAACCATGTGACTATGACGACAATTTTGCGTCGCTGGAGTCTCTCAACCAGCCAAACGGCCGGTACTTGAAACAGGTCTGTAATAAAGGGAAGGCTTGCTAATACGCCTATGTGGAAATTGTTAGCACCAAGCGCCAGTGCGAAGGCAACCAGAAAAGTGCTGTTGGTCAAGCTGGAGAAGCCGGTAGAGACAATACCCTCCCAGGTGAGTGCGCGGAGGCCGCGCCTCACTTCTGCGCGGGAGAGTGCAGGTCTTGGTTGAAAAATAGTCTGTAGCCTCATTGTTAATTTCTACCGACATCACTTTTTCGCCTTTTAGGTTACGGGATACCGGGCAAGTCGGGCGTTTTGTCCCCCAACCACATTCAAGCATCTGACATGATGGAAAACGCCAATAAATCGGTGCTAATACCGTACGCTTTTGCCACCGATACAGCCCTTTCTTAGCAGGAAAACTAAAATCAGGCTTTGAGGAATTCAAAATAAACAACTTATTTTCCGTAGACTTGAATCTATTTCTTTGACACGATATTACTTCTTTTTCTTATTGCCTGCTTTCTTGCCCTCTTTGCGGTCTTTTCGCTGGTTCCTCTTTTGCTTCGCCATCTTTCTCCTTTGCGATGGTATTACCGCTTTACACTCGCTGTCTTCTATAACGCACGTTCCATTTGTTACAGATGGAGTCAATGCTGCTTTTTACCTCTGGATTTGGCGCCCGATAAAGCTCCGCCAAAAATCCGTGAAACAATTCGCTACCGCTCATACCAGAGTTCGGCTCTTCCGGTCCCGGCAGGTTAATATAGACAATCTCAGTCATTAGCTTCTGATATTCTATTGCTGGAGCCATATTATTTCTCCCTAGAAATTGGTACATGCTGAGGACAGAAGTGTAACTCAGGTTTAACTTAAAATGTGTTGGTTTTTGCCTAAGCCAATCTTCTGTTTATACCGATAACAGTGCCGTATACCTGGCACTCATCATTTGTAGCTTCATCAGATGTTGGCGTGTGATGGTAGCGAACCAGGCTGATTTCTGCACCCTGATAACACAGGACAATATTGCCGGAGGATGGCTTTGCCTCCGTATCAATAAAAATAACATCTCCTTCTCTTATGTCCGGCTCAAGCGAGAATCCTCGAACAAGGAGACCTTTAACGTTTTCACTGCCGTTATTAGATAATCCCCAGGTGGCATACTGTCCCACATCGAACACCCCAGTAATTAGTCGAGTCGCATCTGCTGTAACCGGAATATCGACTGATTGAATCTCCAATCCGGCTACAGCTTCATCAAGCGTTTTAGGTGGCCCCTTACGAAACCTCGTGTTTTCTTCTATATAACCGGCTGCCTGATACAGCTCGTTCGGGTGAACCTTAAGTGCCTTGGCCAGCGCTATAAACGTTTCTGCCGTGGGATTCTCATAGTCATCCAACTCCAGACGGGAAATATGGCTTCTGGTCAGTCCGCTTAGCTTGGATAGTTCCCACTGGCTGATACCCCTACGCCGCCTTATTGCTTTGATGTACTTTCCCAAACTCATATACCATTTCGCCCCGCAACCCCCAGATTTTTTATCATTGGGTCTGCTACTAGCGTAGCATATCAATGATAAACCTGTCAAGAGGTCTAATAGCTTCAAAAAAAGAGCATTAACAAAATCCTCTTAACCCCTTGCAAAATGGCTCAAAAGATGCTACTCTAGTAGCAGGGCTGAGCTTCATTTCTTATCGCACCAAAACTTGCCGCGCCCTTAATACCTTTCCCTGTTTCAAAATGCAATTGAAAACTGATTGGGGGGATTTTTCATGCCTGCGAAAGGAATACTTAGCCTGTTTTTGTCACGGATTAACTCCTTTAGAGATGGAGGAAAGCAATGCCCAGCATTGATAGGTACAAAATACCGAGATGCCGGAATTGCGGCAAAGAGCTGGTCACTTTCTACTGGGAAACGATGGCTACGGCCTGCTGTAGCAACACACGCTGCCATGCATACAAGCAGCCACAGAATATAGAAAGAGGAGAGAAAAATGGGGAAAAAGGGAAAAGAGAAAAAGGTATCTCAAAAGAAGTTCAAGAAGAGCTCCGCCTATCTCAGAAAGGGCGCTAAGACCACAGCGAAAGCTAAATAGAGGCATTGATGACACTGTGCTTCAAGTGGCTGCTGACTTTGTTCGGACTCAGGAAGAAACGAAAAAGCCGGCAGCAGCTAAGACGTGAAAAATTTAAGCGAGGTAAAACCATGGGAAAGAGAATGACCGGAAAAGCCAAAAAGAACCAGAGCAACTCCAATAAGGGGATAACCAAGAAAGGAAACAAGAAGTCTAAATAGCCCAGGAAGTAAAGAAATATTTACGGAGGTAAGAATTGGGACGTAAAGAAGAAAAAGCGCGCCAAAGGAAAGCTTATAAAGAAATGTTTAAAAACGTGAAACACGGGCATGGAACCCGCTCGATAAAGAAAAAGGATGAGAGTGCACTCGGTAAGAGATAGCGGTCAAGATAAATCCACCGGACACGCAGTTAACAAAGCTGTGGTGATATCGAAGCATATCTTAATTGCCGTGCCAGTGGAAGTTTGTTTTGACGTGATTGAGAAACAGCTTGAGCAGCCGGCGGAGTGGGATATGCTTATTCGACATGCCTGGCCGGTGTCTACGGAGAGAAGGCGAGTGGGAGCGATGAGCCGAGCTCTGGTGAACTTTGGCGGATGTATCTTCCACTCGTCCGCCGTGATAACAAAATACGACCACAACAGAGCCTTGAGTTGGGTTCTTACCGGCTATCCTGAATTTTGTGTCAGTTGGAGCCTGGAGCCAAGGCAAGATGGCACGGTTGTTGGCCTTACTCTTGCGTGGAAAGCTCCCGAAAGGGTTTTAAGCCGACTTCTCGGCAAAATTATGCTAGGTAGACAGGTGGCGAGCGATTTGAAAAAGACTCTCACCCGATTAAAGAGCGTTGTTGAGGATTCTATCTCGTTGACTAAAAGTCGCCAGATAATCAGTTGACCGGGACATGAGACTATCCAATTGTTTTTCATTTCAGGAGAAAAAGATGAATTCGGAAGAAGGACCACCAGTAATACCAAAAGGATTTCGCCATGGTTATGCAGCATATCGAAACAAGAAACAATTTGAATTTGGAGTCCCTCAACTGGGTCGACTTGACCTGGGTCGATATCGAAAAACCGACCGAGAGGGAGAAGGCATATCTGTCCCAAAATTATCCCTTCCATGAGTTAGACTTAGATGACTGCCTCAGCAGGATACAACGTCCGAAAATAGATGAGTACAAGGACTACCTGTTCCTGGTACTTCACTTCCCGGTATTCAATAAGAAAGCCCGCGTTACGGAATCGAGCCAGGTCTCGGTTTTTATCGGCGACCGCTACCTGGTTACACTCCACGAGGGTCGGTTGAAACCGCTCGTCAAGCTGTTTCGCGATTGCCAGGATGACGAGGGCCGCCGGCAGGAAAATTTCAGCCACGGTTCAGCCTACCTGCTCTATCGCCTTATCGACAGGCTGGTAGACTACTGTTTCCCGATATTGAACAAGGTCGGGGAGAACATCGACTCCGTTGAAGAAACTATCTTCTCCGACAGAAGCCGCACCACAGTAAGAGAAATCTCCGGGCTACGGCGGGACATTATCTCTCTGCGTCGCATCATGGGGCCCATGAAAACCACTATTGGTGGACTGGAACCCAGGATTCGGCGTTACAGTCAGGAGGATTTAGCCGTCTATTTCGGCGATACCGTTGACCACCTGGAAAAGATATGGGAAATCCTTGAAGCGCACAAGGAAGTCATTGAGGGTTTGAACAGTGCTTATGATTCGTTATCTTCAGAGCGAATCAACGACATCCTGCGCATCCTGACCATACTTGCTACCATCGGCACGACGCTGACTGTGGTTGCCAGTTTCTTCGGCATGAATATTCCGCTTCCAGGAGGAGCCAATCCGGGTGGTTACATCTTTTCGTGGATTATTCTGGCGTTATTGATGCTGGGGATAATAGCTGGTATGCTGCTCTACTTCAGGCGCAAGGGATGGCTTTGATTAGCTTCTATACTGCGATAGGCTCGGGTTAAGGTGATGAATGGCACGTAAAAGGAAACGGGAGGTTACGAAGGAAGAAGAAATTCCTCTTGAAAAAGAGGCCTTTCTTTCTATTGCGGAACTCGACCTGCTCTGTGAATTGGCTGGGAAGGTACATCCCCAGTATGTAGTTATGGAGATAGCAAACAAGGCTTACGAGTCTACTGGGGCTTTGGCCAGGGGTGTGCAACCAGTCGGTACAGGAGTCTTTAACCTCTCATTATATGGTAGGAACCAATCCTCTAAGACGGCCGGGCGTGATTCGGATTCAGGATTCGAGGGCCGTATAAGCGAGATTGAAAAAGCGAACGGCGTGACTTTTTTGGGTGGGAATGTTTACGATTTATCCCGGCGCTGGCGGGAAACAATTGGCTTATTGTTAGTAATTGGCTACCAGTATTACGAAGAAGTAAGAGAAGCTGTTGTTTGCTGGCAGGGATATTTGTGTCCAGAGACGGTAATCATAATTAACGATTGCCACGAGCCAGGTCCGGCTAGAGCTATCAGAGAGCTCATTACTGGTGGTGGTAATTTTGTACTCCAGCAGACCGTTGATAATATGGCTGTCCTGGTGATGGACAACTGTAAGCACCATTGGGTTATCAACTCGAACGAAATCGGTATTTGCCGGAACTGCGGCAGAAAGAGGAATTTCAGGCGACTCAGCAGGGAGGCAACCGGCCTGGGAATCATAAAAAGAACATCGCACCGGATGAAATAGGGATTTGAAGCGGGTTTCCGATGCCCGCATAAAAATATAGCAAGGAGGTAGGACCAGTGTCGGAAAGAGTCGCCATCATATATAACGAGCCCGGTATCAGCAAATATCACACTCTTGGAGAAGGCGGTGCTGTTGAAGGCGTAACCGATTCAGTAGTGGCGGTAAGTCGGGCATTGAATGAACTCGGGCACGAGATTATTACCCTGGCTTTAACACCGCCGCTTTCAGTAGCGGAAGAAGAGCTAAGCGAGCTGGATGCGGACATTGTGTTCAACCTGTTCGAGGGTTTTGATGGCTGGCCAGAAAGCGAAGCGGCAATTGCCATGTACCTTGAAAACTCCGGCCTATGTTTTACCGGCTGTTCCAGCAAGACCCTCCGAATCTGTGAAAACAAATCTTTGGTAAACAAATGCTTGAGGTCTTACGGCGTTCCTACTCCGGATTGGCAGGTTCTCTATCCGGGTTATCCCAACAAGTTCAGCTTGGGTTTCCCCTGCATCGTGAAACCTCTAGGCGAACACGCCAGCCACGGACTTTCGGCAAAGAGCGTGGTCAATGACTTTTACACGTTGCGGAAGCAGATGGAATTCGTCTGGCAGGCATACCAGCGGCAATCGCTTGTCGAGGACTTTTTGCCCGGCAGGGAGTTCAGAGGCCTGGTAATTGGTAACCGGCATTTGAAGGTGTTTCCCATCGAGGAGATAATCTACAACCTGCCTCCCGATAAGCCCAGACTACTAACCTATTGCGCAAAATGGATTCGCGGGGATGAATATTTCACCGGAACCGGTGAGCAGTGTCCAGCAGATATCGATGCTACTCTTAAGAACGAGATAGAGGAACTGGTAAAAGATTCTTTTAAAGCACTGGGTTGCCGCGGGTATGCCAGCATTGACCTGAGACAGAACCGCGAGGGAGAGCTCATGGTTATTGATGTAAATCCTAACACCGATATTTCTATCGGCGGCGGGGCCCGGTTTCCTATAGAAGCCATAGGTATTACTTATATCAGTTTCATCGAAGATATACTGTGCCTGGCAAAGGAATCCATTGGCAGGAGAAAGCCCAAGAAATATCCTATCGTAGCAGGCGTACAAGCTTCAGTGATAAGTGGCTAGCAAGGCAATGGGGTAAGGTCAAAACCGGCTTCAACTATATAGCTCGATATACATGCCGGAGCTAGTAGTTGAGCTAAATGGGACCTCCTAGAGGTTTCGTAGTCAACCATAAATCCGTTATACTGGAAAATGTGTTGGCCAATTAGCACAATAAATAAGAATCATCACGGTTAGGCGGCTTGTTTATTGCTAAGGGACAGGCAAAGCCTTATTCGCGCAGGAAGCTTTAACTCATGCACAATTTAGGCAACAATGGGACCGGATTAGCAAGACGTCTGGGATTGCTGGCAGCAACCATGACCGGTTTAGGAGTAATCATCGGTTCTGGTATCTATGTTATTATTGGTGCTGCCACGAAGCAGGCAGGCAATGCTATTTGGTTATCATTTTTGTTTGCGGCACTCGGCGCCAGCCTCACAGCCTTGTCTTACGCGCGATTGGGAAGACTACGCCCCAAAAATGCTCCGGAATATCAATTTGTCAATATGGCTTTTGGAAAAAGACTTGCTTTCCTGGCTGGTTGGTTAATCTTGCTGGCACAGATTGTATCTGCATCTGCCGTAGCGCTCGGATTTGCTGGTTATCTCCATGCACTCCTAAATGTCCCCGAACTACCTGCGGCGATAGTGTTAATTTTGTTTTCCTGCCTCATACTATATGTAGGGATAACGCAATCTGCTACCCTTGCCATAATTCTCACGTTGACCGAGATATCTGGTCTTCTAATAATCATCGTTATAGGTTTACCGCATTTAGGTCAAGTCAGTTATACAGAAATGCCGGCAGGCTTCATGGGAACGTTAAGCGCTGCATCTCTAGTCTTTTTTGCTTATCTGGGTTTTGAGGGTATGGCTAATCTGTCAGAAGAAATGAAGGAGCCAGAAAAAAATCTGCCCAGGGCTATACTTCTTGCATTGGGTCTTAGTACTGTATTTTACGTGTTAGTCGCCATCTCTGCTGTTAGCGTAGTAGGTTGGGAGAGACTCAGCCAGAGTAGCGCACCATTAGCTGTGGTAGCTGAGCAAGCATTGGGAAGTAATGCGGGGCTGGTATTATCACTGATTTCGCTAGCTGCGACTGCCAACACGGTCCTGATTCTTCTGCTCTCTGGTTCACGAATACTGCATGCAATGTCTTGTTCGAAAGTTTTGCCGGGGGCACTCTGTGTAGTTAGCAAGAAGAGGAATACTCCTTGGCTAGCCATCATCGTCGTAGGGATTGTGTCCTCCCTATTTGCCAGTTTTCGAAGCGTTCAGCAGGTGGCGGAGTTCACCAACTTCATTACATTACTAGCTTTCATTGGGGTGAATGCCAGTGCGATTAGACTTCTCAATCAATCTACCGCCCATAGTTCATATAAATATATAATATTAAACAGGGTTGTACCGATTATGGGCATATTTGTTTCTGCGTGGTTAGCCGTCAACACCGGTATGAAGGCAGCGATTTTTGGAGGGATAATCATAATAGTCGGGTTCTTAATATACTGGCTTACCAATAGCGTTTTGCGTAAGTCTAATTGATAGAATGGACTATCTATCCATCGTCACCCAGAACTTCCAGTACTTGTATAAGATTAACGTGGTACCATTGCCCGTCCTCCATCATTACATACTCACCCGAGGGGGATAACTCCTTCACTCTTGAACACCTTATTGGGTGTTCGAACAGCCTCTTAGTCTTTGGCGTCACCCATAAGACTCTCTTGCCCAGATGTTCTTTCATGTTACCTCCTCTCTATTACGATTAATGTTTATTAAAATAAATCAATCCAATCCAGTATTATTAGGCCTCGCACTACTTATTATGCCCGAACGACTAATACGGGACAGGGCGCGGCTTGTACCACTTCGTTGCTAACACTGCCTAACAACAAGCTGGAAACTTTGCCTCGACCCCGGTTTCCAACAATGATAAGGTCAAAGCCTTTTTCTTTTGCATAATTACAGATAACATCGGCAGGGCGACCTTCCATTACCTCATAGTTCGCAGCAATACCAGCCTCAGCCAGGGGCGTCTGACTAAGTCGTATGATTGACCGCCCAGACTCCCTCAACTCTTCTGCAAACTTGCGACGTGATTCCTCATTTGTTCCAATTACTGACAACGGAACGGGAGGAAACTCGACAACATGAATCAGAGAGACTTTACTTCCCAGCTTATTCGCAAGATGTGCAGCATATTGTACACCGCGAATTGCGGCTTCAGAACCATCGGTGGCTACGAGTATCTTCGTAATCATTTACTGACCTCCGAATTGAGCAATTTACTTGGGAGTTTGCCTGCCGAACGTGAGAACCCACCATAGCACCTCGGATAATCTCAAATCACCCAGTACTTTCCCCTCACCATCGAGCACCGGGATAACATCTTCTTCGTAGTCCAACATCTTGTCCAGAGCGGCTTGAAGACTATCCTTTTCTCTCACAGCGAGAATCCGTGCGTCACCGCTCGCCAGGTCTTTAGCCTTGCGAGCGTCCACGATTCGAAAGAATTCCGAGATTGGTATTTCGTGTCTTCCCTTACCACCCGTTAAATTGAGGTGTGCCCACCTGATAAAGTCAAGCCTTGTTACCATACCAACGAATCTTTGCTTTGAATCAGCGAGAAAAATACCACGTAACGTGGGCTCGCGCACAAGCTCACCAATTGTCTCTTCCAGTGACGAATCAGCAGGCATCAACACCGTGGCGCTCCCGTGTAGCTTGTAAACATCCGCAACCAAAGGTCTAGTCATACGTCACCTCCACTATTATTAAGCAGGTGAGCTATGCCTACTACTCTTTCGACTGGCACGACAAAGGCTATTCCAGCCCCGGGTTTCTCCAGTTCACAGGCTTCGCAAATTTCTTTAAGTATTGCCTCACTGTCATCGGGATAAACTACAGTCAGAACAATCTCCTTTTCCGGCTCGATTGGTATTCCCAGAATTTTCTGCTTCTCATGTACGCCTACCCCACGACCCATCAAGATTGTTCCTCCCTGTGCTCCAGCTTTCATTGAAGCCTCAATGACCTTATCACCCCATCCCTGTCTAACTATGGTAATAATCAGAGATACCTTTTTCATTGATATCACCTCCTGTAACGAGTTTTGACTCGTACAATAAGCCCTAGCGTCATGACTGAAATAATCGGCGCCAGAGCTATCAATGCCGCTAAACCTAACCCAAACACCATCAGGTTCTGGTCGCTGCTAGCCGATGCCATGCCCAATCCAAGACCTAGCAGGAATGTATTAGCCATTGGCCCTGTGGCTACGCCTCCGGCATCAAAGGCAAAACCTATAAACTCTTTCTGTGTAAACCAGACCATTAATATAGCAAGAGAGTAACCAGGAATCAAAATATACAGGAGTGGAATACTGTAGACAATCCTTGCCATGCCTAATGCTACAACGAGAGCTACCCCGATACAAATTGCATAGAGAACGGTTCGCTTGGGGATAGAGCCTGCTGATGCTTCTTCGACCTGGTCGCATAGTACCCGTACCGCCGGTTCGCTCCAGGTCGTGACAAAACCGAGCAGGAATCCAAAAGGTATGGCCAGCCACTTGTGAGTAAAACCACCCAGAGCTTCCCCGATAGCTTGACCATAAGGCAGAAATCCTATTTGAACTCCCAATAAGAACAGCCAGAGCCCTCCCGCAGATATCGATGTCCCTTTTAGAAGGGTAATAAAGTAGCTTGTTGGCAGCTTCAGGAATAGAGCCTGAAATATTGCCAGAATTGCTAACAGAGGAAGCACTGCCTCTATTACGCCTTGGGCGGTGTTGATTAGGTTGTAAAGAATCGCGGTTCCGCTCAATTTACTATTATCCCCATAATCATGACTGCAATAATAGGTCCGATTGAAGCTAGTCCTAACAAGCCAAAACCATCTGATATTGCTGACCTGCCAGCCATGACCGAACTAAGTCCAACGCCAAGAGCGATGACTATTGGTGCGGTCAACGCGCCGGTGGTTACGCTGCCTGAATCAAAGGCCAGTGAAACAAATTCGGGCGGAGTAAAGAATGACAGGAGAATCACGATAAGATAACTGGCAGTTAGGAGATAGGCGATGCGAAATCCGAAAATGATACGCAGCATTGCCATGGTTACAAAAAAGGCTAAACCGATACCTATGATGTATACAAGGCTGCTCTCAGATATGGCGCCATCAGTGATGACTTCTGCTTGCCTGGATAGGACCAGTACATCGGGTTCAGCGATGGTGGTCGAAAATCCTATCAGAAATGCAATAGCTATGATTAGCCATATGGAACGCTTCTCAATTAGCCCGGCTCCGACTGTTTTTCCTGCCGGCAGAATACCAACCTCAATGCCGAGCAAGAAGAAAATCATACCCGCAATTACCAGTATTGCACCGATTAGAAATTGAATGAATACTCCTGCCGAAGCTTTGACGAATGTTAATTGCAAGATGATGACGACAACAATTAAGGGAGTAATTGCCTTAATGACTTCAAATGTTGTGTCTTTTAGTTTATTTTGCACTGCTAATTACTCCCTATTCAGGCTCAGGAAAAAGCAACGAAAAATCTAACTTAAGCAGGAAGACTGATGAGGCCAGATGGGTTTCCCTCGTGCAGTAAAATGACTAGGATTGGTCAAGCTAAGAAGATGTTTAAATCGCCAATTCGGCTAATGCTTTGACGTGAACTTGCGTTATTAGCATTAATCTTTAGCTTTCCTCGCCCGGCTGTCAATGTACTGCTGAAGTCGTTCGCGTGTAGTAACCCACTGTCCTCCAAGTCTCAATGCCCACAGTTTTCCCTTCTCGGCTTGGGTTCTTAAAGTAACTGGAGCGATATCCGCCAGCTCTGATGCTTTTCTCAAGTCAATAAATTCATCCACGCTGGAGGCTGCTAACTGCCCCGCAGGATAACGTTCACTGGCATCCAGGATTTCTATCGATGAAAGACCGTTATCTCCAGCATAGTTAAGTATTATCCCGGGCTCAGCTTCAGTACTGTGTCCCAAAGGAATCTCGGGGTCTTGGAGATAAATAGTCAAAATATCAACCTCAGGCTCATATTCGATTTTCAAAGCCCCCTTAGGCATGTCCTGCAATTTTGCTTCTGTTACCACCTTCCACCTCCTATTTTGTTCTGATTACGGTTATTACCAGAGCATATGAACCTACCATAATCCAAATTATTCTTAGCTTTCCGTATCGTGATTCCCATTTATCCCCTTGATTCAGCCGTTCTCCTACACTGATTGCTTCTTCCACTTCCGCGGAATCCAACTTATATAGCCTCAGCTTGTTCTTAGCGTGTCGGCTGAATCGAATCTCCATTTAATTTAGTATAAGCGATAACGCTCATGATTGTCAACCCTTGTTGCGTCTTGAAACATCAGCTGTTAGAGCAGCACGGGGCAGAGGGGGATGATTTTCGTGCTAGTTTATCGTGATGCTCAAAAGCACATTTTGGGCAACAATGAAGCTAGAAAACAAAACGCACCTTAAAAACTGAATACGAGCCGACAAAGCCTTGACCTGAACGCTTGCCCTGAAAGGGGGTTCAAGCGTGAGTTTAAGCGTAATAGCACCACCAGCACCAGACGGCGACCACGATAAAGCACAGGGGTTTTGTAGCAAGTGCCATAAAGTCTGGACACTGGAAACAGAGCAAGGCGTTTGCCGATGGTGCGGACAGCCGTCAAGTTGCCAGACCACACGGACAATCGCCTTGCGTAGCTTCAAGTCTAATGGAAGCCGAAGCCGAAAGCAAGTTCCTTTTAAGAGCAATGGTTACGACCACCTAGAGGGCGAATGGCTTACCTATTACTATGTAGCTTCCCAATTCAATCACAAGGCGATGGTAGCCGACAGGGATGANTTACTCCACGATATTATCTTGACCCTTGCCAANGTGGAGCGNAATAACGGACANAAGCCCTTCACGGAAGCCGTAATGTATCGGATTGCCAGCCGTTGCGTTGCCCTTTACTGGCGGAACCACTACAAGCTTACCAACGGCTTAACCTGCGGGAATTGTAGCAAGGCACAAAGGCAAAAATGCCGGTCAGAGTATCTCTATACAGAGTGTCCAAAGGCTATCAAGCTGGAAAGCCTAGACCAAGAGATTATTGACGATAGCGGTCATACCACCTCACTTGGGGAGCTGATAGCCGATGACAAAGCCCTAGACCTTGACGCTTGGCTGGATGCCAGAACGTTCCTGCTAGGCTTCCCCAAGAGGCTAATGGAGATAGCCGACAAGCTCAATAATGGGCACGTTCTCACTACTGCCGATAGGAAATACCTTTGTAAATGGCGGAAGCGAGAACAAAAATCACTGTTTGCGGGGTAACGTTTCAGGGGTTTTCCGCAATGTATATAGTGGGAGTGCCGATAATGCCAGCGATTGCGGGTTATCGGTATCTCACTAATAAGGCACTCGGTAGCC